>Ga0209367_1002120_pt1 | contig 25788 bp, 16 predicted proteins | sample WorMetLIZISLAND2_FD_187412 | JGI IMG/M metagenome (GOLD analysis project Ga0209367, IMG submission 187412) | Marine gutless worms symbiont microbial communities from Max Planck institute for Marine Microbiology, Germany - Olavius geniculatus... ... | reverse complement strand
GCCCGAACTCAAATGCATTGGCATACGCTGAACGCGCATTGTCGACCTAGGGTAGGTCAACATGAGCGCCTATAACTTTGTTCGTTGTGGACCGAATTTTACAAATTTTTTTTCTGTTCAACGCCCAAAAGATCGCTTTCGTCAACGCCGTTTACATATTGTCGCTATCTTCATCGGTTCCAGAGATATTTGCGCTCGAACTCGTTTTTTGCCCTCCCAAATTTCAAGGGGGGGCGGTGCCCCCAAAAGTTGTACTTGCGTTAACACCCCCACCTAGAGACACGTCAAGTGCCAAAGTTTCCCTAACTCCGAAGCTATAATGGCTCATTTATTCCATTTTAAGCCAATTTTTGACCCTCTTTGAAAAAGTTGTAAGGGGGCCCCCGTCCCAGATGGGGGGTGCGCTACTAAAAATTGGTCATTCTCTAGCGCGTGTAAAAATTTGGGGGCGCCGTTTACCGCTTGTTGATATCCCTATGCAGTTCAGAGATATTTGCGCTCAAAGTCGAAAGTTGTCGTTAAACGTACTAAATTTTGCGCGTTTTTTGCACTCCCAAATTTTAAGCGGGCGGACTAATTAATTTTCAATTATTGACCTGTTTTCAAAATTTTTTTCACTAGTACAGGGTGACTCAAAAACGGGGCCACCTTGTTTTACGGCTGTATACTCTGCAAGTAAGTGTGAATTTGTAATTAATTAAGTGATCAGCATAAAGTTATTGTGTCACGTTGCATGATGGGAGCAGAGGCGAAATATTGCCTCAGTGACTTGTACAAATGCATCAAACTGAGAAACGAATGTATTTTATCGCACTTTACATTGAATTGTATTGAGTGTATCCGAATCAGCAATTTACATAGCGTGTTGAATATTATTGTTATTTAATGTGAGCCAATCAGTGATCAATAAAGTTTAGATAATTTAGTATATGATCTAGTCATTGTTAGAATGTTCGTGCTCTGTGTGTGCGTCACTGTGTGAGGAGTTTTGGGTAAAATAAAATATGTATAGGCCTAGGCCTAGTAATATTTTTGAAGCGTTAGACGGCTTATATGATATCACTTTTTGTGCAGCTTTTTACTGTTGTACGAATGTCTCTAGTCAGTTACAACTACAGTGTTTGAAGTGAAGTCTTTAGTGTTTGGTCATTGTACACTGTGAGGCATAAAAACACACCAAAATCTGTCGACTATAACTTGAAGGTGGATTCTCGGATTTTAATAATTTTTGGTACAACTATTGATACAACTGGCCATCAAATGATTATTCAAGTTTCCACCTCACCAAACATATGTTTCTGCACTACTTAGGGAAATCAAAACACATAAAAACGGCGTTAAAATGAACAAAATATGAAAAAAACTCCGTGACATTATTGATAGTAACTTGAAAAAGGATAGCGAGATTTTAATAAATTTTAGTATGAATTCTTCCGACACAACTGAATGGTCATTTGATGGCCAGCTGTGCCTCGAATTTTTGTACCAAACATTATTAAAATCTGATAATCCATCTTCAAGTTACGATCAAAGAAATTTTGGTGTGTTTTTTATGCCTCACAGTATATATTGCAATGTAGCCTACTCGTAGGCCTATGTTGTGTGCACAGACTATAAATATAATAGTTTTGCACAGCCTATGTAGTAGGCCTGATGTAACCGTACACTGTGTAGTAACTCACGGAATCCGCACCAAAATGGGACTGATTAACTTCTGGCGTTTTTGCACATTGTGCTCTAATTTCTAGTATCACTTTTGGGCGTCAAACCAAAGGGCAAAAATAGTGTAAAATCTGGCACAAGAAACTGCCATTTCCCGGGTGTTTTGGTGCAGGTTTTCGCATCGTACGTGTGTCATAAGCTTCAGCATACTGATTTCTTTTGCTAGTAACTGGCCGGACAGTGCAATATTGTGTTGTATATTTCTATGTTTAGGCCTTTAACTGAAATTGCCTGATCAGTGACAATGTTTGATGTTGATGCGCAGAAAAAATGCTTTTAATGGATATCATGTTTCTTTATCCACTTTATATAACTTTGTTAACTTTCACATCACGATAAAAAAAGTTAACAAAGAGACGTTTCATAAATTGCTAAACAGCACAATTGTTATAATTGTAATAATATGGACAATCCGTAACCGTAAATTGCATGGATAATTGGCTAAACATTGCACAACTGACACTGTACCGATAGCCCACCTCGCCTAATTAGTGAGACCAGTTCACCATGTAAAATAGTACACTCTTTGTATTACACTCTTTACATTCTTCCTTAACTCCTCATCAAAATAAACCAAGAAATACAGAAAGTAGTCTTTTTAGCTCTTAGCTGCTTGAGTTGAATATTTTTAATTACTGTAACTAAAATGATCTAGGTTAAAAATTACAAAAGGTGATATTATTCAGCAACACACTGACACACAGTCAGTGTGATGCGGGCAATATCACCCTTTGTAATTTTTGCTGTTTTCGATGTGCAAGTCCTTAAATGTTGCCGTTAACAAGTGTATAAACTAATGTTTTGTACATTTATTTCCTGTTAGGTTTACGGGTTTTCCACCATTTTTAATTGTTTTGGTCTAAGTCAGTAGACTTAGACCAAAGTGCAGTTGAACTGTGGTCTAAGTACAGACTTTAGCGTTCAGCTTTAGCTTTCGCTCAGCGAAAAGACTCAGCGAAAGTCCAAGTCAAAAAGTGAAGTGACCCATTGTCCAGATAACCACGTTTGGTTCAAGTGCAGGGGCTTAAACAAGTGACGGTCTTTTTCTGACAACTGACATCAGCAGCATCTGCATGCACTCATTCCCAAGAACATTTTTTTGAGAACAGCTATCAAACAGTTTATAATGAAATCAAACAACACAAAAAATGTCAGTATTCACAAACACAGTGATCAGTGGCCAGTATGCAGTTCAACAGCAGGAGGGTTGAACAGGTGATGGTCTTTTTCTGACGTCAACAGTGTCTGCATGCGTTCATTTCCGACGATGGCTCGCAGCCGAAGGATGTCATATTTGCAGTACAAAACCCGGCATGTAGCCGAGTCTTCTGCCAGAGGTCTTCGCAAGTCACGCACCCAGTTACAAATCTCGGCATAGAAATGCGGATGATTCGGCAAGTCATAAAACACAACGTGCCGAATACCACGGACATGGTTATACCGTCGGAAGAAATGGAAACGCTCAGACATCAGCGCAAGGTGGGTACGGCCATGCACAAAGGCACCGCGAGCACGCTGTATTTCTTTTGCAGCATCATATTCCGACAGACAAACAAACTCGACCTCTTTGCGCACAAATTCATTGCGCAAACGTATGAAGTCAAGTGACGATGACACAAAGACAAGTGTCTGTGCCATTGCAGCATCTGTGTAGAGTGGCAGTACTTTGGACTTGAAGTACTCAAACCTCTTGTTATCGACTTCAACTGGGGAATCAACAGCAAACCTGCAGAACTCGTGGCACATGCGAACCACCACCTGAATCCAGGCACATCTCGATGCACTTGGCTTCACTTGCAGCTGACCGGCATAGTTTGAACAGTGACGGGTGGTCAGCGAGCGCAATGGCTGGAGATCAAATTCACTAAATATCAGAGTCTGCCGGTACAGCTTGGACCAACCGTTCAGTGACCAGATGCGGACACGCGAGAAGTCGACGCCATTTGATTGTTTCGGCTGACAGTTGAGATGCTCAAAAATGTAAAGAACATGATCCCAGTTCTGCATAAAGAGCACGTCGGCTTGATCAACAATGACCATCTCAACAGATGATAAAAAGTCTGCATCATTTGTGTCACCTTTCTCTGCTGGCTCTATCACTGCTCGGATACCAACGGGCGATGCAATTATGATGTCTGACGATAGGAACTTGGTGTACAACTTTACACTTTTCTTTGTAACACTGATTCCAATACGGAAGTTGTCATCGATGTTGCCTTTAAACGTTGCCTCGAAATCTTCCGGCTTTTTCCCCATTACGGATGGTTCATCGACGCCGCCATACTCGCTTTCAAATCTGGCTTTATTCATGATCGACTGCTGTTCTGATGAAAGCAGATGTGCTATCATATTAGCAACGCAAAGCGCAGCGTGACGAAATGGCAAAAGTATGAGAACTTTTGGACGAGTTAAACCCTGATCGCGATACTGTTCGGGAACGTTGTCAGTCCTGCTACGAAGTTTTGCATTGTGCGCCAATACTCGACTGCGAGTTTTCAGAACATGGTTCACAGCATGTAGGCAGTAGACAAATCGAAGTTCTTCACCATTGCTGTAGCAACGACTTGGATAGTACAAGTCGACATATTTGTTAATGATACCAAACAGTGATCGCTGCAATGGTGTGAAACTGCATTCGTCCGGTTTCAAGTCTACACCTGCAAGTTTCACATTTGTCAGTGACACTTGTGCAGAAAGACTTCGCTTGACATGCAGCTCACTCAAACTACAGTCTTCCCTGATTTCGAAAAACACACTTGTGCTAGAATCTTCAGGGTGACACATAATTCCATATCCTATTTCCTGCAGGTTGGTCTCTTCCATTTTCCAGCTGCACTGCTTCTGGAGTATACTGTCAGCAAATTCATCTGACAGAACGGATTCAAAATGCAGCTTGAATGGATCCGCTTCTTTTGCTGGAGTCTGATCATCTGCGTTTTCATCATCCATCATATTCATTGATGCCATGCCCTGTAACATGACAATGTTGCAAATTGTATATAGAATGTCTAGGTAGTGGCTAATTATATCTAATGGTTTATTTAAAATTCCAATACTGATCAAGCTGAGTAATTATATATGAAGAATGGGGTCAATGTTAAGCACATTAATAATGGAGTAAAATCACAAATCGGTCACTAAACCTGTTTAAACACTTAATTTTTTGCATCGTGTTATTTACCATGCGCATGCACGGTCCAGTCATGCACAAAATGTTGTAGACAGTGCACACTACATTGAAATCGCGGTTAACTTTCGTGCCTGTGCACGGTCTGAACTTCTGAAGTGGATTGGATGACATCTTGGGTGGCATTACGTCATCTAAGAACGGTCACCTTTGTGTGAATTCTTGGCGGCGGTTTTTCGTATCAATAATTCTAGCAATAGATTGGCGATCTTGCTGTTAGCAATGGAGAATTGCTAGAGGTAGATCAAGTAGGCACATTATGTAAGTAAGTAAGTAAGTAATCTTTTATTAAACAACGGTCAAACACCATTGCAAAAACAGAACATAACAGAGCATAATCGTTTCAATCGATAAGAAAAAAAAAAAAAAAAAAAAAGAAAAAAGAGAACAAAAAAAGAAAATAAAATACGGTAGAGCTACAACAGATCTACATGCAAAAACTAATATGCATCACCAAACAAATATCACAATACAAACGAACGTTTGTACAAGTTATAGTGGCACTGAGGCAAAGCAAAAATACAATTGGTGGCCCTGAGTTTCATAGGTAAAATCTTTTCCCGAGGTAATAACTGGTGAATACAGTGATCCTTATTATTAACCATTTTATGAAATAGGTGCTCATCTGCCTCATGCAATAAAACAGACAAACGTCTCAAATCACAGCTGTAGCCCCAGCGGAAAGCTTTTTTGAAAAAAGCTTCAAGTTTAGCTGTTAAATCATTACTAAGAAATCCGCCCCAGGCAGGCAAAGCATAGATGATACAAGACACGACAATAGCAGAAAAAGCAACATTCATTTGCTTGGCAGGAAGACCTTGCGCTTTTAAACACTTCAACAAATAGCAACGCTGAGAACAGATAGTTGAAATGTTTTTAACATGTTCATCAAATTTTAAGTTACTACAAAATGTGACACCAAGAAGCTAAGCAGACACCACACGTTCAATTCCTATCAAACATGATGGTAAGAATGAGCGAGCAGATGGTCTAAAAAAACTATTTCTTTAGTCTTTAAGAGATTCATAATCATGACATGTTTTCGTGTTTATGACCCAGCTCGAATAGTAGCAAACTTAATCACCGGCCACTAGCGTAAACCAGAACTAATTTTCGACACCGTATACAGGCCCAAGTGCAGGTTGATTAGCGTTCAGCGTCATGGAGAACAGGCCTGAAGGGTGCTGTGTTATCGGCTGGCAGCCAGTTGTGAAGTGCAACAGTGCACAGTCTATGCCTGTAGGTCTAGCCCATATCAGTGAGTGCAATTCCATTGTTTTGTTGTAGGCTATTCGTTTCAAATTGTGTTCAGGTGCCAGTGGCTTAAGCTGTATACCCAGAAAAAGTATTCAGAATTACAGAAGTGAAATTTTTACAGACACAGCTAAAAATTTTAATCGCAAATCACGCTGAGAATAATCTTTCCCGAAAACGTTTCGGAACATCTTTGATCCAGTGTACGGGGTGGCACGTACGGGACAATTTCTAAGACTAAAATTCGATTCCTTCATCTCTAGTACTGCCATCGTCATCACCTATTTCTCAGAATAACACACAGGCCTACTTTCTTAATAACGAAATATTGTCTCCGCATTTTTGTTGCATTTTTGCTACCTGGATGCTGAAGTTAAACGGGAAGAAGTCAAAGCAACTTTCGGCCAAGAAAGTCAGAGGGAATAAAGTCAGAAGCAAAATCGATCATCTGAAGTGCGACTAAATTAAAGTCACCTCGATTGTGTGAAGCATAGGACCTTAGTTTATGACAATAATTGCAATACAAGTTTTTATCATTAGCTACTAACGATAAAAAGCTGAGAAAGTTCTTCTTCTGACAGTAAGCAAGGTAGGCGTGTTTATGAGATTAATTTAGGGGTCTATGCTGTCGAACGGCGACTTTCTGTTTCTGCCATGTAGGCCTAAAGAAGCTTGCTGTTGCTGATTTCACGACCTTGACTTTTGACCTTTCAACTGTGGAACAACGAAAGATAGTAAACGGAATTTATGGCGTATGCTACAGACAGACGGACAGGGTGCAATGCGTATTGCGTAATGCGCGGTGTTCTCGAACAACGGCCGCATAACAACGTGACATCGGCAGCAATTTAAAGAAGCTGGACGTTATTAAAACCCGTTTAAAACCCGTGAATTTATTAAAACCTGTTCATGCTTAGCGTCCCCAAAACCTATACTTTGACGGTCGGCCTAAATCATAAAATAATTCAGGCACTGAGTTAATTTGCGCTGGTGTAAGTTAAACCTATTTAGCCTATCACGAGCTTGCTGGAAAAGACGAATGCCATAACGTACACAGAAGTGTCAAAAAGTACTAATCGCGAGTGTCAATTAGGCGGAATCTGCAGCATGCCAGCGTCTGAAGCACGCAGCAGAGCATTGTGCTGTAAACAAGTTGACACAATGACCGACAGCTCACGTCACTATAACGAATGGTATGGCAGGCTTAGTGGCTATAGGCGGATGTCGAATACAACACCAGACGATCGGCTACCGGCAGGCCCAACGCTGGCCCCTCTGCCCGGAAAGCACGCAAATCGGGCCCGAGGTACCGTCCGACGTGGGCCCATGCGGAGCAACCGTACCGCAAGCGTGCTGCGTAGGCCTACACACACCAGACAGGGCTTGACAATCAGGATGTACAATGTAGGCTAGGACCTATAGGATGTGTTGCCGGTCTAGCTGTTCTGTTAGACACTGATGACGTTTTATGTGCTTCGCGGCGATTTCACGCTGAATTGATGACGATGTGAATGTCGGCGACACTTAAGACCGTGAAACGAGTATGCCTATAGCAACAGCGTGATTACTTCACCCGGAAGTGGTCTGAATGCAGGCCCGATCGTCATCAGCTGGTAGACAAAAATTATTACGAACGTATGCAACGTAGTCAGACGTTAGTTTAGAAGAACCTCTGACATCAGAAGCCTGTGGAGGAAGGAGTGAATCGAGTTGACAATGTCGTGCAATGGCTGTTGGCCGATGTTTCACGTGGCTGTGCTGTTCTGTTGGACAACGATGATCGGTGACCGACCACAACGCTGCTCCGGTGACGATCTACTAGGTATACATACATGTCATACACACAGCGCACCTGATACGTACTATGCGACTTGGAAAATAATGGCAATAACAACGGCTAGACTGCCAAGCCTCGTGCAAGGTTAAATCTGTCCGCGGTAGTCGCTGTGGCATGCTGCGATGTTTGTAGCAATATCGCAAGCGCCAGAGAATAGCTATCGGCCTAGCTACCCTGCCTAGCAGGAGCTATAATCAGCCTGGTCCCGTCTCGTAATGGTAAAGCACCCGAAAACCCGATAGTCTAGCCTACTGTTGAACGTTGAGCTTAATATTTCTATTTTCATACTAATGACAAGAGACTGGTAGAAATATAATTTGGCGATATTTACTTACACTAGTACACAGAGCGAAAAGATACAAATTAAACAGAAATAAAAACAGTGAAAGAATAAAAGCGGTGCGTATATAGGCTACACTGCACATAAAATCGGTAACACTGTCAAACTCGTATAGAGCAGCGCCAGTGTAAAGCCATAGGCCAATAGAAGCTTATGAATATGAAGTCGTACACGAATTTAACCCAGTAAAAAGTCGCGATTGTCGTTGCAGGCAATGCCACCGTCGGTACGGAAACGGCAGGCGTTGATCGGTCACCTCGTGATAATTCGAACACAACAGCCGCAGCGACGACGACACCGATAATAAACGACTTGCTGTTTACGTCATTGTCGACGTCATCGTGGTCTTCTAATGATAAGACATCACACTTGACGTCGACGCATTCGCCGAAACCGCCGGCGCAACACGATACCACGGCGGTCACGACCGGTGTTTACGGTCCTGCTGCCGCCCAGACTTCCTCCAGCAGTTGGAGTCTTCAAACAATCACCACGTTTAGCAGCATCGACGACCGTCTGTCGACGCAAAATGATGTCCCGGTCGTCGCTACAACATCTAAGATGCTAGGCAGCACCGATACAGCTCCTCCGATGACGCCGTATTCCGGGACGAGCGCTGACGTCATTAGCTCAACAACGTCAGCAGCAGCAACAACAACACGGTCGATGATGTCACGTGATACGACTACGTTGATGACGCCGGGAACTTTTGAATCATTTGTCTCTGACGCGGGGGCGACCACAACGCGACTATTTATCACTGGCGGCGACGACGTTGGCTTCACAGCCGTCACCAACGTACCCTACAGCAGTGAGTCACGCATGTATAATACTACAAGCGGGTGGATCATAAACGCACAGTCGGAATTAGCTTGAGCGTTCTTCCATACTATCTCAAAACCAGCGCACTTGCAATCTCTTACTTACTCACCCACTTACTACCTTGTGTGTGATATCTCAGCGAAACGTTGATCAAAAACCGTCATATGTAAAAAAACTGTTTGTTATTTCTGTTGAAAATTGTAAATTGTAAATCAGACAGTTTTCAGTCAACCTTTTGCCAAATAAGATCTCTTCTGTGCGCTTTTTTTGGTTCACCATTCATAGAAATTGCTGCTTCCCTGTTTGTGCAAGGGTATGTTCAGTTTTAGTCCAGATTGCTTCCACGAAAACAACGGTGACGCCTGCTCCGAGCTTTTTCTTCATGTATATCTAAGTGTGCCAAAAACTAAGAAATATATCATGTGGTTTGAGTTTGAAAAAATAATCTGGGACACGTTTGATGATATTAATAATATTAATAGTGATATTGGTGATAGGAACGACAACGTTTACTGATTAGCCTGCAGTTTCCAAAAAGCTCAAAAATGCCGTTAAACGTAGGTAATCCATTGGAGTAAAATGACGGCTGTGTTCTGCCTGTGATCAGGTGATGGTTGGACATGGGGGACATCAGTGACTAGTGCTGATGCGGCTGGTACAGAGGCTGGCGGCTGGATGTCGCTGTCAGTGGCGTGGATCGCTGGAGCTGCTGCAGCTGGCGTCGTCATTCTACTCGCTGTTATCATCTGCGTCGTCGTCATCATCTGCAGGCGGATCAAAAGTTCACGCAGGTAATGACGACTTCGACATCTGGGTATAGCTTTCAACGCGGTCTACAGTGGGTGATGCTACTTTATCTTCTGCCTAAACCTAATTGGTGCCAAATTTTAGCGATCCGTTGAGGGGTTTTGAAAGGAGGGGCATTACACCATCGACGGTTTGTCGAATAAATATGAGCAGCCGTGGACCGCGACTTCCGCAATCGGACTAGGGCGCCGGGCGACCTCACATTAGGCGTTGCTCCAAATTTCTAGTAGTCGCTATATGTATATAGGTTTCAACACGGTTTACAGTGTATTATGCGAGTGTAGAGAGGCATAGCACACTGTAAACCGTGTTGAAACGTAGGCCTACTTATTTCATGGCCGTGATCGAGGGCGTGTTCTGCCTGAGAACGGGTGCTGTAAGTCACAGATCCGATCCACGTTTCAGTCGTCACGTTTGAGTAGACTGAGATTATGGGCAGTTATAACACTCCAGACACTTTGCTGAGAGATAGGCGACAAAAGTAATACCCCGTTTACACGATCAAGAAAGCATCGAGCAAACACCGAGCTGGCTCGTCTAGCTAACATATAGCCAGCTCGTCGAGCCAGCTTGATCGTGTAAACCGGGGTAGCCTATAAGTCATGAAATGTTTTGGCTGCGACTTTGACTTTGCAAGCGTTGAAGAAGCGATTAGTGATAGCAGCGTGTGAACAAAGTCCCAAGACCAAGACCGACATTTCCGGATTTTGACAGAAAAGAGTAGGCCTACCGGATACGTAAAAGTAAGTAGCATCCGTAGGCAGTAAGTTCTCGAAAACTGTATGCATGATCGCTGTAAATTGACTTGAGATGATAAACCTTCATATCGAAGACGGGATGCTGCAGACCCAAAGACCAAAGCTTATTTTCGCTCTCAAGTCTCACAATTACTCGTCGCAGGAATTAGCAAAACCCGGTTCTTGACGTGTCCATATGTTATTCACAGTATCGCAACAGGTTGCTTATGGAGCTTGCACGCGGTTTTGATTATTTAACAAAGACTGAAATTGCACGAATTTTGTAAAAAAAAGTTTTCTTTTAAATTCACTGACCAGCATTTAACAAAAACGTTACTTTGTTAGCCTCTCATTTCGTACAGTGCTATTTAGTATATGGTTTATTTTAATAAATTTGGCAACATGCCATACTTAGAACTTAATTCCATTGATTCTACAGATTATGTTATGTTCATGTTGTGTAGTTACTATGACCCAAGCACGGCGAGATATAGCAAAAACAGGGACATTATTGTTGACATCAAGGTATAATCTGCTTGTTTTTCTTTCTGTTCGTCACTATTTCGTTAGCCTACTTTCTCAATATTGGCTCACTGAATATTACTTTTCCTTGTCAAATTGTCGGTTAAAGGAACTCATTACTATATTGTCGACGACATGGTACTAATGTGTCCAAATTCAGTTTTCACTTCGTGCCGCAGTGCGTGCATAAAGGTCGAAAAGTTAGCGTTAAATAGTCCTACATAGGCCCCTAAAGGACGACAGTTTTCAACTTTAATAACGGATATGCTAACAATGAACCAGTTTAGTCTGTGGTACAATGAAGCTAAGTGAACAACCACGCATTAGTGATTGGCTACTCTGTGGAATTCGTTAAAGCATGAAAGTCGAAAACGTTTGTTATACCCCGTTTACACGATCGAGCAAACGTCGAGCAGACGTCGAGCAAGCATCGAACAAACATCAAGCAGGCCTGATGGAACCCCGCCCCTGGCTCAAATGTAGGCCTAGGCATAGCCCACAGCTGATCACGTGTTATATAGGCCTTCCAATTACAACCCACCCGCCCTCTTAATTAGCATGCTAATTACCATAGCTCGTCGAGCTAGCCCGATGTTTGCTCGATCGTGTAAACGGGGTATTACTTGCTGCCGACTACGAATAGGCATAGCAGACTAGCAGTGACGTGCATACCAGAGCGTCGGCCGTGTTATCCAGCTGATATTCGGTAAGTCTACATGTAGCTGCACTTGTCTAGGCCCACAACTTGCAGAAAGGTAGTGTGTAGTAAAAAAGTATGCTTGAAAGTGCCTGGAAGCAAGTGTAATCTAATTTAGATTGGATATATAGCTGAAAGTAAAGAAAAGAAAACTGTAACTAAAACTTTAAAACGACAAGCATAAGAAGTCTGCAAATAATGTCAGAAGTTCAATAATGTAGTCGACTCTGTCGATGTTAGAAACTCTAGAGTAGACATAATTCACTCTATTGTCATTGTTTTAAACCTTTATTTTGTCCTAGTCCATTTTGTTATTGTATAAATATGTTGCAGGTTATTCCTCAACTATTTTCAGACGCGAATGTGTGACATAATGATAAGATCTGGAAAGTGAAGAAAACCGTAAAAGAACTTTAATGATGTTTAATGTGATGCTGCTGAGTTGCAGCCAGGCGGAGGGAAGCGGTTGAAGAGAGCGTCCTCGTCCGGCGGCGTCGACATGGACGGTGTCTGTATAACGTACACGAGAAGTCAGCCTCCGTCATCGGCACGCATCCTGGACCATAGAGATCACAATGTCTTCATTGGCGCGTTCCCTCCACACACCGACCACTGGCTGGCGGCAGACAACGACCACCCCGTCAACGATCTCTTCGAAAAGGTGATGACGAAGCGCGGCCGTCCGAGTAGGCCGCATTACGCTTCTTCTCCGTCCGTCCGTCTGTTGGTCCGTCTGTCCCGCCATTTGTTTTGTCCTGTACGAGCTCCTAACTCGAAAATAAAAAAGTACGAAGAACTAAATGGGCAATAACGTTCCCTAGAAGTACGTACATGATTATACGCTGTGCCATGTTTCAAAAAGTCGAACGGCTCGAACGTTAGTGTTATACCCTGTTCACACGATCAAGCAGCAATCATCAAGCAAACATTCAGCAAATGCATTCAAAACACAAGTGCACGACCTGTGCTCTAATTGCTCGATGTTTGCTTGATGATTGCGTGATCGTGTAAACGGGTTATTAGGGTTGGTGTATGTGTAAGTGGACGGGACGTATGTCGGCAGTGGACCGCCGTATTTTTTTCTAGTTTTATGTGGCTGCAAAGAACTTCATGGACAGGCTGTTTGACAGCATATGATTTGAGATCATTTTTAAAGGTTTTACTATACGACACTCTTTATGGACCTCAATTGCATGACGCAGATGTTTGAGGCAAACTAAATGTTTGTCGGTGAAATTCTGACGAAGTTGTTCGTTAAATTGCATTACACATGAAAAGAGTTGGCCTACACATTCGGCATGAAAATAAGTAAGGTAAGAAGTAATTTAATGCCGATATTGTTGTTGTATTCTGTATAGGACAGCGACTCTGGTTCTGCGTACGAACAGGCTACGTCTACGTTCAGTGCTCGCAATGCCAGCTACCGAGGTCACGCGCCGGTCAGTACTGCCGAGTGACCACTCACACTGGACATACTGACCACTGGCCGTGCTCGTCTACCAGTGCATCCATGGACTCGCGCCGTTGTCCCGTTATAGGATCGCCCCGCAGAAAAGTCTCCCCAGGCCGATAATTAACCAACAAAAATCCGCCGCGCCCGGCGGCCGCCCGGGCGGGACGGATTTTTACCGGTAAATTGTCGTCCGGGGAAGACTTTTCTAGGAGCGATCCTATAATGGGGAGACTTTTTATGGAGCCGGCGATATTTTAATAAGGGGGAGACATATCAATTCCGTGATTATCTCTCACCGGGCGGATTTTTCACGGAGGAGACATTTTAGTGTGACACCGGCCGACCTGGCTGACGCTCTACAGCCTGTCGATGGACTTCCTGGTCGACAACGCCTGCGCTCGTCAATCATCGACCTCGGCACTGGCTGTACCACTGACACGTTTCTCCACGATCGGAGACCGAGCGTTCCCCGTCGCCGCAACAAGAACTTGGAACAGTCTGCTACCGGAAGTGACGTCTTCAGAGTGTCTGCGAACATTAGGACGAAACTCAAGACTTACTAAGTTCTCCTGCTCTTTTTCACGGTTGAGTGTAAAGTGACTGCGGTGTCATGGGCATTTTTCACTCTAAATCGCGTTGTATTGTGTTGTATTGCCAGACTGACCAACTGCTGCAAGTTAGGTGAGGTTGATCACGGTTGATGCTTCCACAGTCCACAAAAGCAGTAGGTCTCTCGTGCAGCGGCGTCGTGCGTTAAACAAGTAGGCCGGGTAGGAAGTTGCAATTTCCCGACATGCACTGCGAATTTCCCACAGACGAGATTACGAGTGCTCAAAATATCAATTTTTACCCCTGAATTCTACCCAAACGGGGGGGGTCTCAGCCCCAAATTTGACGTTTTTGGACAAAAAATTCCGGCAGAAAGAACATTTTCCAGCAATTTTCCGACAGCCAAAAAATTCTTGCCCCGACCCCTCTAACTTCTCCCCCCGGCCGCAACGCCGCTGGTCTAAGGAGTCTACGCAGCTCGCCACCGTAAACTACATGAAGGCCCCGTATCACCTCGCGCCAGCAAGTTGCTTCACTGCTGCTCAGAAACTCAAACCGGCTGATGTAAGTTAAGTAACATGACCGATTATACCCCGGTAGTGTCCAAAGTAACGCAGCGTCACAATAAAAGCCATCGTTGCGCGGAGTCCCGGACACTGTACAAACTACAAAGACTGAGAAAAAATGGCCAGAACAATTAAGCCGAAATTTGCAACAAGCTCATAGCATCTTCGCATGGATGTTAGCGTCACGGTGCCGTGTAGCGTACGCAAATATAAACACAATCGGCTCAGCGTCTAAGTCGCGTCCTGCTCAAGAGATCGTGAAGCTTGCGCCTATAGCCAAAAATGACTGCGTGGGTGGGCTCTGCTGGGCAATACGGCGTCGCTCATCGACAGTGCCACTGAAAAGCTTCGGGGGTGTCACGACCTTCTAACTGCCAGAAACAATGAGAAATGATTTTTGCGTCAAAAACTGCTATATTCACGTAAACTTACGCGTTGTTCTGATTAAGAAATAGTAGGTGTATACAACAACTACAGTTTTATACGAAGTCTAAGTGATTCAGTCTAGGCCTATATCCTACATAAATATGCATGGCCCATCATTCACACGCAGAGTTATGATTCAGTAGGCAACAGGCCTCGTCGTCACAAGAACACGAAATTCAAATTGTATGAAAGTGTAATAGCAAATTAACGAAACCGTGTATTTGCACGAGCCTTTGGTATACATGACCTATAAAATGTATGCGGTATAAATATGATAAAAAATACAAAAAAAGATTCCCGATAGCATTATCTCTAGTTTTACAAAACCACGTGAAACGGAGATTCGTGCAAAATAATCTGAGTAGGCTATAGGCTACATAGTCAAGATTGTGGGTACGGTACCAAAATAGATGTATCGGTGATTCTATACAACCTGTTTGCTATAGCATTACAAAGAGGTATGTGCCAGAAATATGCAAAAGCTATACGCTATTGTACGATCGTTAGTAAAATACTGCACTCGTGTATATAAGCTGACCATCACTGTGTAAAACACTAACTGCGAAATCTGCTAGTAGACGAATGGCGACACGCTGTGTGGACTCGGGGGTCAAATTGTTCCGCAGAAGAATATCGGCGGCTAAATCGGCATGGTCGAGTTTACAAGGACTGGTTCTGATGATGCCGGGCTGGTGTTGCGGCAGTTCCACAAGGCTCGTCCACTTGGCTCGTCTGTCTCGTGAAATTGACGTCATGTTTCTCCAACAGTACGGAAGTCGTCACCGGCGTGAGTGAGTGAGTAGGGTTTAACGTCCCACCCGACACAGTATAGGTCATTTCGGGGACGTCCTTTTCAGGCAAAATGCACATAAACACATAATAATGGAACGGTAAGTTTAACCTTTACAGAAACACAAAACATAAAATACAAAAAAAACAAGCTAAACCTAAAATTGTAAGAACGGGCGTCGTCATCGTCTTGTCTATTGTTTAATGCTTCATCTCACAGCAGCTCGAGCCCTGTTGATTGGCGCCTGGAGTTGATTTATTTGGTCATCAATAAAAAAACGCTTCAACCCATAACACACGCGTAGAATAGCTAACTCACGTTAATACTAACTCACGTTAATGCACGTTAATATCAGAATGTATATGAGAACAAAATTAATAATAAAATCAGACAAACAAAGTCAGTTATTAATATATACAATGAAAGATAATAGAACAAATGTCTACTCTAGGATCATTGATCGTACAACATTACCACAGATTGTAAAGCTCGAGCGAACAAAATCTTACGAGCCTTACAAACAAGCCTTACAAGCAGATCATCATGAGCTTGGGCGTAGGCTGAGATACTGGAGTGAGTGAGTGAGTGAGTAGGGTTTAACGTCCCGCCCGACACAGTATAGGTCATTTCCGGAACGGCCTTTCCAGGCAAAATGGACGTACACATAATTTAACGAAACAAGAAGTTTAACCTTTACACTAAGTTTAACCTTTATGAGACACAAAACCAAAACTCAAGACCCACATTGCTGCCCATTAAGTCGGCCGCATAACGGAATGAGTAACAGTCACTCCACGTACTATAGGACGGAAGTTCAGTTATCTGTGACACACCGACCAGTGACCACAATATTTTCACTGATTTCACACTGCACTGCAGTGACTGCAGCAGGAAGAGCATCCAACATGCGTAACTGCCAATACAAAAATTCATCAGAAACTTATCCAAAAAACTTTTCGGGAGCCCGCTAATCCAGTACTGAGGCCAATAAGCTCAGTAGAAATACAAATACTCTATGAAGTATGCTATAACAACAATCACATTGCTAAATTGTTTATCATTGTTAAATGATAAACAACGACAAAAGCATAACATCGTCACGGATTTACGGATCGGACGGTCGGATTTGAAAGACGGCTTCTTAAAGAACCATACCCTATCATATCATATCATATATCATATAGGCCTATCATAAACGATTAACAGCATAACAACCGATATATCGCCGCCGAGTTGTTCACAATGAATATATGAATATAGTCGGCTATAACCAAAAAACGGATAAAGTGAATTAATAAGGCTGCAATGAGAAACGACGTTTTAAACTGCACGTAAACTTATAATAACAACACTAGCGTAAATAACAAGTTATAATGAGCAATCCACACCCACGATGCCGACGCGACTCAACTCAACAGTTTAGTCGCGTCGACGTCGTTAGGTGTGAATTGGCTATTAGTCTCGGTATAAAAAACAATTAGTAACGTGTGAAATATATTAATATTCCGGTTCCGTTACGTCGCTCTGTACGCACCTTTACGAATTTGTGAAAAACTCGACAGCACAGTATCCGCCGGGACTCTGCGAATCGTCTGCACCAGGTGTCGCCGTCGATTCCTCATCGGAATTGGAATCCGCGTCCTGACTGACGCAGTCGACGTCCTCCGTTCCAGCAGCAGAATCCAACGTCGAAAACACGCCAGCAGAGTCACGAAGAACCGCTCGCCAATAGTCACCACCGGATGTAACGTCGGCTGTCGGCGGCTGGCAAATGTCGGGCAGCGCGCTGGCGGTGTTTGCGTCCAGCAAGGGCTGAGCGATCATGTATGTCTCCAGGCCACTGCCGCTGTCGGTGGAACTGACGACTTCGGAGGCTGGCAGATAGACAACCGCATCACCATTACCATCATCATCATCATCATCATCATCGTGTTCCTTCGCACGCTCCGAGCTCTGTCCGCTGTCAGAAATGCCGGAAGTTGGCAACAGCGCTTGCCGAGAAGTATCCTGAACAGAACTGGGTTTAGCAGTTGCAACGGGAAGCACGCTTGTCGGCGGTTTCTGCCCGGCAGTCGACGCGCTGGACGGTGCACGAAGGACTAAAGGTGTCGCCGCTTCACGCTGTGCGCATTGCGAATAATCAGCTAAAAGCTGGTCACCGTTGGACGAAGACGCACTTCCCGCCAGCAACTGATCCTGGCCGTCAGCTGGTGGCATGCCTACAGGACAATAAACAACAGTAATAGCATTAGACACTGCGATGTTTATGGTGCATGCTGTCATCGTAGCGGTACCTGCCACTGCGAAAGTTCACCCGGTTCATTTAGCGAGTGCAGCAACAACGTTGGGTAACCGCCGATCCTTAGACTAAGCCAATCGATCTGAACCTCAGATCCATCTCTAGACAACTACAGTACTACGCTAACCATCGCCATTTATTACTTACTACTCAGCCCGAAAGCTGATACTCATTTTACCATCCCACGGAGGGTAGGAGGCTGAGTTGACATAGCTGGCTGGCTTCGTACCGAAAAGGTTTACCTGCCCACAGACAGTCACCCATCCAATCCGATGCAGAGCAACTTCGTCGATTCGACTCAACGCGTTACAGCCACGCCACGCGAAAAACACATGCAATAACGTAGAACACTGTGGAACAGAAATGTTTCAGCATCATCAAACAGAAGTATGCCATACACAGTTAGTCAGTTCGTTTCTGGATTTCTGATCAGTAGTAACATCTTCCAGGTCAACTCAGCCTGGCCATCCCTCCGTGGGTAGGCGCAATGAGTATCAGCTAAAGCTGGGACGTAAACAGGCACACTGCTCGAATCCGTGGTCAACTAACCAATCCAAAATCAGGGCCACCCTGTGAGCCTTAAGACTGGGGAAGGATTTTACGTCTGTTTTTCTTTATACATTGTGTTTCCTAACGTGCGCATGAGCATTTTGTTTATGCTTAGGCCTAAGATGTATTAACGTGGTGTCCTGACAACAGCGGCCCCTTCCTTTCTTACCAAAACGTGCACACTCCACTGCACAGTAATCAACTCAACTCAATAACGCAAATGCTGTGTTGTACAACATTATTTAACGTTCATTCGGGTACTATGTGCAATCGCCAACATCATCATTACAACTGACAGTTCGTCTCTCACCAATCAGCTGAATCTCGTCCGCCTGACCGTCCGGTTCACCGTTATCGTACCGACCAACCTAAACACGAAAAACAGATACAAACTTGATAGAAATTATTCCACAGTATTACTGCACTCGAATGCATAACAATTCAGTAATAGTAAAAATCCACATACGACCTATTATGTGTTCAGCGTGTTTACCTCTACTCGATACTTTTTAGTTGGTCGGATTTCGGTTTCTTGGTTTTTTACGTTTTACATCATAACTGTACTCCCATTTCAATTTCTCTCATTTCACTTTTATTTTCAGAACAAAAATGTAGTTATTTTTAGTTTATGTACTGGACTAAATTGTAAGTTTTCAAGTGCAAATGCAATATCGTACCATAATCATACTCACTCACTCACTCAATCAGAAAAGTAATTACATAAGTAACGAGTAGAATTTGCAGCTGAAGACTGCACGTTAATTTTTTTCAGTCCACGTGGAGACTGTGAGCGACTCTTCATACACTCAACCTTTATTAAAAAAATAAAAAGTTTTTGCAGCTGTTAATTAACTGGAAAGTTAAAGTTAACTAATCTAATCATTATCAGAAAACGATATGTAAACTGACAAAGAAGGGCATGACTACTGCGTACTGACTACCATGTTCTCTGCTGCTACTGTTATTACAGAAATAGCATTATCACTCCACTAAAACTAAGTTTCTGATCAACTGGTCAAAATTCCCAATTTTTTCCAGACTTAGGAAAACGTTCAAAGTTTGCGGATGCAGGTTTCACAGGGAATGTTGCTTGAGAGATAGCATCGAAGAAAACAAATAAAACTAGAAATTTGGAGCAAAGCCCAACGTGAGTCCGCCTGGCGCCCCATGTCCGATTGGGGGGACAATTTAGGGGGCTCACATTCCTCTCGTAGCAAAGTCACGTGGACAGAACTCCAACGCATTAGAATATGCAGAACGCGCAGTGTCGACCTAAGGTAGGTAGACATTAGCCAACTAACCATTGTCGTTAGTCGACCAAAGTTCACCAAATTTCTTTTGTTTAACGCGGGAGAGAAGGTAGTTGATAACGCCGTTTACCGCTTGTCGATATCTCCATCCGTTCCAGAAATATTCGCGGGGGCGCTGAATTTCCAGGACTGGATTTTGAAGGACTGGATTTTGACGGACCTGGATTTTAATGGACCAAATTTATAAATGGACCTGCATGATGACAGGCCAGGAAAGTGAGAGGCCAACCAAATTGCAAGGCCAACAACTGTTTACGTCACGTCTGCAAACGACTCGGGTGGAAGTTCGAAATGTCGACTCACGTGAATCGAACAGCAGTCGCATTAGTTCCTTGTGGACATGCAAGATTCTGCACTTCTTGCACAGACAGGCTCGTTGCCATGGGGAGTGCATGTCCAGTTTGTCGCAGCAGAATTGACACGGTTCTTCGACTATTTAACTGATATGTGGGAACAAGTAGCCGACTTAATTAGGCTGCACTGTTACTGTTGTTGTTCACTGCATCAAGCACTTTTTGGTAGACTGCACCCGTTACAGTGCAGCACGTCAGAGATACTTTGGAGTGGACACACTCAAGGACGTTTTTAAAAATGTTACATCTCGCAACATCATCGCTTATGTCAAAGATATCGGCTTTTACAATCGTATATAATGTTGTTTTTACATTAGCTTAATAGCCTTGATCTTAACAAGTATTTTAACTTTGCTTTTAATACATATATCAACTGCTTTTAACTAATTTAAACCATGTATGGCACTGAATGGCCTATTTTGTGCTGACGTGCTGTTAAGAAACTACTTACTCACTCACTCATTGCATTTAGACAATAGGCCTATGTCAAATTCGGCGCTATTCTATTATGCTTACATTTGATACATCGCACGTTTCGTGAGACAACTATTTCCTTGTTCATTTATGTTTGATAATAATTGCTGTTTGTGCTACATGCACAATCGAAAAGTTTTGCAATTATAATTCGACCTCATCCTAATTTGGCCTATCACATTAACGGTCCGTCAAAATCCACCCCTGCGATTTGGTCCGTCAAAATGCATGTCCGTCAAAATCTACCCTTGCAATTTGGTCCGCCAAAATCCAGTCCTTCAAATTCCAGGCTTTGAAGTTTTCTGGTCCTTCAAATTCCAGGTCCTGCAAATTCATTCACCCCATATTCATGCTCAAAGTTGAAAGTTGTCCTAAATCGCGCCGAATTTTGGACATTTTCCGCTATCCCAAATTTTAAGGGGGCGGTGCACCCCAAAATTTGTACACACGTTATTAGCCCCACTTAGCACTACGTCACGTGGCAAAGTTTCATTAGGCTACTCCCTTTGGCTTTGAAGTTATAGTGGCTAATTCGCTACAATTAAGGCCAATTTTAGACCTCCCTTTAAAAAAAATTGTAATGGGATCCCCGTTCCCGGTGGAGGGTGCGCTAGTAAGACTTGGTCATTCTCTAGTGCGTGTAAAAATTTGGGGGTGCAGCACCCCCTAGGGGCTGAAATATGGTCTTCCGAAAAATGCGCTTTAGGTGGGTACGATTCCACATCGAGATCTCTAAGGTTACTGGACCAAACTTCGTCGGACATGTTTCGCCTAACGCAGGAGGAATTGCGGTAGATAAAATATTTGACCGATTTTGAATATCTTCATCCGTTTCGGAGATATTCGCTGCCAAACTTCGAAGTCATCTGAAATCGTGTCAAATTTTGCATGTTTTTGGCCCCTAAAATTTTTTTGGGGTGGGCCCCCGAAATTTTGGACCCGCATTATAAAATTCCGCCTAGTACTGACCACCGTGCAAAATTTCGCGCCAATCAGCCGACGCATCTCGGAGATTTCGTCTTGAAATAAAAAATTTAAAAAAAAAACATCTGCAGTAAAACTTAAGTCCGCCCGCAAGCTATCGCTTCCGGGCAGACTAAAAATACCATTAAAAATATGAAGCACACTAATATTCGAGGTTCTGACTTATAACTATGTTTCTGTGTTCATTGCAAAACAACCAGGAAATACATGAATAACAAAGAAAAACTTAGTAGGTGAGTAAAAGAGTATACTGACTAACCAAGAGGCTGCCATTGCGATGCTGACTATTTTGAGTACTGACATAAGTGTATGACTGTCGCTGAGATTCGTATTCCTAGACATCAACCAACAGCCACAACCAGCAACCGTTGGTCACTTTGCTTACTAGAAACTGACAGACTGACTGAATTAGAGGCTACAGTTTAGCACTGCACTGATCCACAACATAGACTGAAACTGTACCGCGCACCTGTGATAGACTGATGTTTTGTACATTTATGTTCTATAGCAACTAAACAGTCTTGATTTTACGCATCCTCAAAGATCCAACTTTTAGGTTCTTCTTTAGAGTTTTATTTGTTGTGCAGTCTATAATAAAAATCATATTTAGTTTCATATTCACTGCGAGTTTTGCGTTATGACGTCACGTCGTCCACTTAAAAAAACACTATGTGACTGAAAAAATGGTGCACATTGTACAGAATGCTCTTTCTGGGTCATGGTTAGATTTAATAAAAAAAAACAAATAGAGCTATAAATAAACCCTAAAAGAGCCTAAAAATAAATCCACAAATGCTGCAAATAAATAATGCGTGGAAAAAATTTCAGAGATGTTATTATAAATGTATTGGATTCTTGTACAAGTTGCTGTTATGCTGGATGTCTGTTCAAGGTCAACGCTGGAGTTTAGCATCAGAGAAACATAATAGAACAAACAAAATCCAATTGCTTAGTGCTAAAGAGTCTCGTCCATCTGGCTGGCGTCCAAATCAAAAATCACAAAATAAAATATCCATTCAAACGAACATTTTGTCTGAGCGCGTGAGCAGGAGATTGTGGCGGCTGTACTTCCAAACTGAAAAACCAGCCATATGCTTTACGATTCCATCTACAACACAAATGACAAATTTTATATGGATCTTTATTCACCATGAAATGTAGCAAACAACTACAAAATAAAAGAAAAACTTAACTAATTACAGTTCAAACAGTTCATATATAGCTGAATAGTTCGTACTTTCACACAGAACATAATAGGCCCACCGACAGCGACACGCATCGACAGCAACTATGACAAACCCTTTTTTACTAAATATTTCTCATACCTTTTGAGCAACAACTCACTTGGAAGTCTAAAGTCAAAGTAACTTAAACATGCATTAATTATTACCATGTTCGAAGTACAAAATAGTTTCATTAAAAAACGTATGACTGCAAAGTCAAGTGAACGCTGGTCAGCTTTTGTTAGGGAGCAGACTTCCAGTCCGTACAGTAACACAGGTAAGCACTTTGTTTTAATTAGGTGAAGAACCACTTCCTCAGAAGTGGCTCTACCAACTTGCCAAATATTTTTGCAATATTATAATATCTACAGAAAAAAAACTCACAACAAAATATTGTTCTCAGCCATTTTACGCGCCCAGATAATACAGAGTGGGCCATAAAAACCGTACCCTATGTTATTCTGTTTAAAATGCTACTGCATTTGTTTATATAAACAAAAAGACACACCATATAAATTGCTAGTCTGTTCTGCACATATTGACGTCAAAACCTAATGAGTATGTCAAAACGTTACTCACAAATAATACGATAGAATCAAAGCACCCCAACTGTATTATGTCACAATGGTGAAACACAAATGGAAACAGGTGCTTGCGTATATGTTTGAGTAGAACAGCGAAAACTTCATGCAACAACAAAACAGTTAAGTAAACAACTGCTCAATGCGCCCTCTGTGAACTTTAATTACAGTTTTCAATCTCCGTTGCCACTGATCAATGGCTTTGTTGATCAGCTGTTGATCGAGACTGGCCCAGCAGGTAAGCACTCTGTCTTTGAGATCCTCCAAACTCACGACCAGAACTCTGTACACATCTTGCTGCAGAGCACCCCAGACAGCACAATCGACACGGTTTATGTCTGGACTGTTTGGCGGCCAGACAAAAGACTCGATGAAGTTGGGTACGTTCTGCTGCAGAAACTCGACCATTAACTTTGCCCAGGGCGACGGAGCGCCATCCTGCTGGAAAACGAACTCCCCGCCGCACAGCTGACGGATGTCTGGCAGAAGACAGTTCTGCAGCAGCGTTTCATGGTAGTAACGTCCGTCTACCTTGGTTCCTTTATTGATAAAATGTACCTTGGTCTTGCCTGTTTTGGATACTGCCACTGATACCATCACACTTTCGCTGAAGTGCTTGCGATTTTTGATGAAACGATCACTTGGTACTGTTTTCCCCATTGTGTTTCCTGTAGAGTTGGGTTGCTTTCATTTATTTTATCCCATTTGCAAATTATTGAAAATATTTGCACAAAATTTGCACATATTACTCAGAACTGATTGTATTTCAACGTGCGTTATTCACTTTAAATGTTTGTTGGAAGACATAATTTGCCGACATGTAGGGGGACGGTTTTTGTGTGGCCCACTCTGTACTGTAAAAACAAAAAAAATTTATACTTTACCCATTCAGGCCAGCATACTACATATAGGACACATACTTTGATGGTAAATAAAAAAATAATTCGACACTTAATGGGTTAATACAACACCGCTTACACGAGCCAGAATCGTGACCAAAAGCACTTTACAATATCAGAAGTGGTAGCTGATTGGCATGAGCGAATGATACGACAGCACACTATGTTCAAGCTAGCAAAACAGGTGAACCTGTGGTTTAAGCTAGCAGACATACCACAGCCCCGATCAGCCACACTAGCCCTTCACTCCATAGCCGGTGAACTACTACTCATTTCCCATCCCATGAAGGGCAGGAGGCTGAGCTGACGCAAGCACGCAGTAGGTCAGCAGCTTGCCCAAGGTTGCTTGCAAAATGACCGGCAGTGAAACTTAAATGCAATCTGAAAAATGTGAATCCGATACTCCCACGATAGAATAGGTAAATCGAGTACTAGCTTGTCTGGCTGAGAATAAAGCGGGACTTGTTCACCTGTGTCAGGTAACACTGTGTAATCTCATATGGCAGGTGACGCTCCGCAGCTCTGCGATACGTTCCCATAATAGTCTATCCAAAACCTTCAACCTTTAACTCAACTGTCCAAGCCGTTCACCAGCACAGCATTCATTAAGCGTTTTTTCCACTGTTCCACTCCGGCCCCTTGAAACACTCTGCCTAGAAAAATTAATGACAGTAACTCATTAAGAACATTTAAATCTACGCATACAAACTGACACGACATTACCTGCCGCCAGCACCTCTAAAATTACGATCTAACGTCGCTATACAAATCTATTACTTTTTCTCTTATATCCCCCGTAGTAAAGATCCACAAAAATTAAAAACCAAAAAGGTTATTATTTAAGAAACGCCAAATCCAGTAAAGTCAGCAACTTGACCGATAATTCCTCACCTAGTACAAGTAACAGTGAGTTAATCACGTATAACTGACCTGATACAGGTGACGGCTCCAATGATAACAAAAACCAGCGCAACAGCAACGCCAACGCTGATTGCTGCAATGTGACCAGCAGCAAGGATCCCAGAACTTTGAGTCATTGCCTCCACGAGACTCGAGTTCTCGTACGAAGGTCCGGCAACAGTCAGCGACACGGCGTAGAACTTGTAGATAGTGTCTGGTTCCAGTCCGTTCACGACGTACACATTCAACGAGCCACTGACCAGCAGCCGATTAACTGATTCTGTGACACCGCGAAACATACAGGTTGTTCCAAAAAAAACGGATACCCACTTACCCAGTTTTATTTTTGGGATAACTTTGGTAATTGTTTTAGTCTGTGAGTAACTTTGGTAATTCAGCACCGATTTTAACCATTCTTTCACTGTTACAAGCAGAAATTTATGGCGCGTAAACGTGAAGTTCTTCCACCCACCGCACTTTTATTGTGTGATCACATTACCTAGCAAA
>Ga0209367_1002119_pt1 | contig 25792 bp, 21 predicted proteins | sample WorMetLIZISLAND2_FD_187412 | JGI IMG/M metagenome (GOLD analysis project Ga0209367, IMG submission 187412) | Marine gutless worms symbiont microbial communities from Max Planck institute for Marine Microbiology, Germany - Olavius geniculatus... ... | reverse complement strand
CGGAAACTGTTGTCTTAATTGATCGATATTCATAAGATCTCCTTTCGTTTGTTCTTTTAAGGAGATCTTACACCATGGGTGTGACAGATACGGTCACACTAACCTTAAAAATGTAGATAGGCTCGTCATAAAAAGAGGAAGCCTCCCCTAAAAAAAGGTGTCGCGGTGCTGCCCATATCAACCTTTAAAGACGTAAAAGTACCATTTAGAATTTTACGATCAGTTGAGAGATCCAAAGGAGCAGGTAATGCTAATTATTTGACTCTTATCAAAATCCCGGAAGCCCAAAAAGTCGCTCTTATAATAGGCAAGCCAAATGTCAAACCTAATGAACTTGAGTTCTTTCCCCTGGAATGTCTTCCCAAAGATGACTCGAAGACACTTGATGAATGGCTTAAAAAAGCATCAATTAACTCTCCCAATTTATCCAGTGAATCAGCAGACTATGTTATTAGATTGGTGTTAGGTACACCAATTTCTTCAAATTACGTAAAATGGACCAAGGATCTTCGTGTGTTGGAAAGAAATCGTCGAAAGCCCCGACATTAGCCATAGGGAAGGCTCATAATCTCCACAATAAAAAAACAGAATACTAAGAGGTTTAAATGTCAAATGGTATAAGCGAATTAAACTTTGGCGCACTTGCAGCTGAAAGAGAGCGAGATTTTTTATCCACAAATTTCATAGATTCCGGTGCTTATCATGCCATAAAAGGTGGAGGCAAGATAATTCTCTTGGGACATAGGGGAACAGGGAAAACAGCTATACTTACTGTTATGGCGGAAGAAAATCTTGAAAAGGGCAATATCGTAATTGAGCTTTCGCCAGAGGACTATGCTTACGAATTGTTATCAGAAACTCTTCCTAGAGAAGGCGCCGGAGCATGGCATAAGTATGGAGCGTATGCAGCTGCCTGGAAGTATCTTCTCTATGTTCTTTCTATGAAACACATTGTTAAAGCAAAATCTGGTTTTAAAACCGGTCCAGCGAAGAGAATATATCATTATGTTAGGGATCATCATAAAAATATCGATTTAAATCCGATTGGCGCACTCATTTCCTACTTAAAACGATTGGAAGGTGTTAAGATAGGAAAGTTTGAAGCATCTATTAAAGCAAAAGAATTACATAGCTTGTATAAACTTGAAGAAATAAAAAATTTACTTGGTGATTTAAATAAAGTTTGTGAAAGACAAAATGTATTTATAATTATTGACGAGCTCGATCGCGGTTGGGATGCATCAGAAGATGCAATAGCTTTCGTTGCTGGACTTTTTCAAGCAAGCACCTCAGTTTCATTAATTGGACAAAAGAAAGCCTCAAAGAAATGATAACTAAGAGAATATCTTCTTCTCTATCTGGTCATTTGGATAAAGCTAAAGATGAGATTTGGTATAGCGTTATGCCTGAATATATTAAGGGCATAGACTCATTTGAGTATATCATAAATAGAACATTGTATAGACCGCGAGAATTAATACAATTTTGTAAGCAAATCCAGGATGTATCTATTGATAAAAGCGTTGATCTACCTTTTGATGAATCATCGATTATTGAGGCTGAAGGAATATATTCAAAAAATAGATTTGATGATATCGTTGCTGAATATCGATTTCAGCATCCCGGATTAGATAGCGTATTAGAAACATTTAGGGGTAGTAAGTTAACGCTTAATAAGGATGAACTTGATTTGCATTGCTTAAAGATATCACTGGGTGAGTTGAAGGTTTCAGAACTAGCATCTTGGTGCAACGAGATAGATATAGAGAACTTAAAGGATATATTGTGGAAAATAGGCTTTTTAAAAAGTAAAACAACCAATCAGGAAAACAATTTTGTTGGTGTGTATGAAGTGCGCTCTTTAAATATTAGAAATATAGAACAATTCCAAATACATAATATGTTTTCATCTTATTTAAATTGCCTTGAATATTGATATTGAAATGAAGAATAGAATTTTATACCACAATAAATATCTAACGTTCAAAATTTAAAATCAGACGGCATTTTTGAAAATTGTCAATATTTGCTTTCTGCTATTTATCTCAGACCGTGACACTGTTGGACCCGTTGAGATATAGGAATAATATCTGAAATTTTTCTGTACCAACTGATAGTTTGGCTTTTGGCAAGTTATTTATAATCAGCATCTTTTCTCATGTTAAGTATCGAAAGACTTTATTAGTACTTTCGGATTTTGTATGAGACATTTGAATTTTGGAATTTCGGATTTTTTTCGTATTTCGAGTTTCGATTTTCGTATTTCCGGTTTATCCGGGTTAGGGTTTATTTAACAAAGGTCTACCAACGCGAGGTGGTCTTAATTCAGAAGGGTTAGCACATAATAAAAGGTTTAAGCCATCTGAGAAAACTGGGGGAGCGATGAATTCATTAAAAGGAATCGACATCGGAGGACATAAAATTGTATTCAAACTCAGATTTCAAAAATGTTGTTGAAATTGCTTACCAAGGTACCAAGGAACTTGATCTCGGTTCACTACTTCCTTTTTTTAACTGACTACCAGACATCGATATCAGTGAACAACTCCCCGATATTACTTCACCTACACTGGCTCTGGCAGGTGATAGTGATCCTATAGTACCACCTGAACAATCACTTATCATCGCTGAAAAAGTTCCAAAAGGGGAAAAGGTATTTTTAGAAGGAGTTGGACATTTGCCTATGCTTGAGCGCCAGAATCAATACAATCGTGTAATAACTGACTGGATTGAGAAAATTGTATAATCGTTAAACGAGCGCAATGTGGTGCTTTACTGCTATAGATCTGTACACAGTTGTTGCATAAATAATGATGAAAATGTTCATCAGTCCATATGAATACTGGCATAAACCGAAATCGGGATGGTATTGCTTGATCTCACCCCAAGTTGATTCCTGGTTTCTTATTGTAGGGTGGGCTGTGCCCACCTTCGACCTTTAGATTCAGAGCTATTTGGTGGGCACAGCCCACCCTACAACAGGAAATTTTGCATCGTTAGGATGTAGTTTTGACAGTCCCAAAATTCGCGTGATATCCGAAGCATATAATCACATGTTTCGCCAACTATCAAAGCGCAAATATTGGCTAATCGTATAAATGAAACCTATTTTCGATAAAATCCGGAAACTTTCAAAACCTTTTCTTGACACTCGCCATAACGATATTCACACTGCAATTTCCACATCGCTTGCATTTCAGCTGCTGGAAAAAGAAGGTGGAGATGAAAACATCGTGATTCCAGCAATTCTCTTACACGATACCGGTTGGAAGCAGGTACCGTCTAAGCTTCATCTCAAAGCTTTTGGTCCTAAGGCCACCGAGCCGAAGCTAAACCGACTCCATGAAACCGAAGGGGTAAAAATTGCCCAAAAAATATTGCAAAAAGTAAACTATGATTCCTTCAACACAAAGAAAATATTAGAGATCATCGACGGTCATGATTCCCGTACCAAGCCGGTTTCACTAAATGACATGATTGTCAAAGACGCGGATAAACTCTGGCGCTACTCAAGCTCCGGCTTTCGCATCGATATTGATCGGTTTGGTGAGTCATTTGAAGAAGGGTTGGACAGGCTGCGATGCAATTTATCCCGATGGTTTTTTACGGGGACTGCGAAGGAACTGGCCGCTGCAAAACTGAGCAGACGCGAAAAGGAAAAAGCTGTTGAATTAGGAACTGATCGATAATCAATACACTGCTCCTGTTACAGATTAAGCCATAATTAAGTAGACATAAAAGCTTCCCAGGCCGAACAGAAAATTTGTGCCTTTCAAGAAATGGCCTTCGGTATTAGGCATTCGGCGTTAGAGGCACACCATAATTATTAAAATAGATGTGTCATCCCGCAACCCCGGGGGTGAAGGCAGAATTTCGATTTTACGTTTTACATTGTGTCTAAAGAGTTATGCTCGTCTTAGTAATTTCTACCGGCGATTCTATCTGGAGAGTATTCCATCTCGCCGCCTGATACGCCCTTCGCCTTCAAGTTTCAGAATGTGGCTTTCAATAATTCCGCAGCCGGGAAAAAACTGGGTCAGGACGGTAGGGAATAGGGCCGCGTTGAGCTCCATGAATGGGTGGTTTCCGCCGCCGAGGATTTCTAAGATTTTTGCTTCCCTGTCCAAGAGTTTGCTCCTCACCCATTCAATGGCCTCGGCCGGATTATGATTAATTGGTCCATGCGCCGGAAAGATGAGTCGTGAATTGTTGGCAGATAATTTGTCGAGGCTTGCTAGGTACCCTGTCAGTCCCCCGGAGGCGGGCGTGTACCAGGCCGGTATGGCGCCGACCATGTCGCCGGGCAGCAATAGACCTTTTTCGCGTTCATATAACGAAATGTGTCCCGGCGAATGTCCGGGAGTGTGAATCACCTCGAATAAATATTCCCCCAAAGTCATCTGGTCGCCGTCATCGACAACCTGCAAATCCGTAATCTGACTCATCCGGCATCCTGAGCCGTTCAAATAATCGAGAATGTCAAGACCGGCAAAACCCTCGAATCCGGAATGGGAGGCACAGGTTTTTATGGCGAAAGGGATATCGAAAGTGTCGTTTAAATGCGATGGGTCCAAGGCGCCCTTGAGGTCGCGTTTATGGATGAAAACCTCCGGTTGAGCGTGATTCAGGAGCCACTCCATCGCACCCATGTGGTCCGGGTGTGAGTGGGTTAACACGACAGTGCGGCAATCGACGGGTTGAAGGCGCCAATGATTTAAGGCATCTGCGAGATATCGTGTGCCGTCCGGCCCGCCGCAGCCCACGTCTACCATGGCGAAACCGTTATTGTGGGGGATGATGTAGAAATTTGCCGGGCTGGGCCACTTGAAGTCTTCGGCCAATACGCACAGGATCCCGTCACATTCTTCAAATCGAGCTGTACATGTCATTGGTGACTCGTTTTCAAAAAATGTTCGACTCTCACGCAGTCCTTCGATCATCACTGTACTGGCCAGGATATAACCATAAATACTCCCGAACTTCTAGATTCATTCGATCCAATTCTGCTAAAAAACCCGAAACCGATAGATGATAGTTCTCAGGATTTGTCTCCACTTTGCGGAGATGCTCCACTTGTTTTTGAAATTGGCTAATCCGCTCTAAGGTAGTTTTATATTCCTTTTCATTTTGTATCATCTTTTAACACCATTTTTATTAAATCTTGGCCACTTTTTCATATTCGAAATGTTAATTCAAAACCTTAGAAATTGCAAATTTTAGTTGTAGAACACAACCTTTGAAGCCGTATTCAGCCCCTTTGAACAGGTGCATGAGGGTTCCGAGAAAGATTGCCAGGGTCACAACAGCAAACGAAAATACGAGTAATTTAAGACCGCTGGCCCGCAGCGCGATCTTCAATCAGACTGTTTTACTGTTTTTTCACAATACCTCTTTTTAGATAAATTTCAGCCGCTTCTCGCAAAAGGAAAGCCGTCAGAGGCGCATCTTTTTCATTTTCAAGCCGATCAGCCATGCCGATCATTTCCGTATATGACGTACGTCGCGGCCTCAGGGTATTGTATATCTCAAAAACTTCATCGTTGGACATGTGCGTCAATTCCGCAGCACGCCTCAAATTCTCCGCCAGCTGAGTGTAGCCGGCTTCTTCAGCGACGGCGGCCTGGTGATTTAATCTCTCACCGTGGATGCGAAAATCTTCGGCCGTCAATTCACCTGACAGGATCCCCTGGACACTTAACTCATCGATTGATCGCCCACTGTACGTATAATTCATATTCTTTTTCATAGTAGACCTCGAAATTCTGGAATTTGGGACGCAGATTTTCGCAGATGCACGCAGATTTTAAAACCAATTAACTCCACCGCCTTCGGCGAAAAAAAAAGGTAATTACACTCGCAGACATTGCTGCATTGCTTCTTCCGCCGCCAGGCGGACCTGGAATAGTTTATCTGTGAAAATCTGTGAAGATCTGCGTCCCATAATTTTTTTTAATTATATTAATTTAAGCTCAATTGGCTGACGGTCCGGTTCAATGCAATCTGCTTCGAAACGCTGCAGCAGCGCGGTTTGCACGATCAGGCGCAGGCGAACCGTGTTGTCTATTTTCACAGCCACCGGACTTGCGGGTTTTTCAAGGGCATAACGGGCGGCATTGTTTCCGATTTGAGAATAGCTGGCGAGGTTCAGATTGGGCGCCTGGGGAAATAACTCCAGGTTTTCCAGGGGGGCCAGGTCTCGACGATGGATGACGGTGGTGCCTTTGGTTTGAATGCCGACGGCGATTCCTGAGCCACTGAGCTGTGCGGCGCAATGCCCGATAAAGGCCACATCGGACGTGTGGTAAACCCGAATTATCCTTGTTGAAATGCCTTCTGCCTGAATGCCTTCCATTAGCGACAATAAAACCTCGCGAAGATTCAAACCGCCCAGGCTTTGACGGATCTGGACACCAAAAGTTGGACTTAAGGCGATAATGACCTCAGGTTTATTCCCGATTTGTGCGGGGCCGATTTCTTCGAACCAAGTTGGCCCATCCCGGGTAATGATTTGATCCAGGTAGTTGCGGGGTTCCCAGGCCTGGGGCAAATATTGCAAAGTGGACCAGCGCTCTCCTTCGACCCGATACCCGGTGCCCGGACCGCAGTAGTCATTGGGATCTGTGAGGGCGCTCTTTACCTGGAAGTTTTTATCGAAAATGGCCGATGTCTGAAGATAATCACCAAGGGCGCGCTGTTTTTGCATTTCTAAAACATTCTCGGCAATATCCCCATAGCCCGCCGTCGCCAGTGCTTTGATGACATCCATTACGGCAAGAGGCCCCTCGAGAAGACGCATGGCCGATTCGATGTCCACGACCCGGTCGCGATCCGGCATATCCTGACTGCTGAAAGCGGTGATCGCTGTCTCCACTTCAGCATCCGTGATGGGCGCCAGGTCCAGTTCGCGAAAAACGGCCTGAATCGCTTTGGCACCAATCTCCCTGACCCGCAGAACATCATCTTCGCGAACCGGGACAATGCCGCCGTCGATCTGCATATCGCGCTGCACGACATACCAGTCGTCCATTTCGGTGACATCAAAGTCTCCCCCGCCGAACATGTTGTCGTAACGCGGTATGGCGCCGAAACCGGAGGTGATGAAATCAGTGCCCGGAATAAACTGAAGCATGAGCTTGGCGCTTTTGCGTATCTCAGAGTGGGATGCCAAGGCATCGTTGCCGGATGCCACTTCCAGGCCCAGCATCGCCGCGATTAGATTTTCTGCCAATACCGTGCGCGCGCCGCCCGGTAACGACTCGGGCAGTGCGATACAGCTGATCGAGCCATTTTGGGTTCCCTGGCTGCCGCCGCCGCGGGTGACGAGCAGGCAGCGTGCTTCCAGGTAGAGCATCGATTTTCCTTCAGAGTGCCCCAAAAGGGCTTCTGATCCGGTACCGGAAGTATAACGGGTTTTAACCCCCCGGCTGGCGTACGCTGCGGTAAGGAACATTTTCGACCAGGGTGTGTCGTCACCGTCGTAAAACGTTTTCTCGGTCCCATAAACAGACAGTGTTTCAGAATAGCTTGTCAGACCTTTAAATCCCAACCGAAGGTTGGTGGACTCTTCCACGGCACACTGGGTCAGGACACCGCCGCGGCTGGTTTGTGACCCCACCAGCACTGCCAGAGCGTTTAGCGGAGCGTAGCGTGAAACGGCGATCGTCGTTTCGACCTCGTCGAATCCACGTAGCGCAGCCTCCGCCGCATCTGCTGCCAAAAGGGCGGGACTTTCCTTACGGTTGGTAACATGCGCCTGATTGGCCGGGGTCTTTCTGGCACGCATTTTTGCAAGCCCCATCATCATCTCCAGTACATTCATGTTCTGGACGATCTCCACAAGTTTGGCCGGCGTGCACCCGCTCACCAAATCAAGGATATCATCGCGCGCGACATTTATGTCCACCAGCATTCGGGCGATTTCAACCGAAGGCGTGCCCATTGCCTTTTCAGCCGTATCGATATTGATCGCCCGGCGGGCGATAAAATGATCGATTAAATCGAAGTCATCACGGGACACCCCGTCTATTTCCGTTACAATGCCGTCCGCTATCTTAAGACTCGGCTGCGGATCCTTTGGACTGTCGGTATTGATCAACCCGGCTTCGGACCATGGCAGTATAAACGTCTCCTTATTTACCGGACGTTCAGCAAGCGTTTTAAACCGTTTGGATTTCATAGTGATCTTCTCCGTTGAAGTAAACCACGAAATACACTAAATACACGAAAGCCGAAAATAGGTTTATATTTCATTTTCGTGTGTTTCGTGTGTTTCGTGGTTCATCCATTTATAAAAGTCTAAGCCCATATACTTTGATTTAGTTTCATACAAGGGAGCACCAATCAAACTGGCACCGCCAAGAGAAATTTTGTTTCAGGAAGTCAGAACGAAACTTCGGAAAACACAACTTTATCAAGTTGTATATCCATCAAATTGTCAGCTATCGACAATAGATTCTGCTTCTTTGCGGGATTCGACAACCCCGATTTCTAACTCATACTCCTTTGTTTCCCCGGATTCTATTGATACCAGGCTTTCCTCTTGTCTAGCTCTTTGACGTCCGACAGGGGGATAGGTTGCGGGTTCCATACCTAGGACATAATCTCCTTTGCCCATCTGTTTCCACTCGACAAGCCAGGGAAGTTGTTCCGGCAGATATCTAACGTAAATACCAAGGCCGGCTTGACCTAAATCAGGGTTGAAAAGAACTGAGACTGCTTTGCCACTACTATTTTCCTTTAAACGGTGGAAAAAAACAACTTCCGGCCAACTGTCGGTTGGAGGTGCCATCTCTTTGCAGGTTGCAATTTGGGCAGCGGCTGCATCATCCCGGGGCAATACCTCACCGGGAGATGTAATTAAAATGGAGTTTTCCGAAAGAACCGGGTATCCAAGGTTGAAATGATAAAGCAGCATCATTTCTTCCCGCCTATGCCCCTGGTTTTCAATTCTGTCCGTAATGAAAAACTTATTGCTTCCTAAGGTTGTGTGAATACGCCTTTTAAGAAGCAAGTTCTCCTCGTAGAGCTTACTTTGCCGGACTTTACCGCGAACGTCGATATGAAAATCATCCCCATCCCAATCATTATTTATGCCGATATCAAATGCCGGCGTGTTGCTGAGCCTGCCGTGCATCACATATTGCTTGCCCCGGTCTACTGAAGCAGGTCCGGAATTGAGCAGTCCGCAGGTTGTGAGTAGCCCAGCATAAAAATTTCGTAAAAACTCGTCTCCTGAAGACTCATAATAGGATGGATGGCACATTCCCGTCTTGGAGATAAAAGATAAAGGAATATCCTTAAATGCAGCCCAAGCAATGTCCATGGCTCGTCCGGGAATAACCGTCAGATTTAATCCCGAGCCGGTTCTCACATCGATTATATCTACACCGCCGCCGCGGCCATCGGTGAGCTTTGCCGGCCGTGCTCCGGCTATTTGAGAAATATCACCCACATACTCCAGAAGCTCTCTTTTATTTAATTGCATACCGTATATTTCTATCATAGCTGTTTACTCTTTCCGGAAATAAGTTTTGAGAAAAAAAGCGAGATCTCTCCCTTCCACATGTCCTGAAAAACAGCCAGCATGATGATAACTCCAATAACGACCCGCTGGATTGAAGTTGGCACCGCATGCAGGTTTAATCCATTTTGCACGACAACCATAGTTAATGCTCCGATAAGAGTGGCAAAAATCATACCTTTACCACCACTCAAACTGGCGCCGCCCACGACTGCCGAGGCAATCGCCGTCAGCTCCATGCCGACACCGTAATTCGGTGAACCGGAGTTGAGGCGGGCAGCCATAAGGATAGATGCGCAGGCAGTTACAAAACCGGCATATCCAAACGTCAGCATGGTTACTCTTTTTACTTTGATCCCTGAATATCTTGCAGCAGACGGATTGCCACCGATGGAATAAATCTCCCATCCGAATTTAGTGTATTTCATCATCAAGTGTGACATAGTATACAAAAACGCAATGTAATACAATACCAGCGGAAGCCCTAGAAAACTACCATAGAATATCATTTCCAGGGACGGATCCACCGAACTTATCGGGGCCCCATTATTAAACATAAATGCAACTCCCCTGAAAATACTTAAAGAAGCAAGCGTTGTAATAAAAGAGGGAATCCGAAAATATGAACTTAGCAATCCGTTATATAGGCCTAAAACTACTCCAAGAAAAAGGACAATCACTATTGCCAGGAATATCGGCACATGCAGGAATTTAATCAAGGTTGCGAGTATCATCGTTAAAATCGCAATCATCGAACCGGGTGAAAGATCTATACCTCCGGTAATAATTACCATTGTCGATCCTATGGCCGTCAACGAAACTAAACTTACCTGAAGAATAAGATTCCTTATATTGCCAAAGGTCGGGAATCGGGGAGTGACTATCGCAATGAATATTGTAATAACCAATAGTGCAATTAACGGCCCAATAATTTCAGTGCGCTTTAGTGTGGCGAGCTTGTGTTTAACTGATATCATGATATACCTCACATCAATAAGATTTTTAATGCCAACAGACTCAAGGTCAATAGTGACCCACCGGCATATGCTGTTTCCCGCCTTGATCGACGATTTCTTTTCGTTAGGCCTTCAAGGTCCCGGTCCCGATCGTACACACAGAAATAGGGAATCAGCCCATAACTTCGCAGCTAAATCCGCCCTATCTTTTTTTAATTTTTGTGATACTCCAGTTTGTGTAGTAATCCTTTGATGGTTTTGGATAAAGTTTATTCGGATTATCTCTCAAATATTCCAACACCGTATGTTCATCAGTGATTTCCAACGGCGATTCAACATGCCCACCCTGAAATTTTCCTGCCAGGCTATCCGCCACAACCTGCATCGCAATCTGTCCCATCACATAGGGCGTTGTGTTGACTGTGGCCGAAATCCTGCCTTCATAAATGTGCTCCAGGGCTTCGGTATCGCCATCGTTGCCAAGCAGCAGGATACCAGATTTCTCCAATTCCTCAATCGCCTTGGCCGCCCCCACCGCCTCATGATCGTTGGCGCAGAAGAGCAAATTGATCTCAGGATGGGCCTCTAAAATGTCTTTCGCGGCAGCGTAGCCGCCTTCGGTGTTCCAGCGTCCGTTCCGCTTGGCAGCTACTTTGAAATTGTCCCTGCCTGCGATGGCATCCAGAAAGCCGCCACAGCGTTCAGTCGAATGCGTACCTGGTGCGCCTTCAATCACACCCACAATAGCATCTTTGCCTGTCATGCGTCGAATGGCATATTCTCCGATCGTATGGGTGCCGCGCCGTTGTCGATAACCGACCACGCCATGCAATGGCGCAGGAAATTCCTTGTTGTCTGAATTGACAAGGATGACAACGATTCCTTTGTTGACAGCTTCCTGAACCAGCGGAGCCAGGGCCTGTTCATCATGGGTTGAGAGGATGATTCCGTCAACGTCCTGTTGGATGACTTGCCGAAGACGGTCCAATTGTCCCTCGACATCTTCGCCGCTCTCTGGAGCTGAGGTAAACACGTCGGCCCCCATAATTCTGGCAACGGCTTTTATTCCTTCTCCAACGCTTTTAAGATAGGTATATTCGTTTCCGGCCGGCATAAATGCAATGCGCGGCGGTTTCCCGTCCTGGTGCCGCAGGTTGTTGAATCCGGCTTGTCTCGCGATCGCAATGGGTTCGGGATATTCCACAATCTTTTGAATAAAGACCATTTGCATTAAGGTGTTGCGGTCCATATTCCGGGTATCCTGAATTTCAATAATGCGCCCATGATTGACGACGGCGACCCGATCGCTCATGGCAAGTAATTCCGGGAAATCCGAACTGATAATGATGACACCTTTGCCCTGCCGGGTTAACTCATTGATCAAATTATAGACTTCAACCTTGGCGCCCACGTCGATGCCGCGTGTCGGTTCGTCAAAAATCACCAGTTCAGCCTGGGAAAACAGCCAGCGGGAGATGAAAACCTTCTGCTGATTGCCGCCGGAAAGATATTGTACCGACATATTTTGGGCGGTGGGGGGGGATTTTTAATTTATCAATATAAGCGAGACCGACCTCCTCTTCTTGTTTGAGATTCAGGAATTTGCGGCGCAGCAGCTTCTTTAAACTGGCAATGGTAATATTTTCCGGACCGCAAAAATTCATGAAAAGGCCATTGAATTTTCTATCCTCGGTCACTAAGGCCACGCCATATTTAATCGCTTCGCCCGGCGATGAAAAGCCGGGTTTGTTGTAGCTGGCCGGCATATTTCCCAATACAATCTCTCCCCGGGTAATCGGATCAGCACCGAAAATCGCCTGGGCAATCTCCGTTCGTCCCGACCCGATTAATCCGGCCAAGCCAAACACTTCACCGCGTTTTACCGTGAAACTCACACCGTTGACGCCGTTATCCGTATAAATATCATTGACCGCAAGGAGAAATTCATCGGTGGTATTTCTCACTTTCGGATAATGCTCCTTCACGTCAGAGCCGATCATCATTTTGACGATTTTATCAATATCCAATTCCGCAATAGGCGCTTCCCCGACAACCTGCCCATCTTTCATCACCATCACCCGATCGACGATATCCAGGATTTCATCCATGCGGTGGGTGATATAAATAATGGCGCAGCCCTGTTTTGACAAGCGTTTGACCAGTTCATGCAACCGTTTAATTTCAGTCAAGCCGATAGCGGCGGTCGGCTCGTCCATAATGAAAAGCATCGCTTCCATTGACAGGGCTTTGGCGATTTCGACCAATTGCTGCTCGGCTACCGACAAGCTGGCCACTTTCATATCGGGTTCAATGTCAATCTGTAAATCATTAAGCGCCTCAACCGTTTTCCGGCGCATCGCTTCCCAGTCAATTATTGATTTCCGGCCCCCGGTGGATTTTTGGGGAAGCCGGCCGAGGAAAACGTTTTCAGCCACCGTTAAGGATTGAACCAGGGAAAATTCCTGAAAAATCGTGGCAACGCCCAATGACTTCGCCATCATTGGATCATGAATGGTCATGGGCTTTCCCTGATACAAAATTTCACCTTGTGTCGGTGCATGAACACCCGCCAGGCATTTAATCAGGGTCGATTTACCGCTGCCATTTTCCCCTATCAATCCGAGCACTTCGCCTGGATAAATTTTAAGCGAAAGATTATCTATGGCTTTCACAGCGGGGAATATTTTCGTGATTCCCCGCAATTCCCATATAGGCCGTGCAGAATTTTCCATATATATTCTCCTCCTCCATACCGGCCTTTGCTGGCAGTAGCGATCGTTTTAGTGATTACCGATTCCGTTGCGTTTTACGCCCGGCGCGGTTTTAGAAAAAAAGTTCTATTCCTGCCTTTCTTTACGGCGCTCGCTGATGACGTCAAAAACAACCGCAGCGATCAAAATCAATCCCGTTACCAGGTTCTGCCAATAAATGTCCATGCCCAATAAGTTGAGAGAATTGGCCAGCACTCCCATAAAAAGGGCTCCCAAAAACGCGCCCAATACGGAACCCTCGCCGCCGCTCAAACTGGCTCCGCCTATGATGGTTGCAGTTATCACGCGAAGTTCCAAGCCGCCGCCAACCGTAACGGATGCCGAGCCAAATCGCGCCGTGATGAGCAAGCCGGCAATGCCGGCCAGAACTGCGACAACGCAATAAACAAAAATCTTCACAAAGTCCACATTTACACCCGATAAACGGGCGGCCTTTTCATTACCTCCGATGTAATAACATTGCCTGAAAAATCGGGAGTTCCGCATTAGAATATCACCGATAATTACAAGGCCGATCATCACGAATATGGGATATTGCAAACTCATCAGTTTGCCCTGGCCGATTACGGTAAAACTTTCCGGCAGATTTAAGACAGCTCTTCCTTTGGCAATCACCAGCAGGAGTCCGCGGATGCTAATCATCATGCCAAGGGTCGTGATAAAGAGATTGATCTTCATTTTGGCGACCAAAAATCCATTGGCGAGGCCCACACCTAAAGCGGCAACCAGACCGATCAGGATGGCTAGCGGGGTTGGGATGCCGGCGGATAAGGAAAGCCCGGTCACGACTCCGGTAAATGCCAAGGTTGATCCAACTGAAAGGTCCAGCCCGCCTGAAACAAGCAAAATAACCATACCGATCGCAATCGTTGCTTCTGTGGAAAGTCCCAGAAAGATGGCATCCATATTACGTATGGAAAGAAAAACCGGAGAGAGGAATGACATGATTGCGCCGAAAACGACCAGCAGGATGATTAATGCAAACTCACGATATGCGGCCAAACGTTTGAGGACCTGGAAAAACTTTTTACCTTCAATGGTTTTATCATTTATCATGGCTCTATTCACCTCAAGGAAATCAGTTTATGAGGGCTGAAGGTTCAAGTCGCGCGAGATCTCTTCCGCGGAAGCCACCACCAGGGGCTTATAGCTGGAAAATCGTTCCCCGCTGCTTTTTAAACCTGTGCAAGTGATACTGACAGCAGCCACTACGTTCCCACCAATATCACGTATCGGGGCGGCCACACAGACTATGTCTTTTTCATGTTCTTCGTCGTCTAACGCGTAGCCTTGTTTTTGTATCTCTTGAAGAGATCGCTGCATCTCAGACCGATCGGTTATGGTATTATCGGTAAAACGTACCAGCCGCCCGGATACACGATCGACTATAACCGAAGGTGACCACGCCAGCAGCGCTTTTCCTACGCCGGTGCAATAGGCAGGGCCTCTGCGGCCAATGTGCGAAAACATGCTGACTTTCTCCTTCGATTCGATTTTATCGAGATACACCACTTCAACATCATCGAGCACTGCCAGGTGTACCGTCTCTTTGGTTTTGATCGAAAGCTTTTCCAATATCGGATGGGCGTGATTTTTCAAAGATCCCCATAAGTCGGGCGCTAAGCTTCGATGACGCTCGACGATATCGACCCCCGCTGCCAAGCTGAGGATCAGCTCCTCCGAAAAGTCCTCCGGCATCACTTCGCCCTTAAGGTGGCCTTGGTGCATTACCAGAATTCTATCACACATGCCGATAAGCTCAGGAAGCTCAGAAGAAACGAGAATTATTCCCGTGCCGGTCGATGCAAGCTCTCTCAATTTTTGGTAAATTTCTGATCTGGCACCAACATCCACGCCGCGTGTCGGCTCATCGAATAGAAGCACTTTGGGTGTGATGCCCATCCACATTGCCAACAAGCATTTTTGCTGATTGCCGCCGGAAAGATTCAGTACTTTTTTGTTTAACGATGGCGTGGCAATCGAATAGTCCTTGACGACATCGGTTACATACCTATCGATATTTTTGGCTTTTAGGAATCCGATTGAAGAAGTGAAATTCGAAAGAGAAGTGGCGATTATGTTTTCCCTGACAGGCATTCCCAGAAAAAGCCCAATACCTTTTCTATCTTCTGTCAGATAGGCAATATTCTTCTTAATTGCATCGCTCGGTCGGCGGATATCGATTCGTTCTCCATTAAGGAAAAGATCTCCGGAGTCTTTGGGATCTATTCCAAAAATCGATCGTGCCAAATCAGTTCGGCCGGCGCCCACCAAACCTGCCAGGCCCAGAATTTCACCGCTCCGCAGACCAAAATTGATATTTTCAAATGCACCTTGGCGGGAAAAATCTTTTACGCGAAAATACTTTTTATCGGCGATCTGCGTAGAACCTTCCCCGTATATCTTTGATATTTCCCGCCCGACCATCATTGCTACAAGACTGTCTTCCGTAACCTCATCTGTATTGCGGGACCCAACATACTTACCATCCCGCATCACCACAACACGGTCGGTTATTTGAAACACCTCTGGCAGTTTATGCGTGATGTAGATAAAGGACATACCAGCCTGCTGAAGCATGCTAATGTTTTCGAAAAGATAGTTGGTCTCCCCTTCCGTAAGCGAAGAGGTAGGCTCATCCAAAATTAGTACTTTGGGGTTAGTGGAAATCGCTTTTAGAATTTCAAGGATTTGCTGCTGCCCCATTGAAAGATTTTTTACCGGGATTTTAGGGTCAAGATCGAGATTGAATTTTTTAAGAAACTGATTTGTTTGTTCATAAAGACGACCCCATCGAATGGTATTAAACTTTCCTACCGGCTGACGATTGGCAAATATATTTTCAGCAATTGAAAGGCCTCCAACTAAAGAAAGTTCCTGGAAAACCATGCTGATACCAACCCTAATGGCATCATGCGATGAGCCAAATGCCACCTCTTCGCCTTCGAGGAATATGCTGCCTTTATCGGGTTTTAAAACACCACCGATAACGCTTGTTAATGTACTCTTACCCGCGCCATTCTCTCCAAGCAAAGCGAGGCTTTCCCCTTGTTGCAAAGAAAAGCTGACATCATCTACCGCCAAAACACCCGGATAACTACGCGTAATTTTTTCAACCTTGAGTACTGTTGCCATTGAAAGCTACCTCTGATGATGGGGTGCTTAAGCACCCCATCAATTTTTTAGAATCTTAAGATCTAAAAGTCTGTATAGAGTTTGTTGGCTTCGAGATAAAACTCCAAATTCGTCTTATCAACGTAGTTCGCCGGTGTGTAGATCAGGGTGGGCTCTACCTTGGCGCCTGACTTTTCAATGTCCGAGGTAAGCGGGGGCCGGTAGTGATTATAGTAATAAAGGGTAAGCAATGCCCAAAAAGACATGGCGGCATCATCCTGGGCAACCGTGCCGGTAATAGTCCCTTTCCTGATCTTCGCCAATACATCTGAATTGCGGTCCACCCCAACAACAGCAACTTTTCCTGCTAAATCCGCTTCTTCCACCGCGGTGGCGGCGCCAATTGCGGCGGTTGAGTCACATCCGGCAAAAGCCGCCAGATCCGGGAAACGGGTCAGAATGTCTTTTCCTGCTTTAATTGCAATAACCGTGTCGGCCTTGGTGTCCCCCTTGGCAACCACTTCGATACCGGGATATTCGCCAAAAGCCTTACGAAATCCTTTTTCACGGCTATCCCATTGCTCAAAGCCCGGAATGGTGAGAATAGCCACCTTGCCTTTGCCGCCAATGGCTTCGGCAATCTTCTTGCCACCTAAATAGCCGAGGTCTTCCTGATATGAGCCGACATAGGTCAACCGTTTAGAATTGGGTTGGTCTCCAATCACTACCGCTACGGGAATGCCTGCGTCGACCGCTTTATTGATGGATGGATCGAGACTTGGATCGACGCCGAACATGACGATCCCCTTTGGCTGCTTAACTATCGCCTGATCCATTGTGGCGGCCATGGCGGCAAGATCAAAATCAGGTGGTCCCATGTACGTGGTCTTTACCCCAAGCACTTCGCCGGCTCTTTTCCATCCGTATTTGTGAGCGTTGAAATATTCAATGTTGCCTAAGCATGAGACGAAAATATATTCTTCCTCGGCCGCTGCGGCCGGCAGACTCACAATGGCTGTAACCGATACGAAAAACATAAGAAAGATAACTGCAGCGATAACTTTATTTTTCATGACATGTGCTCCTTTTCTCATATAAAGGATGATAAGGTTGCGTATTGCAGGCCCGTAATCAACAGGCATCGGGGTGTAAAAGCAGAAACTCCCCGGCATATTTCGCTAATACTTTTTAGATGGTTTCGGAAGAAGTTTATCCTCATCTCTAAGCAATTCGATGATATTTTCTTCATGGGCAACGATACTGGGAGATTCTGCAAAACCGCCGGGGAACTTGCCGGCAAATCCATCGGCAACAACTTGAGCGGCAATCTGTCCCATTATAAAAGGCTGGGTATTGAGTGTCGCCGTGGCCCTTCCTCTGGCGATTTCCTCTAAATATTCGGTATTGCCGTCGTTGGCAAAAATAAGGATGTCTTTGCGGCCCAAGGCTTGAATGGCCTGAATAGCGCCCATTGCCTCCATATCATTGGCCGCGTAAAAGACATTTATCTCCGGATGCGCCTGCAGCAGATCCATCGCAGCGATATTGCCGCCCTCCGTGTTCCAATTGCCTGACAGGCTTGCGATGATCTTCACATTGGAAGCATTGTCAATTCCATCGACAAATCCGCCCACGCGTTCAGTGGAATGATATCCCGGAAGCCCTTCGATGATACCCAGTTTGATATCCATACCCTTATACTTTTCCAACATCCATTTGGCTTGCTTAACATTGCCGGACCTCTGGGTGTAACCAACCACGGCGTGAATAGGCGCCGGAAAATCGATGCTGTCAGAATTATAGTTTACGACCATAATACCTTTTTCAACCGCTCGTTTTAAGAGCGGGGCAGCAGCGTTTTCATCATGGGTATTGATTACAATGGCATCGATATTCTGGGCGATAACATCTTGGAGCATCCCCATTTGTCCATTAATATCCGAACCGCTTTGGGGCGCCAATATAAACGTCTCCATACCCATCTTCTCGGCGTTCTTTTGAAAGCCTGCGCAAACGGCCATAATATAGGGGAATTCAGTAGCCGCCGGCATGAGGGCCACCACCGGCACTTTCCCTTCTTTATACTTAAGCGTTTCCATCTTAGCCTGTCTGAGAATTGGTTTTGGTGCGGGGTATTCTATCAGCTGCTTGTAGGTGAATCCCGAGCTGGATGAAGCTTCGACGCTTCCGGCGGCAAAACCGATTCCTGCCATACATGCGATACATAACAATACAATCAATTTTTTCATTTCCGACCTCCTAGTTAAAAAGTTAATATTATACTGGATATTGGAACCCTAATTACCAACGTTCCAGTTCACACGTTAATCCACCATCGACAAACAACTCCGTGCCCGTAATAAAAGAGGCATCATCACTTGCTATAAATGCTACGGCGTTACCAACATCCTCTGGTGTACCGATTCTTTTCATCACTTGTCGATTTTCAACGAGGCTCTGCTGGGCCCTGGGATCAGGGTAGCTGTCAAAAATGCTTTGGACCAGCTCCGACATCACCCAACCGGGAGACACCGTATTGACGCGTATCGCCGGCCCATAATCAATAGCCACCTGGCGTGTTAAAGCTGAGACTCCGCCTTTGGCCGAATCATACGCAGCACAACCATTGACAGACTGTATGGCATGAACAGAAGAGATATTTACGATGGCACCTTTCCCCTGTTTTTCCATATGTGGAATTGCATACTTACACCCCAGGAAAACGCCTTTTAAATCGACGTTCATGCACTTTTCCCAGTCTTGCAGGGAAGTCTCGGTAATTTTGCTGTAACCTCCAATCCCGGCGTTATTCACTAGAATATCGACACGACCCCATTGACTAACCGTCTGATCAAAAAGGTCGATGACATTATTCTCGTCAGAAACGTCACAGTAGATCCAGACTGCCTCACTCCCACTATTTGTGATTTTCTCAACTATTCTTAGTCCTGCTGTCTCATCTCTGCCGGAAACAACTACCCGGGCCCCTTCTTTGGCGAGAACTTCCGATATTCCCATACCGATACCTTTATTGCCACCGGTGACAACTGCAACTTCATGATTCTTAAAACGCATATTACACTCCTTTCCATACGGGTTATTTCCCTACAATAGACATCTGCGCTATTCGCCCGGCTGGCCCTGCAATTGACCCCGGGCATCAAACAGCATTGGAGCCGGCGGCCCGAGCGTCTCCACTTCGGACATGTTAAGGACTTCATCGTAAAGGGCTTCCGATATTTCGATGCGCTCCAGTTCCAAGGTGTTTTTGATTCGAACGATCCGTGCGCGTGCCATGTCGGTGCCGGGGCATGTGCGGACAGCCACGGCAATCGCTTCACGATCATCAGGCATGGTCAGGGGCACCTTGGCGGGATCCAGAATGCCTGCGGTAATCGCGTTGGTGTACATGGCGCCCAGATCGAGTTTCTTCACCAGGCGGGCAGTAGTCACGTCCGCCATCCCGATTCCGACCCCGTTGCCGTGCGAAGGACCGGTCAGGCCGAGTACCACGACTTTTTGAATTTCCGGGGCATCGAATCCGGGAAGGTGGGACCCGGGCCGGCCGGTCACATTGGGGTCCATCCCCTCGCCGCTGATATTCTTGCCGATTTCATCAATAATCAGCACGTCGATTTTGGGAATAAGAATCCGGGGAATATTGGCTTTGGCGGTTTCGAGCAGTTGCCGCTCGTTTTCGAGAATTGCATTGCCAGGGATGAAGACCACGTCCATCAGCTCGTCGTAGGCATTTTCGAGAATGGCCACTCCGAGTAGGATTGGTAATTTTTCCAAAAGTTTGGTCGCTGCCACCGGAAGTATGCGGTGGAAAGTTTCAAATCCGTGATAATGCAGGGCCGTGGCACCTTTGTGTTTAGACAGCCCGATGGCGAGCATTTTAACCAGTCCGCTCTCGTAAACGCCCTTGAAGTCGGCATGCGGTTTGATCTTGTTAACCAGAACGATCGCATCTGCCATGGAAGCCAGCCGGTCGCAGTAGAGGGGCGTTCCATCATCCAACGTCGCCACCTGAACAGCTTCCATCGTAGACCGGACTGGCACTTTCAAGCTTTGCTCGCTGATCCCGTAATCGGACAGCAGTGCCGTCTGACCCTCGGCGGTCGCACCGCCGTGGCTGCCCATGGCGGGTACGATAAAAGGGTGCGCCCCCCGGTTTTTGAAAAAGACGATCACTTCCCGAAGAATATCGACCTGGCGCGCAATTCCGCGGCTGCCGACGCCGATAGCTATTTTGAGCCCCTTCAGGTCGCGATTGACCGCTTCCGGCAGCCGGGCCCGGATAACGTCTTCAAGGTTGTCTAGCCGTTGGCGGGGCAATTTTTGCCGCACGGGAATCATTCGCGGAAAATTGAGGTCCAGTCCCCCTTCGATAGCTAGTTTGATTGGCCTATCGAACATCTTGTACTGTCTCCTCGGTTGTTGGGCATAAGTTCTTGATTTACAATTAAATTACTCCGTCATTTCGCCCAATATCCGATTCCCGGTTTCCGTTACAAGAACATTGGCTTCCATACGCACGCCACCTACGTTCGGAATATAAATTCCCGGTTCTACGGAATGGACCATTCCCGCCTTAAGGATTTCTTTCGAACCTGGAGCAATGATTGGAGTCGCTTCATGATAAGCGAACCCTAACCCATGTCCCGTAATATGAATAAAAAATTCTCCAAGACCTGCTTTATCGATCGTTTCCCTGGCGATCATATCTATTTCACCAGCTTGTATGCCATCACGAACGGCGGCAATTGCTGATTGTTGCGCCCTTTCAACGACTTCAAACATCTCTTGTTGACGCTCATCGGATTGGCCTACCACTGCGGTTTTTGTAAGGTCACTCCAGTAACCGTCGACGACAGTGGCCATTTCGAGCATGACAAAGTCACTTTGTTCAATTTTTCTAGCTGAAGATATCATTCCCGCAAACCACGCGTCCGCTGTTTTAGCCCCCGAGCTCACCTGCGCCCATGCCCGATCATAGATTGCGCCTTTATAATCTGCGGCTAGTTTGGCAATCGAAGCCTCTACTTCAGCCGCAATGTCTATTTCGCGCAATCCCGGTTGTTCAGTAAGTTCAGAGAAACGATTGAGACCTTGAATCGCTATCTCATTGCACAATTGAAGCTTTTCAATGTCCGACGAATCTTTTATGGCTCGAATTTCGCTTAGTATAGAATATGATGGTACAATGTTGTCTGTATCGAAGATTTTTTTGATCATGCTTTTTGTGGTTTGCCCAGGTAGGAGAACTTCTCCCGCACAGAGCGGCGGTGCGCATGAATCATAGTCAATATCCGCTATGATGCGCGAGTTGGCCGCAATTTTGTAGTTATTGGCAAACTCAGTTAAATATTGGCTTATCGTGTGATAAGGATCACCATCTTTCACTCGAACCCAACCAAATTTTTTGATATTTTTGATAAGACCGTGATTCGGTCCGTCACCGTCTCCCTTTGGCGCGATTAAATGCGTCTCTCCTTCAGCTGGTATAAACACGAAAGCAAAACCATTCCGAGGCCAATACTGGCTGAACAGTACAACATTTTCGGGTAGCCTGAATATCGCAGCCGCTATGTCTTCTCGGTTCATCACCTTCTGGATTTCCCTTACACGGTTTTCCATAGCGTTAAACCTCCGTTTCTGTGTAGTAACTTTTTATTGATACATCTTATTGGCTTCCAAAAACCACTTCAGGTTTGATTTGTCGGCATAGTTAATCGACGTAAAAATCGATGACGTATGGGCATTGACCTTCGCCCCGACGTTATCGGATGTCAAGGGCGGCTGGAAGCGATTGGCATTGTAGAGCAGCATCAGTGCCCAAAACGGCATGCCGGCGTCATTTTGAACAACCGTGCCGGTAATCACCCCCTTGTCGATTTTTTGCAAAATGTCCGAATTGCGATCCATGGCGACAATTTTGACTTTGCCGACTTGACCGGTTTCTTCAACCGCTGTGGCAGAGCCGATACCGCCGGTCGAGTCGGTACAAGCAAAACCGGCCAAATCGGGATGGCGCAGCATAATGCTTTTGGCCGTATTGATCGCCGTGACGGTATCCGCCTTGGTATCGCCCACTTGAACAACTTCGATATCTTTATATTCTTTAAACGCAGCGCGATAGCCAGCTTCGCGGTCATCAAACATCTGAACGCCTGGAAGACTAAGCACGGCAATTTTGCCTTTGCCGCCGATGGCCTCTGCCAACTGCTTGCCGCCCTCAAAGCCCAGGGTATATTGTTGCGATCCCACAAAGCTCAGTCGTTTTGACGTCGGAAGATCGCCTAAAATGGTCACAACCGGAATACCGGAATCAACCGCCTTGTTGATCGAAGGAATTAACGAGGGCTCAACCGCAAATACGACAATGCCTTTCGGTTGTTTGGCAATGGCCTGATCAAACGCGCCGATCATCGCATTTAGATCATATTCGGCCGGTCCGACATAGGTGGTTTTTACACCTAATTGCTCACCGGCCCATTTCCAGCCATACTTATGGGCGTTGAAAAATTCCAGGTTCCCCATGCAGGAGACATATATGTATTCATCCATGGCCATTGCAGAGGGCGCCAAACCAATAAAAATAGCGCAAACCAAACCCAAAACCATAATTGTCGAAACTAATTTTTTAAATTGCATCATATCCTCCTTTTTCTGGTTGGTGTTAATTTTGGACTTTAGCTAGCGGGTCCTCCGGCCGCCAGCGTCCAGTCTGGTCGAAGAAAAGAAACTTCAAAAAGCAAATTTTAGATTTTGGAATGCGGATTTTGGATTTAAGGTATTCTGTCTATTTTTAAATGACAGAGCAAAGCGAATCCATCATTCGTCATTCGTCAATCTTCATTCGTCATTCCTTAAACGTTGTACTTCGGAAAGTGTATCGCCGCCGAATTTTTGGTTCGTTTAATATGTTCATCCAAAATCTTCAGTGCTTTAGCCACATCGTTATCTGAAATTCTTTGCAACATGCTGATATGTTCTTTAAACGATTTGGTCGTATGTCCGGGGACGAGGCTTAAATGGGTGCGCATCGCAGCCACTCTGGCTGCAATCAGTTGATAGGCATCGTCTAGGTACTGATTGCCGCAATATTTGAAAAAATTAAGATGAAAACCAGTATCCAACTCGAGATACCGTTCTTCATTATCTGCTTTTCTGGCCGAACGCATCCCATCGACGGTTTTTTTCTCAGCCGCAAGAAATCTCTCTCTATTGCGGTCAAAAGCAAATGCCAGCGCCGTGCTTTCGAGTGTGTATCTGAGTTCACAAATATCGATGACTTCCTTTTCAGAAAGCGTAAAGACAAAGGTACCCTTTTGGGGAAAGGATTGAACCAATCCTTCAACCTTCAATTTAGCCAAGGCTTCCCGAACCGGTGTTTTACTGATGCCCAACGAAGATGCCAGGGCGCCCTCCGATATGGGCTGTCCCAATTTAAAATGCCCTTTGGTAATCGCCTGGCGAATATGTTGGGCCGCCGTTTCAAAAAGTGATTGGGGTCGGGTAATTTGTCTCATCGATTGTATCATTGATTGTACTCCCCTCTGGCTCCAGAACTAACTACAACGGGTTGAACTGAAAAAGAGAACGCGATATGATTTCACGGATTTAAAGCGCTAAATCAATGTCCTCATTTTGGTTATAAAGCGATCTGCATTGGCACCGATTTCAGACAGCGTATAATCGGCTTTGAAAAGGGCGGACCCTAAACCGAACCCCGTTGCACCGGCATCCCAGTAAGCTTCGATTGTATCGGGAGTAATTCCACCCACCGGAAAAAGACCGACACGACGATCCATAACCGCCCGCCAGGCTTTCACGACCGGCGGACTCAGGAATTCCGCCGGAAATAGTTTTAGGCCATCGGCGCCGGTGTTCAAGGCCGCGAATCCCTCGCTGGGTGTTGCGACTCCCGGCAATGAAAACAGACCCCGGTCCTTGGCGGCAGTGATGAGGTTTTGATCGCTGTGGGGTGAAACGATTAATTTGCCGCCTGCATCAGCAATTTGACTAATCTGATCCGTTGCCATGACGGTGCCGGCGCCGATGAGCGCGCGTTGACCGAATTCAGCGGCCAGAATAGATATGGTTTCGATTGGGTTGGGCGAGTTCAAGGGCACTTCCATGACACGGAAACCCGCATCGACCAGCACGGCACCTGTTTCTGAGGCCTTGTCGGGGGTCAACCCTCTTAAAATCGCGACCAATGGCATTGGAGAAATCCATTCGACAAATTGTTCATCCATGACTTAACCTATCATTCCGGCACTTTTAGCTATGTTCAACAGCCCGTGAGCGGCCAGGTCCTCGAAGAGCGGCTCTGAGGACCAGCCGAAAAATCTCAGGGCCTCCTGATAAAATTGGATTAATTGTCTATCACCGATCAGTTGAACATCCACGTCGGCGGTCATTTCCCGGGAGGCCTCGGCGACCTCGGCACCAATGAGAATGCCGGACAGATAGGCCTTCAAACCGGTGACTGCAATCTCTTTAAATAGTCCTCGGCTGCGAACACTAAAGAGAAGATTCATTACGCCTTTACCTTTGCGGTCAGCCTGTTTGGCGGCAACCAAGCCTTCCCGGAACGCCTGGTCATCATGCGGACCGTCTTCCATCAACCGGCCCAGAATACTGTGATTTAAAAGGATTGCGTACAGTTCACCCGTCATAAACGTGGTAAACCAGGACAGCTTGCCGTCCTCAACCACAACCCATTTGCTGTGGGTCCCGGGCATAACAAAGCTGAAACGCTTTTGTTGACGGCCCACACGGCCCAAAATTTGAGTTTCTTCGCCGCGCATGACATCCGGAATATTGCTTTCGGACCGGTACATTGCTCCCGGCACAAACCAGATTTTGCGACCGCGTTTCAGATCCAATGAAATCAGTTGCCGCGAAAATTCCGTCAGACCAGCCGGGCAGTTCAAATAGGGGGCTTCGACCCAACCCTGGCGACTGGATATCATACCGCTGGCAATAAGGGGCGCCTGGGCATATCGATCCATCCATTTTCCGGCGGATTCTTCCAAAACCCCTTCAAAACCTTGCTCGTCGCAATGAAGTATTCCCCGGCCGTTGGCGAATGAATCGCGTATATCTCCGTCTGATGACATGAGATAGCCACGAAAAGAACTGGTGCCCCAGTCCAAGGCGATTAATTGTTGGCCCATAACCTAACCCGGACAAGCCGAAATTGAAGATTGAAGATTGAAGATTGAAGATTTATGGTATCGCTTCGCTCTGTCTTTTGCATTACAATCGATCATTTATCTTTTATCGTATCTAAACGGGCTGTTGCCCAAATCGAATTTTATTTGCTGACGCCGCCTCACCTTGTGCGCCAAATTTTTGGTTTTTTTCTTAAATATTTTTACAAACGTACAAACAGTAATTGATTACGTCGACTACTTATG
>Ga0209367_1002118_pt1 | contig 25798 bp, 13 predicted proteins | sample WorMetLIZISLAND2_FD_187412 | JGI IMG/M metagenome (GOLD analysis project Ga0209367, IMG submission 187412) | Marine gutless worms symbiont microbial communities from Max Planck institute for Marine Microbiology, Germany - Olavius geniculatus... ... | reverse complement strand
GGGGTAGGCAAAAGTTGCTATATCCAGCCGATACGACGTTAGCAGAGCGATAGAGGCGACCTCTGGTGAGTACAAGTAAATAAAACACTATAGACACTATAGCCGCTGGTTGTGGCAGCCTCTGCTGAATGACTTAGACTTTGTTTTACTGTGTTTCAAACATGCACCCCAGCTGTTGCGCATTTCTGTTTGCGTTAGCAGATCACTTGTGTCAACTGGTATATAAATATGGTCATAGGCTTCACGATGTTTTTATTTAATATATGTGTTAGCACATGGTTTGATTATTAATTAGTGTAGAGGTTTTCCCAATGTTTTTACTCTGTTGAAACCATTACACAAATGCAGTTGACATATTCTCTCTACATGTTGACAGGCATCTATTACATAGGATACTCGCTTTAATTAAGATGAATTCTCTAACCACTTAATGCAAATTTTTGCCATTTAATATATAAGTTTATTATTTTTTGCACTGAGATGAATAAGAACCTTACTTGTTACAATGTATCACTGCTAGCCAACATTGGCATGTAAAATGTTGATGTCAATTGTCAGGTCCTCATTTTTATATATATTTTATTTTATGGCATATTAGTGATGTTTCTATCTCTTCTGTATAGGTTGGTGGTGGGATTTTTCCACTAGGTGTTTTTAGCTGTGGGCTTTTATGATTTTTACTTGAAATTAATTTAAACTGATCACACTGTGTGTGAAGTAAACGTTTAAATGCTTCATTTTGTTTTTGCACGCGGCTGATGCACTTTTAGATGAAGGTAAAACACTGCATTTATTTTGTTTTTTTGTTTCCAAAATATATTCTGTTTGGCTTTTTAATAACTTGGCTGTTATTTTGTGTTTTGTGATTGTTTATCTTATATTTTTTATGTTTAATGCTTTGTGTGTTTTTAACTCTGCTATTTGTTTAATGTCAGTATTTATTTTTCAGTTTGTTTTATTAACTGGATGAATAACTTTTTCATTTTAACATGTTTAATAGTTATTTTTTTTCTGTTATCATATTTTTATTTTTACTGACGACACTAATTCTAATATTATTCTTAGTTAGTACAATGGAATAATATATGTAACATGTAATGATAATGATGTAATAATTATATCGAAAAGAAAAACTCTGCGATCCAAGTGCCATATTTGTTATCAGTAGTAACTTTAAAATGTCAGTGATTTTAAAGTTTGTTTTTGCTTTGAAATCAGCTGAACTACCATACCATTATTATTGATTTTTACTGCGTCGTCTATATAAGAGTTGTTAGTTAGGTTAATGTCAACGCCTTGGCGGCCCTGTTTGTGCTGACATGTTTAAATACTGTTACCAGAGCATGTGGGCTATATTTATGCCGCTTCAGAAACGACTTTGATTCTAGTCACTGTCTTAATACCTGGAAAGTCTCTCTGTCTGTCTGTCTGTTTGTCTGTCAGTCCCGTCTGGCATCTTCTGTGGTGCACGGTCAAGGACTCCGACTGCGGCGTTTGAGTCGTTGGGGTTTAGGTACATGTGCCCCCACTTTGCCCCTACCTCACTCCACGGCCAGCCTGAGGGGACGGGGGTTGAGTTGCCGGCCAGCCATCTGTAGAGTGCTTAGCGTTATGTGTAGTGCTTCGTGACGCCATCTGGCGAATGACAGTGTCATTTATAGGTCCTTCCGCCAGAGATGTGCAGATACTGAAATTTTTGAGTCCACGTCAGTCCGCAGATTTTGACCAAGGATCCGCTGTCAGTCCACGTCGCAACAAGAGAGAAATATTGGATTTTCGTCCGTCCGCATTCGCACGGAATAGGCCTTCCTCTAGTCATTAATACGTAAGGTAGGCCACTACGCATCTTGGCCTGTAGCAGAGTACAGTTTACCAGTACCAGTGCAACCGTGATATACACGTCTCAACACACACCACTTCTATCTGTTTTAAAATTTTGTTAGGAAAAAAATACACTCGTCACGAAACAGGATCCGCATCCATCCGTGTCCGCAAATTTTGTCACGGAATAAGATCCGCGTCTGCCCACATCCGCAAAAAAATCCTGCGGATCTGGATCTGTGGACTGACACGTCCGCAGTCCTCACATCTCTGCCTTTCGCCCTTATATGGTGGATGCTTTGCTAGTTTCTATAATAGAAACCACTGAAGCTGTCCAACTATCTAGCTTGACGTTGATGATACAGAGATTGATGACTGATTATTGGCGATTGATCAGTGATCATTTATCATTGATAATCAGCTATTGATCGTTGGTCATTGATTATTGTTGATTGATCTCTGACTATTGGCCATTGATCAATGATTGTCAGTCAATAGCAAATAGCTATTGATCTTCCATCATTGATTATTATTGATGATCGATGATTGATGACTGCTGCTAGGTGAAGGTATCGCTGCTGACATATCTGCACAGTTTGACACTGATGCTGGAGCCCACTGATCTTGTCAACTCGAGTGACATTCGACTCGCCGTATCACGCATCGCTACGTGGACCACCGAACCAAAGAGCGTCGAAGTTCGCAAGGTATTGCTCTAAACTTAATGTTAGCTCTTCGTGGCACTTGCTGTTAGTTGGTACGTCCTGCTGTCGTTTTTTTGAGCTTCATTTTGTCATTTTTTATCGTTATAAATTATTATTATTAACTTATATAAGAAATGATCTTAAATGTATCGGTCGAGTTATTTAGAACCATTTTCTGAACATTTTTAAATGCAGCACACACTCGCGGTCTATTTTTAGATGCTATCTAAAACACTTTCACTTCTCGTGCTTAAACACGTTGTGCACGGCTGAGGTCATTTTCAACTAATGTGCTATATAAATTATCTACATGTACTTACTTACTTTTTTGTCATATGCGTTTACTGGCATAGGTCTTATGGTGGTGTCATCAATTTGATCATGCTTACATGCATATGTTTAGTTACAATTGTGTTTTTATATTTACTGGTAGTCATGATACTGTAAACGTTAAAAAAATTTCTTTGTATTTTGTGTTGATGTACTTCCAATTTTGGCATAACTGGTCAGTGTTTATCACTTTTGTTAAAGAGCTATCTGATACTGTACGTTTATTTATTTATTAATTCGTTTGTTGGCAGTATTAGTTATGCAAAATGTTGTAGGCAGAGTTTGCTGAAATTTTCAGCAGAATGTGCCAGTGACAGAATTTTGCAAATCGGTCAATATTTGGTGAGGTGAAGATATGGACAAACCTTAGCAGTTTACTTTTTTGGCTAAAATAGAAGCCTCTGACTATAGTTCGTGTGAAAGTCTTCTACTGGTGCATTACGTGGAAAATTTTGAATAACATGACTGTTAAATATTTGTGTATTATCTGGTAGACGTTTTGTGCTAATTAGTAGTGTGTTTGTTGCTTGAAGGCGGCTCAAGCTGTCTTGATAAGTCTGTACAACTTGAACTCCGACGAGTTTATGGTCATGCTTTCTGTCCTGCCGAAAACATTCCAGGTAAATAAGTAAACAAAATCCATGTCATTTTTATTTTATTATTTACTTGTTTGCGTTTACGGTGATGCCAAAAAATATTTTAGGTACTTTTCTGCCATTTGGTTTATTTTCTCTTTTTTGTTGAGTGTAATTTTGAGGACGTGCAAGACGTTCTGTCAGTGAAATTTTCTGTATATTATATTCAGCATTTTCTGATAGGATATGTTTTGTCTACAAATAGTGAAATTGGCAAACAACACCGGGTCATTGTGACATTGGCTTTAGTGTGACATTGGCTTTTTTTACCTTACCTTACGTTGAAAAACCCTAAAAACCTCTGTGGCCAAAATTTTTACTGGACCCCTGAAATATCGGTGTTTTTTATCATTTGCTTTCGCAGATTTACTGAGACAAAATTATCTCATTCAGTATTTTTGTGTGCATTATTTTTGCTTTAATTTTAAAGTGTGTCACTTTATTTGCCAGAAGCCGTTGTGCAGTATAACATGGAATGTCACAAATTAAAAATTTTATAAGATATCGAAAATTATTCCTATCGTTCCTAGTGCTAGTGTAAGCTTTGGAATTACGTCACAAAATAAAAGTCATTAGGCTTTGTTTCTTGTAGTCAGCATTTATTCCTGTACGTTATGTATTTCTGGTGTTGTCTGTTATAGGATAGCGTAAACAGGATACTGCAGAATCACGTGCGTTCTGCGGGTGGTGTGGATGAGTCGTCATCTCAGAGTTCAGTCGGTTCAACAGCGGACTCTGCTAAGAGACATCGAGTGACCCCAGGGTCAGTTGAGACTCAGTGTCATGATCGCTTATTAGTGAGTGGTAAATCATAGAGAAACATGTCAGCCCAGTGCAGACGTATTGTTCGTCTGTTCACTTAATTATACACTGTGCCAACCAACTCCATATGATATCAGAGCGTTTTACCTTTCTGATGTTTTACCTCAAAGACGTTTTGCCTCTAAAAAGTGACTTTTTTCCACTTTTTATTTCCGCCAAGGTGAACGTAGTGAACACTGGAGGAGATTAAGAGATTGGTCGTTTTGTCTGTCATTCCGTGTGTGTGTGTGTACATGGTGAGATGACTAATGATAGCAATGACGTCATTGCACCAACAGCACCAGCAGCAGTGTTGGCTGTTACTTTTCCCTCCCTCTGCCACGAAGCGGCTCTTCCTTTCCCCTCCCCCTTTTCTTGTTGTAGGTGTAGTAGTAGTAATAGTAGTGGTAGTAGTAATGTTTAAACCACTTCACCTGGCGGAGATATGCACTCTCACTAGCGTTTTCTAGTTGAACAAGGTTTTGCCCACTAGAAATGCAGATAGCGATCAAGACGAACGGATGGAGAAGACAGCAGAGAAATTGTCTTTACTTTTCATGATTTTGCCGTTGTCTTTTTCATCTTAAAGTGACAGATGGACAGACAGACAGACAGACGCATGGACACTGTAACATTCGTTGCAATAGCCATTGTTGATTCTTGCAGCAATGTCTATCATTACACTGCAAAAACTTATCGATTTGATTGAGTGTGAGTGCATTTAAAATGCAATATAAGCATGACACTGTTTAAAAACACTAATTTAGATTCGTTGATTGGATGATTGTTTTCATTTTATTTTTTCTCATTCCTTGATTGATTTATTGGATAACTTTTTCTTTTCTTTTCTTCTTATCCCTTTTCTTTTTCATATTTGATTTTTCACATTCCTTTTTTTCCATTTTCTCTTTCCTTTCTTCCAGTTTTTTCTTCTTTTTTCCACTTTTTTCTTCCCTTTTCTGTCTTTCTTTTTTTCTCTCTGCTCCTTTCCTTTCTTTTTCTTTTGCTTTCCTTTTTTTCTCATTTGAATCAATTAGTTGATCAATAACTTACTGACTGTCTGACCCTGACCGATTGCTTCATGGATTTATTCGTTGCCGCTGTTGTTACCATGCAGTGAGCGTTATGTCCACGGTGAGTCTGGCTATCACCGTCAGCGCTCCAGTGACATCTACCCACGGGGTGAACTCTACCAGCGCGCTGACGATGCTAGCGATGCCACGAGGAAGACCCCGGAGAAGATTCGCTCAGGAGACCAGTACCCCCGACGGAACGGGGGTGGGAGTGAAAGGTACACCCGGGGCAGTGAGGGGTACGCCGATGGCGCCAGTGACTCTTTGGTGCCGGAGGACGTGTACGATTCGATACGCCGGACGACCGCCGACATCCGGCAGTACGTTAAGATGGATTCTAGTACTGCTTCACCGCCCCCATCAGCAACCAGGACCGGTGGCTCCAGAGGTGGGGCTAAAGACTCGTATCATCTGCCGGTCACGCGGAGCCCGGACAAGCGAGCAGCACGACAACGATATGCCACCCCTGCCCAGGTCTGTCTGTAGGCCATCTCCGCCCAACTGAATGCAATGAACTGGCAGTGATTCAGTAATCACTTCTGTCCATGTTTCTGTTTGTGTACCTCATAGTGACTTGGCATGCAGCGGTGCCGTCATGATGTCATAATAGCAATGACGTCATTACATCACCAGCAGATTATGCATTGTCTGTGGCATTATAGCAGTTAGCTGTAGTAAAGAAATAATTTTAGTTAATTATTTCAAGTAACATATTTGCGCAAAGCATTTAAATTGCCATTTTGTAGAAATTCACCTGGCGGAGATATGCCCTTTAGTTAGTTATGCAGCATCTGTTTTTACACGCGACATCATGCAGTGCTTTGTGCATTTTAGCTCTGGTCGATGCGTATGTCCGTTACACCCTGGAGCCCTATCAGAATGATGAAAGCTAAGATTATGAAATCTTCACCATTGGCTCTCGGAAATACTCTAGTTTCAAGATGTGTCAAGGTTTTCTAGAAATTTGGATAGGGATAGTGGTGGCACTAAATGAGAAGGGTTAGGGAAAATTTGCGATTTTCAACCAGTAGCTTGCCGTATCTGAGAAACAGTGCAAGATAGTAGGAAGTCCCATAAGCCTTTTTCGTTGCTTGGAAATCAACAACGTTAAATGGCCATACAGCACTCTACTGCACAAATGATACCAGGGGCAAACTGGCAAAAGGGTGACTGAGTGAGTGAGTGAGTATGGTTTAACGTTCTTCCCGACACAGTATAGGTCATTTCGGGTACGGCGACCTTTCCAGGCACACATAAACATGCAGTAATGGAACAGAACATTTAACCTTTATGGAAAAAAAACACAATATTGAACACCTGAAACGCAAAATTCAATCCTAAGCCTAAATTGTAAGAACCGATTATTATGAGTGAGCATATGTAAGAGTAACGGCAATTCTAATAATCTTCCCTGTTATCCTCCGGACAGTCATCAATCTCAGAATGCTGTCTATTGGAGGACACGACCACTATAAGGCACGTTTATGGTGTGTTTGATGTGTTAGGGCACACAGAGCTCTCAAGTGGATCAAGTTGTACAAGATATTGAGATGGAGGATGATGACAGTGAATACTTCTATGAAGGTAATATTGGCTTGATAGTGTAAGGCACATACAGAGCGACTTAACTGAACTGAACTGACATGGTTTAGTTTTTGATGAACTGATGCAGTCGGCAAGCAGGACTAGCTCATTGGTCATTGGTTGATGTAGTCACGTCGGCCATCGACGCCATTGGACGGTACATACAGTAATGCATTTCTGCTTGCCCATTTTTAAGTTGGTCAAAAACTAAACCATGTCAGTTCAGTTCAGTTCAGTTCAGTTACGGCGCTATGTACGTGGCTTAACGCAGAGTGTTGGACTTAGGATCTCAAGGTCGTTGGTTTGACTTCTAGTCGTTCGCTGTAAAATGGTTTCTATCGGATAGTTTACCGTCTGCATGTCTGCAGACCATTCAGGTATATCAACATCATACACTCAGCCTTCCATCCCTCCGGGGTAAGTAAATCGAGTACCGGCCTGTATGGCTGGGGTTAAGATGGGGCGTGTTCAACTGTGCTAGATGGCAGGTAATACTGTGATTTCATGTGGCAGGTGACGCTCTGTAGCTCTGTGATTGTTTCCCATAAAGAGCTATACACCATTATCAACTTCTCAGTCTGTAGTTTTTATAGCTCCTATGCAATATTTACCATTTTCTCAGTGTTGCTTTTAAGGTTTTACTTTTGAGTTACAAACAGAATGGTAGTTTAATGGAGAAAGTGGCCGTTTTTTATTGTCTGCAAACAGTCACCCATCCAAGTAGCAATTACTTGATAGCAAGCTGACCGGGAGGCCTGTTTCTATACCGTAGATGGCTACCCTGCATGGCCAATTGAAGCTATTCAGATGCCAAAATGATTCTTATTAAATCCTGGCAGTAACTCTAACACTAACCCTAACCACAATGCTGACCTTATCCTTAACTCTAACCGTATAGCAGTAAATCTAAGCCCCCTGAGTAGTTTAAATGATGTACTGTGTTTTGTTGCTAGATGCACAAAGATGTATTGTGATGTTTGTGTGAACTAGCAAAGTTCTCGCCTTATGTACGGGTCCACTCAGTTACCTGGCAACTCAGCCCCCTCCCCTGTCCTCAGGCTGTCTGTGAGGAGAGGTGGGGCACATACCTAAGGCCCAAGGACTCAAACCGGGGTCTGCGATCGTCCAACACAGAAGGCGCCAAGGGGCAGAGAAACAGATAGAAAAACTTTCCGCGCATTATAGTAAGATTAGTTTGTATTGTTGACCGACAGAGTCGCCGAGTGATAAGGACGCAGTGCAGGATATTCTGATTACGCTGTCCGATAGCTCCGAAAGGTAGACACTCAACACCTTTTGCTTTATTGCGTTGATAAGATAATTCTATGTTAATCTGTGCAGTGTTACAGTAATTGGTGCAGTTGAAGCTATGAAGCTAGTGGGTGGACCAAAAAATGACATCTTTGTGGTCAGTGGCGGATCTAGCTTGGAGCTGGGGGATATGTAGCACCCCCAGATTTAAGCTTATCAATCCCGGTTTAGTGTTCATAACACACTGTCAATGGGAAGCTTTATTACTAATGATGCTGGTATAAGTAAAAGTCATCCTGTCCAGCCAGATTTAGGGTGGAAGACAACACCCCCAAATTTTTGTGGCAAGTACAGACACTGCTATTGTGTGTTAGATGCATTGTAGTTGTTATTGTTGCGTATTTGTGTATTATTTTCATAATTTATCTTTGAATAGACCAATAGCTTGATGAAGTGAGTATTAAGTTTTATAAATGCATAAAATTTGAACTTTTGTTTAGTTTATCGTGGCAAGTTGTGATGGATATCAGGAAGTTGTTATGTCTCTTGGTTACAGTTATTTTCCTGATGTGCATCGCTTCCCTGAGCCACTGGTTTATTCCCCAGTAGACTAGATAAAGATTATAACTTCATAAACTTGTATAGCTTATAACTACGGTGGCTTGTGGTTTAATGGTAGGGTGTTGGACTTATGATCTAGGTTGTGGGTTTGACTCCCGGTGGTTACTTACTCGGATGGGTGACTGTCTGCGGACAGGTAAACCATCTTGGTATATAGCCAGCACCAAGATAAACTCAGCCTTTTATCCCTCCGGGGTAGGTAAATCGAGTACCTGTCTAGCTGGGGTTAAGGTGAATGCTCTACCTGCATCGGGTGGCAGTTAACACTTTGTGTGATCCCATATGGAAGATGAGGCTTCATAGCTCTATGTTGGGTTTTCTATTAAGAGCTCTACACCATCTTAATTCTTCAATCTTTTAGTTCTTTTATTGTTTAGTAGGCTTCTAGTCATTGTTTTGGTGGCTGCAACAGTTCCGACATGCGTAAAAGTGCCCTGTTGTCACTGATCAAGAAAGCTCGCGAAGAACAGCCGAAAGTTTGGGACGAATATTTCAATGCCGTGCTGCTCATTCTGCTTGAAACAGTCACCGATGATGATGTACGTTCAGTAGACTGATATATCAAGTTTTAGCTGATAGTGATAACGGTCGTGCTGATGGCATGGCCTGTCATCTTTCTGTCTGTCATAGTCTATATTGTTTTGTATTGTGGCTAAATGGTACATCACAGTGGGTTGGTGATGGTACCGTGGCTAGGGCGATGGCAAGTTTCTGAGGCCGTCAATAGTAACAATGGGTCACTTCACTTTTTGACTTAGACTTTCACTGAGACTTTCGCTGAGACTTTCGCTGAGTCTGAACTTCGGTCTAAGTACCTACTTAAGTCAAAAAGTGAAGTGATTTCACTGAGACTTTCACTGAGCCTAAAGTACCTACTTAGACCGAAGTTTGGACTCAGCGAAAAGTCTCAGCGATTCGCTGAATCCAAAAGTACCTACTTAGACCGAAGCTGAGCCGAACTAACCTGGCTAAAGTCGGTTCGATTTGCATGGAAGAGATAGCTTTAGCCCTTAGGGCTTAACTTTTGCTGAGCCTGAATTCACTTCAACTTTTGACTTTAGCTGAGTGAAAACATGGCGACTATTTACAGTTCTATGCATATGGATAGTTTAGTAAATTAAAGCAGTCTGGTAGAAAAATAAACGCCGCAAAAAATATGCAGTGACGTCAAATGTTACATAATTACGTTATTTGCGTGCACGGCGCAATTAAATAAGTAAGTCCAAGCGTAAATGGTTGATTTATTTCCTGTTAGGTTTACAGGTTTTCCGCCATTTTTAATTGTTTTGGTCTAAGTCAGTAGACTTAGACCAAAGTTTAGTTGAACTGTGGTCTAAGTACAGACTTTAGCGTTCAGCTTTAGCTTTCGCTCAGCGAAAAGACTCAGCGAAAGTCTAAGTCAAAAAGTGAAGTGACCCAATGTCACTGTCTGCAGCCATTCAGTTGCAATTTGTGTTGCAATATTTGGTGAGTGGGGCGCTTGAGTTAATCACTGAAATTCCCAGCATGGTGGCATTTTTAAAGATGGTCGCCACTTTTGCATGTAAATGTCATATTTTGCAGTAATAGTCTGGTCACTGTGTACTTTCTTTGGAATTACAGGGAGATTTGTAAACGTATACATTGTCTGGAACTTGCTTGGTGCAGGAAGTCAGAAAAGCAATGTTTCCATTTTTATAAGTTTCTAAAGCATGAAAATGTCCATTATGGCCTATGGAGAGTCTGAAGTGGTATGACGTAAGTTCCTGAAAAAGATAAATAAAAGATGTTTACGTCGAAAAGTCAGTTTTCGGGGTCGGGCAAGAGAGTCTGAGCTGAGAATATGTAACTGTTTGTATTTGTGGCTGTGTATAAGCAGGGACAGATACGTGCGTTGGCGCTGCGGGTCCTTGCTGAGTTCCTCCGCTGTCATTCCGACCGGTTCGGCCAATACATCGAAGCGACCATCGTCAAGACGTTGGAGGCTCATCGCGACGACGTCAAAGAGGTAAAACTGTTCATGTTTATTTCACGTTTATTTCTAGCCTGGCTTTTATTTATGCATGCTTCCATGGATTGGTGTCATGGCATAGCGGTAACGCATTGTTTTTGATCAGTGAAGTTGCTCTATGTTGGGTCGGGTCAGTACTTGGAAGGGTGACTGTCTGCAGACAGGTATATATATTTATATATATATATTTGATTTAATGACAAAGGGCCGCAGCCACTAACATGCCACAATAAAATAACAGTATACATCAATGAATGTCACTAATAACACAATACAACAATAGGTGTACTAGAAAAAAAAAACTTTGCAATAACTAGCCAAGAATGTGGAAGTAATAGATCGTTTAAAGCTATTTAAATTAGAAAAGTCAGTATTGTCAGCTGGCAAGTTATTCCATGGTAAACCATTTTGGTATGTAACCAGCCCCCTAGGTCAACTCAGCCTTTCATTCCTCTGGGGTAGGTAAATTGAGTACCGGCCTATTTTGCTTGGGTTAAGGTGCATGTCAGGTGGCAGGTAACACTGTGTGGTCTAGTGATTATTCGATTTCAGGATTTCAGTTTTGGTGCAATATCGATACAATATTTTTTAAAATATTGCGATATTGATATCGATATTTTAAAAATAATAAGTATGTAAATCTTATACAAGCACAAGAACAAGACATCAACGTTCAGCAAGGCAGTTTGCTTTGCGTAGATACTAAAATGTGTCAGTGAACTTAAAAATTAACTATAGACTGTCGTGACTGTCGTAAGTGTCGTTAAATTACAACACTGTAGTTAGTTTGCTTCGGTTAGTTTGTCGTTTTCTCCATTTATTTTCATTATTTTGGTAATGCAGTAATAAAAATATAAACTTCTGACGTAAAATATTGTGATTTATCGAAAATGTCGTGATATATAACAGATATCACGATATAACAAAAAATTTGATATTTTTTTAACGATACGATATGATATGATATATCGATATTGAAAACGATATCGAATCATCTCTAGTGTGATCCTTTAAGGCAGGTGACACTTCATAGCTTTGAGATGTGTTTCCTATGAAGAGCTGTAGCATTTATCCATTTAAACCATAATGTACACAATGTCACGGATGCAGGGTCATAGCAGCAGGTTCGCCAGATTGCTAGACCATTGATTTGGTGCAGCATATGTAAATTTTTCCCATATTTGATCAAAACAAAATACGAGTGCCAGTTGTTGCGAGAAATTGTTTTCGTTGTGCTAATAGTTGTCAGTTTAATGGAACCTGGCCCCCTGACTCTTATCTCGGCTTTTGCCCCTGAAACCCGCTTTTGGCCCAGATCTTTAACAGCGGCTCACACTCCCACACTTGCCACAAAGTCGGACCAATCGAAACTATGTTGCTACGGGACTGAACGTTCAGTTTGTGTGTGTACCTAAGGTAACGCGAGCTGCAGAGGAATGTGCCATGCTGCTGGCACGATTCGTCACTGCAGACCGAACAATGCAGGTCCTGCTGCCAATCATCGAGTCCGATGAATACCCCATCAACCTGGCTGCAATCAAAATGATGACGCAGCTCACCGAGAACAGCACCAGCGATACCATTGAGGAGTTCCTTCCCGAGATCATTCCTGTTCTTCTGAAGGTAGTGTGGTTGTTTTATTTTCATTATTTTTACCAATTTTTTTGCTTGAATTACTAGCCCTGTATTTGTTGTCTTGCAGTGTAGACTAGTGTCCAGCTGAGGGCTAAGGAAAAGGGGGTCACAAGAGGTAACAAGAGCTCCTCCATTAAGCTTAGTGGTCGAGCTTTTGTTACTTCATTTTTTACAATAGAAGCAAGTTGGTACAGTGGCTTGGTGTGTTAATGGTTAGGACGTTTGACTTGTGGTCAAGAGTTCATGGGTTCAACTGTTGGTCGGGTCGCTGTCAAGTGGTTACTGCTTGGATGGGTGACTGTTTCTGGACAAGTAAATCTTCTTGTGTATGTAACTGACATCTAGGTCAACTCAGCTTTTCATCTGTCTGGGGTACATCAAATACTGACGTGTCTAGCTAAGATTAAAGCAGGGTGTGTTTAACCATGCCCAGTGGTTTAACAAAATGGCTGTAAGACTCCACAAGGGAGAGACGGAGACTCCAGACTCATCTACAGTGTGAACTGTTGGGAATTTTTCAATTCTTAGTTTTAGGGGCATTTGCTGTGCAGTATTGGCATCCCCAGATGGGCGGCTTTTTAGGACAACGATAACAAACTAAAGACCACTTTTAATCTTTTTGTAGACATTTAATCAGGTGGGGGGCAGCTCGATAATTCGAAGGGTTTTTTCCAATATATTCTACAAACGTTGATTCAGTCTTTACATTTCCTCTCAACTAAAGTAGGGTTAGGGTTAGGTTTAATGTTAGGGTTAGGGTTTGTAGTGTTAGGGTGAGTGTTCGAGTTAGTAAAATGCATGTTGCAATATACACCTTAGAACTATCGAAGCTTTAGATTATGGACGCACAATCTTAGTTGGTGCCAGGTATCGTTGGTGTTTGTCGTACGTTAGGGTTTTGAGAACGCGCAGAGCAGTGTGCGTAAAGCAACTGTCGTCTGTTTGGTCGCCATTTATCTGTGCGTCGGAGAACAACTGCGTCCTTACCTCAAAGGACTTAACGGCTCCAAGGTGAGCAACAAGCATTTTTAAAAAATTTTCAGTGCCATTACCATCTAGCAAATCTTACGCAGCAGACGCAGGAAAGTATGTAACGAATGCGTTGAACACAAAGAAATGTACACAACAATGCAGCCAATGCAGCGGCCGGAGTGCAAGGTTGTTGCATCCGTTACATCAGCTGTGTTCATTGCGTTTAATTCGTTGCATTGCGTACATTGCGTGCATTGCGTTGGAAGATGGAAATCGTACTTTAGTTTGTAAACCCAAATTAAACTTATAAATTTGTTTTCTTTCTAGCTGGCCAGGAAGAGCTGTCTTTAATCTGTACTTTTGTCTTAATTTTATCTCTAAAAAGCACCACAAGTAATTATTTGATTACTATTATTAGGCAGCTTCACAATATTTCTGTCTTATTTATATTCTGGCGCTGTGTCTGTTGAGGATATACAACCGGCTTTGTATAGGCCACATTGCTTCGGTAGATTTTCAAACAAGAAAAACCTGCAGAAGCAGTGTGGCCTATCTAAAAATGGTTGTATATGATCGTTTTCATTGAAATGATGTCTGCTTGCATCCTTCATTGGTCCGTGGAAGGTAAGTCGAGAAACGATTTGTCTGGCTGGGATTATGGCAGGGTATGTTTGCCAGTGTCGGGTGACTGGTTACACTGTGTGATCCCATATGGCAGGTGACGCTCTATAGCTCTGTGATGGGTTAGAAGAAGAAGATTTTAAACAGACATCTAGATCCATTGCATGGGAGCTTATTGCTTCTTTTTGTGGCATTTTGAGCCGGCGAGGGTTAAACTCAAAATCGACCAGTTTCAGTTAACGGACAACACTTTTAGCCAACTGGGTCAGTATGCCAGCAGTTTTGATAATGGATTACGAATGCTATTAAAGGCACTTACAGATTGATTTAACTGAACTTAATGGCAGACTGATCGATTGTTAAACAGGGCGAGCCTGTTGATCATTGTAGTCATGTAGGCCACTGACGCCGTTAGATGGTGCCTACTGTAATGCATTACTGCTTGCCCATTGGTCAGTTTGCCAACAACTAAAACCAAGTCAGTTCAGTTTTGTTCAGTTACGTTGCTCTGTGCGTGCCTTAAGAGCTATAATGGAAGCCCATTTCAGAGCTACAGAGCATCACTTGCCATACGGGATCACACAGATGCTCGACACAGGTGAACGCGTCCCACCTTAACCTCAGTTGGATATGCCGATACTCAATTTACCTGCTTTGGAGGGATGGAAGGCTGAATTGACCTAGGTGGCTGGTTACATATCGAGATGGTTTACCTGCCCTGTTCCAGAGCTAACCTGGCCCGGCATAGAGCAACTTCGCTGATCGGACGCAACGTGTTATCGCTATGCCACGCCACTAACTTGTATATGCATTTGTGAAGCTTTGCACGTGGCGCTATGTAAATATTGATATAATATAATAATGATAATGATAATGATGTGCGGTGGTGTCAGGTAAAGCTGTTGAACGTGTATATCAAGAGAGCGCTGGACCAGCGAGGTCAGGGGGCTTACACCATGTCCGAAACATCATCACCAACATCTGCCATCGATAACTAATCGATCGACTCTGCACGTTGACTGTTAACACACTGAGCATTTTGTTTTATGTAATTGTAATCTCCTGGTCACTCTGTAGTATAAACCCAATGTACAGATCTGTTTGCGTGAACTGTAAGTAAAACGATCCTGGTTATATTTTGTAGCAAAATCTTCACCCATTATGACATAAAGTTGCTCTTCCGTATAGCAGATTTGCTCTTTCGTGTTGTACCATCCGAAATTCGGTTTAGTAGTGCCATCGCTCCGATTTTGTACAGCAGCAAGGAAAATTACATAAAATAAAGAAATGGGAAAATCCGTAGCCCCTCTATTCTATCATGGCTGCGTTCTGCAAAAAACATTTTGCACTTTTATTGATGGACTTCAACTGGTGTGAGATTTCCGATAAGTATTTATCGGCTAATTGTCTTGATCGATGTTAACGTTGTTGCTAAGTGGATACCATCGTGAACTGTGCTTTTCTCTTATTGTGTGCATCAACGGTTGCATATACCACTCATTTGCATTGTCAATATCTAGTCATTGTCGGCTAATTTTAAAACAGATAGTTCTGACTCTTCTTCTATGACGCTTTTTGTCATGCGTCAAGAGGGGCGTCCGATATTTAAAAATATGTTCCGCAGTTTCTGAAACTTTTCGTTGGAGATCCTTGAGGATGTGGCGTAACTTTCAGTGTCTCCGGAAAATGCGCCTGTTATAAGAAGAATGGAGATCTGTAGAAATGTTATTTGGGGGTAACATCGTATCAGATGCTGTAGCAACTAGTCATTGTTTTTCTTTCTTTTCCATCTCCAGCATAGTGCTTTTGATTTGGTATTGTTTTGTAAATATGATTTTTTGTGCAACTAATTTATCGTAATTTATTGATCAGATTTATGACTGACAGACGTTTTATATAAGGTGTTTAATTTGTAAATATATCGTTTTTTGTCGATATTAGTTTGCTGATGCATTATTTCACCAATTGGCACCATCACTGTTTGTTGTACTGAGATTTTTGTTGTTTTTTAAAGTCAGTATTTTAAAGCACAACGTGAAATGTGAACATTTTGCACGATGTTTGGATGTTTAATTGCAAAACAAAAAGTATTTTAAACTCTCAGCTCTTAGCCTGTTAGTTGAAAATTTCGAGCTATTTTTTATTACTTAGGCTTTTTGGATGATCTAGTTTTTTGCTTGCAACTTTTTCATTTCTGCAAAAAAGAAAAACGGCACAATTGATAGTAACCAGACATGTTTGCTTATGCATAACTTTTAGAAATATAATTAGGCAATTCATTTTTTTTAGAAATTGATGGAAGATTTTAGTCATATGCTGCAGTATTTTTTGTTACTTGGTGTAAATTTTTGGGCCTTTTGTTTTCATGTGTTGTTTTCTGCACTGCATTCCAGATGCGTTAACGCTGTGTGCCTTGTTTGTTAGAGCTGTTTTTGTTCAATTATTATGATGTATTTTTCTGAGTTTGCACACCGCTAATTTTTTTTGGTGAAATTTTGTTCCAATTCTAGTTTGGATTTTTCAAGCAAATTCGTAATATGAGTTCTGAGTTGTAGTCAGTACTTACTTATGTACACTTGTATTTTTATTTTTAGTAGTCGTATTTTTCATGATAAATTTTGCAGGTTATCATATGTAAAGATTTCTTTGTCTTATTCATTAAATTGTATTTTCTTACACTAGTAACTTATTAGTATCATTTTGTCCAAAATTTAGACCTACACAGTTTCATTTTGGAGCATCTATACAGCAGCCTTTGTTTGCTTTAAATGTTTAGTTTTCTCTGTACTTTAATGTAGTAATTTAAAGTCTGCAATTAGTATACCCCTTAGTTATTTTACTTGATTTTTTTAAATCTTAGTAGCTTGCACAATTTCTTTATCGTATTAGGCTGCATTTAATTGTTTTCTTATGAGTTTTCTTTGCTAGTGCCAGTTGATTTATTGTCATTGTTAATTGCCTGGTTTTATCACAACTTATATCAGTATTTATCAGTTATATTTTTATTTTCAGTTCTGCCATAATCTGTTAGTTGTGTATTTTCGATCTAGCCTTGTTTGCAAAGCTGTCTGTTCCTCGGCACATCGTTATTGGTGATGCATGATAATTAATTGGTTTATTGTTTTGAATCTGCTTGGTCACAGAAAAAAAGGGGCAGGTTACGTTTGCTCATAGATGACTTGAAAGAAAAAAGGTCGAACTTGGCAACCGTTTAATGTTGTTCGTGCACTCTTTTTACTTTTTCACGCCTTATTATTTGCTCTGTACATGAAGCTGGTCCGGAAAAAATGTCTCTTCACTGCAAAGCAATAACCGTTCGGTCCTCGGACAGAATCGATCCTTTCGTGCGATCTGGGAACTAAACTCTTCAAATGTCAAGGGAAGGCGGTACCATTCTGGCAGATGTAAGCCACAGCTTGCCAGTTTTCTCCGGATTTTGGAGCGGTCGCGTGCGGTACCGATGAAGGTGAAAAGATGGAAAATGGAAAGTGCGGACATTAATGAAAGAAAACTGAACGGAAGGGGAAATGGTGCATATTGGGGAGGCCGGTCATCGCCCCGCCGTGTCTGTAATATTTCGGAGGATGTCAGCAGCCGTAATATAACCGATATTGGAAAACGATCTGTCTCAGTGTGGATAAGTAGTTTCGTGGCGTTCTGCAGGACGTGTGGTTTTGTTGTGTGGGAGTGGGGCGTTAAGATGCTTCGGTGGCTTCTGTCCCTGGCGGACGCAGCCTGTGCCCAGTGAAAAATAGGGGGTTGGGTTTTGTTAAGTGTGTAGACCAAAAATAGGGGGAGGTTTGATCTACATCTTTAACAAAACTTCTCCCCCTATTTTTCCTTCGGCAGTCATCACTTGTAACAAAACTCCCCCTCTATTTTTCACTTGGCAATCTACACCCTTAACAAGGAGCCTGAAAAGGAGTGGGGGGCTTGAGCCCGAAAATGTGTGTGGGGGGCTTGAGCTTAAAACTGGAGGGGGGAACTTGCGCCCGATTTTGACTCCAGATTTGGGGGGACAGAAGCCACTGGAATGCCTTGTGATTGATGCGGTTGTACGTTCCGTGTTGTCCGTATGCTTTTGACGCGCTTTTAGGCTGGCGTCGTCCTTTCGCCAGCGCCGGATTTAGTGACACCATGGAGGACCCTTACTTGAAATGTGGGGGAAAAGTGGCAAGACAGCACGAGTCAGTCCAGTCCGGGCAAATTAGTTCAGCCGTTTTTCGACAGTCTGCAGTTTGGATTTTCCATGCACGTCTTAAACCGAATTCAAACCGATATCCGTTGTCATGGGCTCAGCTTACCGCCTGGCTGAGTTTACCAGAGGGCACTGAATAAGCCGAAACTTTGTGCTCTTTACGCTTTTTGACAGCCTAAAAAACTGCGTTGCAGCTTATTCAGGTTTATTCAGTACAGACTGTTAATTTTCATAGTTAAGCTGCAACGCAGTCCTTTAGGCTGTCAAAAAGCGTAAACAACTCAAAGTTTCAGCGTAGGTGCCTATTAATCAGTAAAAACGTAAACGTAAAAGTCCTTTACCGAGCCTTACGACTCATAGGGCGGCGCTGATTTCCGTTTCCTAAGACCCTCAGCCAGACACCAGTTTTTACACTGCGAGACCACGGATACGGGGCCAGTGTATCGCGCGGTGTGCCTGTTTACGTCCCAGCGGTGAAGCCGGTACCAAATTATACTGCTTGGTGACAGAGGCACAATGGCACATGTGTGTGAACAACTTGCCTAAGGTCGTTACCCGGCAGCGTCCCGGTGCGGAGTCGAACCTGCGCCTCTAAGTTGCCTCAGGATTACAAGTCCGACATGTTATCGTTAGACTACCGAGCCACACAGTACCCTCATAATCATAATCATAATCAGTACCCTCTGGTAAACTCAGCCCGCCTGTAAACTGAGCCCACGACACCGTACGTACTCTTTTTGCCGATTTATTTCGAACCCACGGTTAAAATAGCACAGACCGGCGGTCTTTTTCGCACCTTCCTTGAACGGTATGAACGATTTGGAGGCCCGGCCCTTATTGTTGAGGCTCCTGGGTGGACAATTGCCCGCATTCGTGGATCCGGCGTTGGGTTTCGCTGTAAATTTGCCTGTGGCGGTGACGTGTTTCGTGCAAGCTTTACTCGTTCGTTCACAGAGAGATGACAGTTTATCGGAGTAAAGATCGTGCATAGGCATATACAATACACGTATAGGCTTCGGGAGTCCGTTTGTTGATATTCAGTCTGTTCGTAATGGCGGGTATTGCCATATGATTGGTGTTGTTTTGTTTCGACTGTGATGAAAACGATGATGATAATTAATGACTGATTATATGTTTGTCTACTGGAAAGAGAAATTTGGCGTCCGTTTGACATCCGCACGAGTGAAAGAAAGTGTTGCAGATTAAACTTAAAAGTACACCGTCTTTAACGCGCTGTTGGTTTTGGTGGTTTGCCGGTTTCAAAGACGAGCTAGTAGGTAGGAGGAGGAGGAAATATTAACAAACTAGTTAGAAAAAATCTCGTGTAGAAAATTGGATGCAATTTTCTTGAAATGTCGTCGAAAGCAGACGGGATGCTTTGTCCTTCTACTCTCGAAATCAAAATTCAGGCAGCATTTATTACGATAAATAAACATAACACAAGAGCCCTAAACATTGAACAAACAACCAATATAAAGAAGATAAGGCCTATATGTCCACACGTCGACAAATCGTTACACAGAATTATACAAATATACATCAGTATACTAGGCCTATTCTTTTCTCATCTGTAATGTCAACAACGTGTTCCATCACATGTATTTATATTGCGCCCAATGAAAAATAGGAGGGGGGAGTTGTTAAGGGTGTAGATCAAAACTTTTCCCCTATTTTTCACAGGGCAATCTACACCCTTAACAAGACTTCTTATTGGGCAAATGAACACCCTTAACAAAATCTCCCCATTTTTCAATGTGCATCTTTAACAAAAATATCCCCCTAGAGAGGGGAAGAAGCCCACAGAGGGGAACTTGAGTCCGATGGTGGGGGAAGGAAAGTTGCGCCCGATTTTGATTCCAAATTTGGAGGGGATAGAAGCCACTGGTAACGACCACCTCTAAAACAGACTTGTACCTAGCCAGGCATTGCATGCACCCAGCTTCACAGCGGCGTTAAGAAATAAGGTGCGTTCTCACTGCGCGCGTCACGCGTCTTAACGCGCGCTAAACGCGGGGACCATCTCAATTGAATTGGTTATGTATCCGCTCTTCTACGGTGAGGTAGGGCTTAATGCGCGTTAGGACGCGTGACGCGTTATGCGGCGTGACGCGCGTTAACGCGCGCAGTGAGAACGCACCTATAGTCTGTGACATGTGCAAACGACGTCACGATAAACGTCATTAATATCCCGTTTACACAAGGAAGCAAACTTAGAGCACACGTCGTGCACGTGTATTTTGAATATGTTTGCTTCATCTGGCTTCATGTTTGCTTTATCGTGTATAAGAAGTATAACTCTCTGAACCGACAACGTTTATCACGAGGCTAAACGTCCACAGTTATGATATGGTAGGGGGCACAGGGGAAGTGGGCAAATGCCCAACCGAAGTTTTGGGCTGTCGGAAAATTCCCCGAAAATCTTCTTCTTGACGAAAATTTTGGTCCGGAAATGCAAATGTTGAAGCTGAAAAGAAAACCATTGTGGAGAAATTTAGGGGCACAGCTGAAATTCTGAACCCCCGCAGTCCCTGTCGGAAATTTTTGTCAGCTTGCAGAAACGATATCAAGTGCGACCACGTTTTTTTCATCTCGTATGAAATAACAATTCGTCCGTACCCCGCCGGAACGTTTACAGCGGCTCGTCAGACCTCAGTAGTGCGCCTCTCACAAGACACTACGCCTCGTATGCCTCGTACGACAACGTTATCACTTCCAATTTTTACGGACAATGCTAACGAAGTCTGAGACAACGGTGATATGGTCAGCATCACACTAAACTGCTAACAATCAACAACATGAAACACTGCAAGCAGGCAGACCAGTAGGCCTAAATGTTTGCGACAGGGGCGTCATTTAGGGGGGGGGGCTGGAGGAATCTATGGATCCCCCAAGAATTTATATGACAGCGTGCAAATTACAAACGACGTCAAAATAAGCACCATTACTCAGTAGGCTACGGACTCCTAATAATTAATTCTTTTCATGCAAATCGTACCTTTGAAACTGTTACTGCTGCAAGAACAATACGTTACATAGACTGAGACCCCAATGATTTACTGAAATGGCGCCACTGGTTTTTAACCATGAAAGGAATGCTATTTCGTTGAACCTGGGAAAAGTTAACTTATCGACAAATCGTACATATTCTGCTTGTAGGCGTCAAACTTTACTCCCCATCACACAGTGCAGCAAAACGCGACCCCAGGGAGAGATTTATTGCTTTCCTTGCCTCCTCTTTTACAAACTGTTTTAGGCGGCCTCGGCCTGCCGTAATATCAGGCATTTTGTTTTAGGCGTGCTGTTCTTTTTTGCGTCATGATGCAGCAAAAATAGTTATGGCCTATAGATCTGAATGCGAAACTCAAGCAGCAATATGTACTAGGCCTACTGCACTACAACATTGAAATTGAAAATTTTATGCAAATACGTGCACTTGGTGCAAAATTTTCACTTGTTTTAAGATGCATCCAGTCGATAGGTGGCCGGGGGAGGGGCGGCGCCCCACCCCCTTGAATCCGCCACTGGTTGCTGCTGCTGCTGCGCTCGTGCATGACTATTTCTACCAGCCTACACTGGACCAGCTTTTAGCAAAGCGCATATGATGCTAGGAAATCGACACCTAGTAAACAGTTATTTATTAGCTTTATTTATTCCCTCTTAAATAAGTGACCTGTAAAATTAGAATTTTATTCAAGAACCCAACAAATGAAATGACGCACAATTTGGCTGTGTAGCAGGACATTTTAAGAATGAATTGCGCTAAAACGGCTGGAAATAGACCAGAACAACCAGCGTATGAAAATTCAGCATTGTATGTACCGTAGATTTCAGCCGTCCAAGTCGCGGCCGCTATGTTCAACGCAGCGTGCGCACGAGGGTGTCAAAGAAGGGCACCCCATAAAAGTGGTTATGTTTCCGCTATTGGCGTATCTAGAGTGAAAACGGGCACGAGTGCAGATAGGCACAGACATGCTGCTTAAAACAGTGCTAACAAGCACAAACGTGCTTTTAGTGGTATCAACACCAATGACCTTAAATGATCTTGAACTTTAAAAATATGGCTTAATGGTGATTTCTTTGCGATTTTTATTTGCAGAAGAGTGAAATGCGACGAAATGGATGGACACAGACCAAGACAACCTGCGAACAGGAACTGCTAGACTCTCGCGCGTCTCATGAGCATTAGTTCAGACTTTTTGTTACTGAACACGTACCGGTCCGGTTTAAATTTGCCTCTGCATGCACGCAGAGTATTTGCGGCTTGCTTGTTGAGTCTGTACAAACGTCACAGAATATTCCGAAACACAGTCTTGAGTGTGTCACTGCCAGATAGTCGATACGCCTGTACTACCGCAGTTTCAAGTTTGCGCCCAATAATAATCCAAACAGAACTGAGAACTTGAGAACCCGCATCGCCGCTTCACACTTTACGAACATCAGCCACCGCCTCCTCTACCTATACAACAGCAGTTCCCATAATAGCGCAAAACGTAAGCCTAATTTAAGCAGTTACATCACCATCTTCAACGCATGTAAGCCTACGAGGGTTGATCAATAAGTAATGAGAATCAAGGTATTAGACCTAAACTTCTTTTCTCAGCTATATCGGTAAAAAGTACATTTTCCATGAACACATCACGTATAGATCTTATTGTATGAAGGCAGAGTCGCCAACATTTTGTTGGGCAATCATTGACTTGTGGTCCGCGCAGCTGATGGCGAATATTTGGTGATTCTAGCTCGCACCGTTTTTGACTGATCCACAAGTGTGACGAAAGACGGACGGACGGGTGGACAGACAGAATGCGATGGCTAAGACGCGCTACAGCAGTAGCTGCTTTTGCGCGTAAAAATACTAGACTGAAATGAAAAAAAGAACAACGTTGTTGCACCTTTGCTTTGAGAGACTCGCGCGATTGCAGCAAGTGCAGCAGCTCCGAGTTGTCAAACTCCAACAGCCTCCCGATGATCTTTCCGGCTAAGTCGGGAATCATGTTGAAGATCAGCGGGAACAGGCGTACACCTAGCATAAGCTTTCCATCATCCGGCAGAGCCTTGGCTAACATTTCGGCCGTGATCGGCGGCGTCTTGCTTTGCATACTCACGACGTCATCTTTCACTTTCGCTCGGTGTCTTTCTCTGTCATCATCTGCTTCCTTCAGCAGCTGAGCAACTGTTTCTTCCGGTTGTGTCTCAACGATTGCAATCGGTGGCTCTAGATATTTTTTGTAAAGCACAAATATCATACAAGCGTAAATGAATAATAGCGTATATATCGTAATAAATAGTTATTAAGTGGTTAACAGGTCACGTAACTCGTCTAGGCGAAAACTGGCGATCCGAAATATAGGGAATTGTACCGATATTCTTTGCGTGATTGACAATAACTAAACCCACAGTAAGCATACAGTGCCGCAATTTTAATGAAACTTACAATAAATAAATCTGCTTTTACCCGCAGTCTCAGCCTGCAGAACAGTTAGGCTACAGCTAGATATAATATCCGATAACCATCGTTGATTTCAGCTTAAAGTTTTATAAGCAGTTTAGTGATGCTATTTTCTTGTACAAATCGTTGACAAGACAAAGTAATTATTCTACTAGGGCTATATTTCAAAGCAAAACCGACACCGATGCTTACGTAAATTTGAATAAGACCTATGGCACTCCACAGAACATAGGCCGATGGGCCAACGCACAAACTGCCTATAATTATAACGTTAACAGCGAGTAGCTTTAACAACGAGTAGATCAGTGAAATCGCCAAAATGCACCTAGCGGCTTTCCAGTAGTGACAGTCACTTTTCCAATCAAGTCAAGACGTTTGATCTGTGTGACGTCACCAGGTGTGAATGTCACCTGAGGTGGGTGGTACTTGACTGCAGTGACGTCATTGTACAGCAGTTCAGTAGCTCTGTCATGTAACTGGCAGGCAGCTCGTGTGATGTCGCTTGGTCGACCTTTGTCCAACAGCTCTCGGGAGTATGTGTGAAAGCTTTCCATTGACAATAGTGCCAGCTGGTATGTTTCATCTACACTGGCCGCCTGTTTATCACTTTCAGACGTTACTGTTTCCAACTCCTTCATTACTAAACTTGCCTGGTGGTCGACGAACGCTTAATTTCATCAACAGTTGCAAGAACTTGCTGCTTCGCATTTTCAACTTTTACGCGAAGTTCAGCTGCAGCCTGCTTGTTCTGATCTGACTGCTGGCGAACGGACCTGGAGGCTGAAAGGATTTTTCTATGATCATCATCAATCCTGGATCGAAAATTGTCTGCCGCTTCGGGTATATCGACACAATTGTGACATCTGTGTTTAACAGCAAAGCGCATAAAGCAAATGTTCTCGTCACAGTCGCAGCAGTATAACTCCACCTGCTTATCTTTATGTTTATCACAAGAACCTGCTCGCAGTTGGATCAGTTCTTGCTCCGCCTCAGCTCCCAGTGGTATGACCTGGTGAGCTCCGCCTTTCATTTTTTTGTGAGGTCGACTGCATCGCTCACATAACTTCTGATTGCAGTCAACGCAGAACATAGTGGCCATTAGCGCATTATTCGAGTCGGCCTCTTTTTCTTCTTGACGCACTTCACACAGCTCTTCATCAAACTGCTCACTATGGAAAGCATTTCGAACATCCACCAACCGCTGAATAAAGAAATGATGCTGAAGACCGTCAAGTCCTTCGGGTGGAATCTGAAACTCTTTCCGGCACATGGGACAAGGTTCTTTGTCTCCCGGGCGCTTGTCCTTGAAATGACCTTGAAGACATTTTAAGCAGAAAGCATGAAGACAAGGCAGTGACTTTGGGTTGTCAAACAGGTTCAGACAGATAGGACAAGTCGTGAGGTCGGTATAAGTTACTGACGCTGCTTTAGCCATAGCTTTACTTCACCGCATAGCGGCAACGAAGTAAGAGGAAATAAAATGTTGTAAACCCCTACAAAACAATACAGTTTATATATATAACACTGTGAATAAGAAGGCACACAACTCGTGTCCTCGAGTTGTCTGTCTGTCTGTCTATTTGTAACATAATGCATTGTGGCTAAGCGGTAGGTCTTAGAGAAAAACTTTTTCTTCAAGTAACATTAGCTCTGTGTCAAACGTAGACGATGCAGTTTGAATGGAACATTTTCAAATCTGGGGTTGAATGAAGGCGATGGGATAAGAAAATGTGCGTTTTTCAACCAAAAATTGGTCGCATTTCAGAAACGGTGAAAGATAAAATATGAAAGTGCCAATGTTGCTTTGCTGTAATAACGGCAAGCGAACGCTGTATAGAAACTAAAGAAGAATGTGTTGAAAATTAGTTATTTATGACAAAAATAAAAGATAGAACTAGAAAAGCAGTCAGTCAGAGACCGCAAACCTCGATCCGCCAACGCCATGTTGTTTGCCAGGTGAATGTTTTACCATATTTGGCAAAATTGGCAGCGGTTTCCCTTATAAGTAAGTAAGTAAGTAAGTAGTCTGCATTTGTAACGCGCCATATGTCAAAACAGAAGTTCGAATCGTAGGCGCGGATGGTAACAGTTAGTCGATGGCGGTGTTGCCGGA
>Ga0209367_1002117_pt1 | contig 25798 bp, 14 predicted proteins | sample WorMetLIZISLAND2_FD_187412 | JGI IMG/M metagenome (GOLD analysis project Ga0209367, IMG submission 187412) | Marine gutless worms symbiont microbial communities from Max Planck institute for Marine Microbiology, Germany - Olavius geniculatus... ... | reverse complement strand
TGGGACAACCCTGCAGGAGTTAAGCCACGCTGCCCTAGATAGGCAGCGGTGGGCAGCGATAGTAAGAATGGCGTCAGACACCAACGGGCATTGAGCCCACGGTTGTCGATGATGATGATGATGATGACTCACTTACTTAATGAATCAACTAAACAAACGACCAAAAAACACGTTTATGCAGCAGCACCAACGTTATATGCCGTGAGCAAATCACAGGCGAAGTTCAGAGTTTCAGTTCGTTGAACTGTGGATGCGAAAATTTTACAGCAGGAGATAAAGAGCACAATCTAACGGCGAATGTGTCAGTTATCTAGACTAGAATAACAATGTCTGAGACGACACGTGGCAGATCCCGTCACCCGAACTCCACTATTTCAATCCTTTGCGAACTTCTAAAACAACAAGTCATGCAACAACCTGCGCTGCAACATCTTGACATGCCAAGATGCTGCGGATTTGTTGAAGGCATTCAATTTTCGAGAACTACGTGTAAGTTTCGCAACTTGTGTAGGTTTGTTTGCCTCAAATAGACTTTCCACTCTGTAGTGCAGACTTTTAGATAACCAGTTTTAAAACCTACGTTTTAAAAACCAATTTTGCAGCTTTAATCGGCAACAAATCAAAGCCAGTTGAGCATAAGCTTTAGACGGCAGGCAGTTAGACGGGCGTCTCAAGAGGGAAACAGTCCTGCCGACACTGTGTGGCTTCCTGGCTGTGCTCTGGGACTTGACTTAACAGAATCTGTGCGCGGAAACATCTACCAGTATATGAACGCATGCAGACAGTCCATCGAGAGTTAAAATCAATCACCAAATCCTACCAGTATGTCTGGAGTGAATGTGCGATAAAATCTCTCACGACAAAAATAGTTGAAACTTATTTATACTTTAGGATCAGGATAATTTTGCTGAAATTACTGTTGCTGTTTTGTTATCTTTCCGCAAACTTACTTTATGTTAGCAATAGAAACTGACAAAATAAAGCAAAAACTGTTGAAAATAATTTAACATGCTGTCAGGTATGGCAAAAAAGAAGCAAAGAAGAAGGGGTTTGCCGCAGAAGATTGGACTGTACCGGTACCTCGTCTGGTACCCCCTCTAGAGTGTATTGTGGCGCCGTTGTTTGAGACTGAGATAGCATCTAGTAGAGAGATGCTTTTCCGCCATCCGAATAATAGCATTAGCCTACTCCATAATGCACTGTCCATATAGCGGCTGTCTGCTGCAATCTGTTGCAACATCGACCTCGTAACGGTCATTGCGTGTAGGCCTCTAATGGCATGGGCGTCTCCCCCTTGACTTCTATAGCTGTTTAATTTTTGGGCCAATTTAAAGCCGCACAAACTCTGGCTTGTGGTTGCCTATCCAGTAAAAAACAACACAACATAGGCCTATTATGCTTATTTCGAGACCGCAGTCTGTTACTGTCACTGCTTGTTGCACGAACTTCGTAATATTTTCGTACGTCACCTTTAAATTATTTTCGCTTAGTTTGGCGCTCTTTGATTTCGCCGAAATTTGGCGACGCCACTGCCTGCTGATATAGAACCTAGGCCTAAGCAAAGTGGACGCACTCCGGAGGTGATGACACGCTGATGGAGAAACAAACGCTATTAAGCCGTAATATCATTCAGTAGGAAAGAAACGAACAACAACATCGGTGAGTCGATAACGAATGCCTCCGTAAACTTGATCCCGTCTTCGTTGATCTACGGTCGCGGAATAGCGAGGCATTTTATATTACAGAGAACGGCAGTGTTCTACCCGTCGCCGATGATAGGAACCTCAAAAGCAAAGATCCTAATCGTATACAATTATAGCTACTTTAAAGTTTCAGATATTTTTGATGGTTTTTATTTTTGTTGCTTCGGCAGACAATTCACGGCAGAAATATTACGCTTTGCACAACGTGCTCGGCGGTAAAATGTGGATGCCCTTTAAGCCGCTTTCTGAGTTAAACCAGAACGCGTTCAGTTCCGGTGTCGTGGTAAATTTGTCGCACCTATAAAATTCTTCCCACCTCATTATTGTCATACTGTAACTAACGCTAACCCTAACGCTAAATTAGTCCAAACCCTAATCTTAATCTTAACCCGTACTGCTGCGTGTGGGAATAATTTTCCGGTGCAACGAATTTTCCACTACACCAGGTTGCAGCTACGCTTCGGAGCTCTATACGTTACTGTATACATGAACTTGCATGGAATTGTGTAGACCTATTCCGTCAACTGAAGCAGCATTAAGATACTATCTCCTGTCGTATGCAGTAGTCATAGTTGTTTCGTCAGTGCGTCGGTCAACTATCGTTTGTTGGCTATGTATAAATTCGCTGACTGGAACAACTTAGACTTCTTGGTGTTTGTACACCCAGTCACAACAAAAGCAAGTAACTTTTTTAACAGCTCCGTGAAATATTGGCCGATTTCAGTGATTTTTGGCACACTACGTGACTAAGAAACTTGACGTAAACGTAAACGTGCCCGCCTTATACGACAACTCCTACTTTCGTTGCTCTATTCTGTGAAATGCAGCAGTCTTAGTTTGGCCACTTACAACAAAGAATTTATATTGAATAGTGCATTCAAAAAATAAGAAAATAGTTTGCTGTTTTGAGATACGGTGTAGGTTTGTACATAGCAAAAATAAACGCCTTTTCGCATGGTGGTATCAGACACTTTAATGCCCTGGCGATTATAATTACGACCTTGGGAGACAACATTAGTCATTGAATACAAAATATGAATACAAACCTTCTCGGAATTTTCGGTTTTGTTTACACTTTTGTCCTTGAATGATGTAAGGTTAATTTCACTTATTTTGATTTCGCATACAATGCGCTTGTGTACTGTGTACTCCAGACAATGTCTAAGCGATATCGCTAGCGCACATCCAGTGTACAGTTCACCGCGTTCTGCGTTTTAGCTGTCGTTCATTGTTATGTTTTAAACAAATACGTAACTACATAGTTTTTCAAAGTGCAAAATGTCATAATTTTAAAACATTTTTTGTAAACTGTAAAACAACACAAAGACGTTGGAAAATGCATCGAGTAGAAGGTTTTTTCCCGATTTTCTCAAATCGTCATTGACAACACATAAAATGTTTTGCCATTCTGCCCTCGAAACGGGACAAATATAATAACTTATAGAATCATGACTGCTCAGCCGTGAGCGAGTCGTCCTATATGAATAAATGAAAAGTCGGCGCATTTACTGGAGAGCATTATTGTAGCGCTGCGGTCAGCGGGTAATAATGCATGGAGCGTCATTAAGTCAACGTCATTACTGGCTGCTACAAACGTCAAAAAGCGCGGTCTAATATTCACTGTCCGTTCACAACTGCAGTAAAGATTGCGTGGCGGAAAATCGTGATTTATAGTCGGTCGAAAATGCTGGCTTCTCATGCTTTCATAGTGGGCTCTGTACCACCACAAAAGCTGTCATTACCTCCTCAGTCTGCAAATAACGTAACCTCCCGTTGCCATGGTGACGTTGCTGACGTCACTGTGACGTCACCGACCCACTGCATTTTTAGCGGTAGTTGGAGGTGGTATTTCGGGGTTAGGAAGTACTTGTGCACGTAACCCTTTAGAATAGTTACAGATGCCTACAATGAACGTTACAATTACTAAGCTTAGCTTGTCATAATGCAAGGTTTTTGGTAGGTTTAATTCATATGTTAACAAGATTATGGCTAATTGCACAAAAAGCGCGCTAGTTTGCAACTTCAGATTTCACAAGGTAGTGTAGCAACACATTTTGGGTATGGTGGAATCTTTAACGATAGTTTTGTCAAAAATGTGTGCCAATTAAAGAATTTTGAAAATCGATCAATATTTAGCTAAGATGTAGAAAAAGTTGACTTATGGCATAGGGCCTACAAATGCAATCGCTAACTATCCCCGGGTTCGACGTCCATCTGCAGCCAAGCACCGGGACCGACAACCTATATACGTCTAAGAGTATAAAAATATGTGAATCTGGCCGATACAGCTGTGCACATGCTTGTATGTATGAAAGGGTTAATGGACTAAGCTGCAGAGCTTAATTACCGGTCAAGTCGGAATCACAAAGTTAGCGCTCGTCATTCGGTGGGTTAATCAATGACAAGTCGCAGTCACCATGTTAGCAGTGATTGATCAATGGCGTCCACTGTATAGACCACACACGATTACACTGACCTCCACCCGTTCACTTACAGTAGCATGTGTCCATTACCTGTCTGTCTGTATGTCTGTCAGACGAGCAGAGAAAAGAACGCTGTCGCCAGCCAGTCTGACGTGCGCCGTGACGAAGCAGGGAGGCGAAAACTACGATGTCTGCAAAATTTAAAGAGCAGCAGTACCTGTTTAAGTTTCCACTGAGAATTCTGGCCTAGGCCTTGGTGTTCACAGTTTGTTTGTTGGCGTTGTTATGCTATTTTTAACTGTTAAATTTTCTCCGAAAGACAATAAGCCAACAAATTGTCTTTTACACGACCGAAATGAAAATCAGTGAGATGCAGGTAAATTTGTGATGTTGTTTGTTAACGTGAACCTATCGTCGTATATTTAAACTTTGTTTTGGTCTTGCTACTTTTTCGCCAGCAATTATTTTACTTTACACCTGTTTTGATCATTTTAGCGTGTAATTCGCATCAAAGTCACTGCCCATCTCATCTGTCTCAATCAGCTGGACGTCCCCCGTCCAATCGCACGAACCAATCAGTTTACTATATTACAATGTTAATCGTAATTAACTCGTTTTACAAACGGTTTTAATTTTTTATGCAAAAATGTTTTACATAAATTTTTAATTATTTTTTCACATTATTTAAAACAAAGTTGAAATGTCAGTGTAATAAGTCAGCGTGAAAGTAAAGTAAATGAAAATATTTATTACTGAAATCAAAACATTGCCGATGAAATAATGGAGTATTTTTATTCAAAACAGCACCATAACAGTTTATGGTTACCGTTTAGTAATTTCAGTAGGCCTACGTCAAAACAGGTTAAACGGGGAAAAGTTTTTATCACGTTTACAAAATTTTTTAATGTTCTTAAACGTTTTTTTTATATCTGTGATCAAACTAAACAGTCACCGTCAGGATTTCAATCCCAACGACCACAGTTCCTATGACGAAGCCAATAACCTATTGGTGCCGGAAAGACACGCTAATAATAAACTGCTGATATTCGCTCTCTCATAATCGCAACAATAATCATAGTTCCCGCGCTCTTCAATCGACCTCAATGACTAGCCTATAGACAGGATCTTAACGATTGCTTTCTTCTGCCTTGTTTGGTCTGTACCGTCACGATAAGGCCTATAATAGTTATCGTCAGTGGCGATGAGGGTTAAAAAGATTGCGGCAGAAATGTGTACATTTCATTGTTACAGAAAACATTTTTGTGGGTGCTCAAAATTAATTTTTGCCGTCAAAATTGCTCGAAATAAAGCATCTTCAACTTTATATTTTATTTTTAAAATAAATTTTTTTGACAAACCAGAGTTTAGAAGGGAGGGGCGGTTTCTGTCCTTGTCACCACACCACTAGCGTCCGACTTCGGGTGGCGGAAAAAAGGACTTCCTAAAGTGAGTGCAGTCCCATACACGCTGTGGTGACGCTGCTATATCGAACTTTACAATCAACGCTAGGATACGATACGGTTATTTGGCGCACGTGGGTGATAGCTATAAGCAATAATGTGCATTTAAAATTGCGGCCAAACCGCTGCAGATAGAGACATTTTTACTATTGACAGCCTATAGAAACTCGCCATCGCCATATCCAACGGTATCTGTGCGGTTTAGCCACAACACATGTGTTACAGACGGACGACAGACAGACAGACGACACACCGTACAAAGACTCGACATTAGCGGTCGGCCAAAATTCCGTCAACGGTGGCGCTGTAATCGTCTTCGACGGTCGCTCAGTTTTGCATCAGTTCTGCGCTACTACGAAGCTTGTGGTCATGTTACTATGAAGTGGCTAATTAATCAGATCGACGGAACATGAGATAATTATTCAATTTTCTTTCGTAATTATTTCACACGCAGTGCACGTGCCGTATAATGTTATACAATATAATATAATTTAGCTGTCATCAGCATTTAATTTCGTTACACGAAAGCCTGTTAAGACTTAACTTTTGTTAACCCTTAAGTACATTTTTTAAAAATCAAAATGTATGCGCACAGTGCAGGATTTAAAAAAACTAGACATGACAAGTTGTTCGTTCTACACTGTAGTGTTCACTGACAACACCGGATACGATATTTTTCAACGATTTTTTGACAGTTACAAGAATATTTGCGAATAAGTGAGTTGAGAAAAATATTTGTAGACAAAATACACCGACGTCCCGGGTTAGAAACGTTGGGAGCAAAAAGTTGCAGTTATCCAACAGACAGCTACAAATTGTTAGAGAAAACGAAACACGGATGCAAAGAATTCTAATTTTGCTCGCCAATTCCTCGCAAAACATATAGATTTTTGCATTTTAAAATTGAGCATTTTAAAAAAAATCTGACAGGCTATTTTTGGAGCGGAGAAAGAAAATTGATGTCTCCAGTTGTTTTAGTTTGTTTGTTTTAATTTAATTTCGTCGCGCACCCACGGAGGTATAAGCCTACGCACCCATTAATAAAGTATCGACATTCAAGCGATCAGTGTATTTCTTTTGATTACGTATTAGAACGATTCGTGGGCTATTCCGATCCAGTGTCTGTCTGCGAAATAAGCAAATGCAAAAAAAATAACTATAGGCCTATTTAGGTCCATGTATATGACTTGGTTCTCGTCATATTCGTCGCCAGTGAGTTCTAACACTGTCCGCGGGTAAGTTGACTTTGCACTTCCAGTCACTTATTGGCTGCAAGAATTATTAACTAACAGAACAGCGCTCATGGTATCATATGCACTGTTTCATCTTCTCCGCCCTATGCAAAAATCGTCCTAATATCATGGTTTCTACTACTCTTCAGAATTTATTTCCCTAACTTTTCCCTGACTTACGAGGACAAAATGAATCGTTTTCCCTGACTAATTTGTTCACGCGAAATACCAATGTCGGCTTTTTGCTTGCAATCGCACTAGAAACAAAAGCGGCAGAACAAATTAAAAAGTGGAGATACGATACGAGCGAGGCGAGCAGAAAAAAATTGTGAATTGTTGTACGCAGTTTGCGTAAAACAGTTAAATTTTTTTTTGCATCTTTGTTAACTTTTGCACCATGGTACTTGATTTTCCCCGAATTTCCCTGACCTTCTTATTTTCCCCTGACTTTGGAATGTAAAATTCCCCTATTTTTTCTGATTTTCTTATTTTTTCTGACTTTTCTTGACTTTCCCCGACTTCCCTTGACCGTAGAAATTATGTAATATAACCATCAAAGAGCTGCAAAATCGTTCTGTAATCAACAGAGTTCGTCCTGCACCGATCGTCAATACGTGGTCATCGTCGTCTACAGGTTGCGGCAAAAAAGTGGACCCCTAAAGTTTTTCGCTGTTTTTTCGGCAATCGTTTTGAATTTTAATCTGAAATTATACACATTTATTTACTAAAACCTAGCTCCTACATTCAAGTGCTAAATAAAATTTGATTCTGTTGAAAAACTACGAAGTTACGGACTTTTTAACATGACCGCCTACCGATTTTTCAGCATTTAAAAATGTTCCGGCTACAACACCAATTTAATAACATCGTTGAAACAACACAGTTAAATAATGATCAGATGCCAGAATTCCATTGTCACTGCGAATGTTCAAAGTGTTCACCACCAGCTCCAAGCAACAACACCAGCCTCCAGTCGCCTTGTTTGAGAAATCTTTTACAGCCTTGTCGATCGGTCCCTGTGGCAGGTTGCCCCAGATAATCTGAAGCGCTTCCTTGAGTTTTGCGCTTGTTTTCAGCTTTGTTTTAAGCTTGCAGTAAGCCTCCAACATTGCACCCCATGCGTGATAGTCCATCGAGTTTATATTCGACGAATTTGGAGGCCATTGGTCTTTTGTGATGAAATCTGTGCAGCTGGTCCGCAGCCAGTTCTGTGCGCTGCGCGGCGTTGCGCGCTGTGTGTGCTGACGCGGCGTCCTGTTGTTAGATGAATCCGGTGGGCAGCCGGCTATTGCTTTAAAGGAAGGATAATTTAATGATAATTTATCAACAATATAAATTGCTGTTTATCAAAACGTTACTGTGACGTTATCGGCAGTAGCGTGTAATTAGTTTTTAAAAATTAAATAGCATTTTTAGCATGAACATTTTTGAATGCCGAAAAATCGGTAGGCGGTCATGTTAAAAAGTCTACAAATTTGTTGTTTTTCAACAGAATCACATTTTACTTGGCAGTTAAATGTAAAGGGTTTCAGTAAATAAAGCTAGAAAATTTCATATTAAAATCCCAAACGGTTGTTGAGAAAACGGCAAAAAATTTAAGGGTCCACTTTTTTCTGCCTCACCCTGTAGACAGGTGCCACAGGCCTAGTGCCAGCTGCGAGCTCATCGATGAGTCTGTGTCTGCTATCGCCAGTGTGTGGGTGGTCGAATGGTCGGTCCAAGGTAATACGTTCACGCAGTCAGAATCATGATGCTCTCGCCCTCCGGTCACCGTCCCGTCCCGTCCGGTCGTGACCCGAAACTGACCAACTGACCACTGCGGTCACTACGGGTCTCACGACCGACTGTTGATCGTCGCCAACTCCAGGGGAAACCAGGGACCCGCCTTGGTCTAAGATGCTGATTCAGCGAAAATTGGGCACACCAACAGACAACTGCACATATATTATTTTTATGGCCGGACGAGAACTCGATCGAGCCAGTCTAGCAAGCAAAAATAATTTTTCAAACACTTAGTGTTTTCTCTTGATATGACTGCACATAATTAAGGTCAGGTTAGATCTTCATCGCCCAGCTGCTTTCAGTCATAGATCTCAGTGCGTGCTACCAACTCCATTCACTATTTTCTATCCTCTGCAACGTATTTTTGGCCTTTCTGATGCTTTTGTGCACTTACACTGTGGCTCTTCTTGGGCTTTTTCAACACAGCCCATTCTTTTTGTAATGGCTTTCCTCTTGATCTTTTCTTATCTGACTGTGCATTGCCACTTCAATAGGCTAAATAAAATGTGAAGTTTGGATGATTTTTGATACTATTTACCAGAAAAATTTGTCACCGTGTTCTGACATAAAAAAAACAGTACGTTTTTTATAGTAGAAACTTTTACAATTGAAAGACAAAATCATCATCCTGAAATGGGCGACCACACAATATGTAATGAAATGAGGTAGACCTTTAATCGCATACAGGTGCGCTGGGGTTAGCTGTTTGAAACTAATCTGTCCTACAGCTACGGCTACAGATGACAGCGACAAATGGAATCGGATAATTAAAGAGACATCAGCTCGTCGACATTCTCTGGCATGTGTGGGCCCCTTCTTGTGGGGCTCTGTTCTGCAGAACATGCTGAACCAGAGTTGACAGATTGGGCATTGGCGGCACATAAAATTTGGCCATGACACCTTGCTTGCTTGCTATTTTAGGCGTCTGTTTGAATCACTGGCTTCTACGAAGTTGCATGTAAAAGACAAAAATTGAGTTATTATTGGGCTACTTTTTGCCAGTGTTGGGCGACATAGCTTCTAAAAGTCTGTGCTGAACATGCCGTGGTTCTGATGATGGCGACCATGTAACATTAAATATCGATTAATCGAAGAAACTGCCGCGCTGCAGATAAAGATAAAATAATGACCAATCAGTCAAAGAATCATCAATCGAAACCAGTTGATGCAGCAAACGAATAAAAACCAGAGGCTTAATGGCGAAATGGCAAAGACTGTTATAACTGTAGGCAATAAGCGAGGTCACGTTTCGCTAAAACTTTAGTCTATGGACTAAAGTCACAGACCAAAGTTAGCCAAGTTGGCCCTATGTCGGACTTTAACCCAGCTTCATAAATGTTTGCAATATCACACCGATCAAACGACGAGATAGCCGGCTCATAAAGTCAGCTCGTCGACTTCTTGTCGAGCGTATGAGCGCTCGTCACGCCAGCTCGTCAAGCCAGCTAGGTGAGTGCTTGCAATATCAGACATGTTTGATAGCTCAAACACTCGTCAAGCTGCTTCGACAAGCATTCATCACACACTCATCAAGCACATATCAAGCACTGATCAATCTAGCTCGATGAGTGTTTGATGTTAGCTGGACGAACTACACTGTATCCCAAAAAAGTTTTCTCTTTTTACGTTTGCGATATTTTTGTCAGATTTTGCCTGATGTTGTTAATTTTTGGCAGGAACACAAACAAAAAACTTTGCAACAAGCACAAATAGAAAGCACACTACATTTCGTTTCATATGTACGTAATTTATCTTGTAGAATTTAGCAACGATTTGTATGGTATACAGTAAGGATACAGTAAGGGTACAGTATCTAACATGAAGTTTCCGTGTAAAAGTCAGTATGTCACATCAGATAACTATCAGGAAACGTTCATATTATCCAAGCTAGTGTTTCCGGTTTCGTCCACAAGTTTTCACACAAGCGTGTAACCGTCCACGCTACATGGTTGATTGCCTCTTTAATGACATGCTGAAGACCAGACAAGATCATGCGGATTCCGCTAAGTTGGCATTTTGACAGAAAATTCATGTAAACTTGAAGGTTTCGCAGAGCCAAACGTTAATTTGTAAATGTTTTGCTAAAGGTCAAAATGTTAAAACTTTAAGCTTTTAAAAAAGTCGCAAGATTCTGGTTCAGTGACGATAAACGGGGAGGAGCCGACGTCGTAGTGTGCGTTCTTATGCGTTGGTAGTTTTTACAAGGTAAATTATGTACACATCGAACGAGATGTGAACAGTTCGTGTACATATGTTCGTTTCAAATTCACTGGGCTATGTTTCTGCCAATAATTAGCAAAATCGGATGAAATCTGACAAAGATGTCACAAAAATAAAAGGGTGAACTTTTCTGAGACACAACGTATATCACTGCAATTTATACATATGAATTGGCGTGATGAGTGTTTGGTTAGTACTAGGCGAGTGCCTGCGAACGCTTGTCGAGCCAGCTCGTCGTGCTAGCTTTATCGTGAAAACAAGGTATTAGCGAAACTTGACCTTACCCAAAGTCAAGCATGACGACCACAGTGATGACGAAATCTGGGTGTCCCCAGAAATCCTACATCGGCTTGGCGCCTCGCGGTTGAGTCCTAGCAGTGAATGCGGTCGAAGATCTTGTTATAAGCTATAGGCCCAGCCGGAGAGCGAGAGAGCAAAGATATTGACGATTGCTGCTGGCATGATGACTTGGGTCGTAGAATGGACTACACAGTCTGTCCGTACGCGGCAGTTGACCACAGTGCAGTCAGTTTCTTCCATCATGCTGACAGTCGCCACGACGTGACGCCAGCGTCGACAACGGTCACTGGTCGATCCACGACCCATCTATAGCCTCGTTTCCACCGACTTCCGCTTTAACTCCTTCAAGCAAAGCCCAGTTTCAATCCAACTCAACGCACGCAAGACACGGTCTTTGCGTGTGTACGTTTTCAATATAAGCGACGGAAAAAGTACGCAACGGTCGCAGCTGACGCAAGCCAGAACAGAAGCATAAAAGCGCGGTGTCTATTCTTGCGTTTGTTGCGTTCGTTGCGTTAATTTATATGGCAACTTGGCTTGAATATCAATATATTTCTCCGCTAATGTGCAACGTCAAAAACTGTCGCAAACGGACTGTTGTCATACACGTTGCCTTATAAAAACGCAGTCTTGGTCATTTTTTTTACCCCGTCACCAAGGTAAAATGACAAATGTTAACGAAAAATTTGTGCTAATGCTCATAAGACGCGAGAAAGCATATAGCATTTTTTTCTTCGCAGGTAATCTCAGTCTATCTCAATTCATTTCGTTGCAGTTCACTTTCCTGCAGCCGAAAGTTGCACAAAATAACTAAAATCCTTAGTTTTTCGTTCAACGCGGGAGAGATCGTAGTTGATAGGCCCTAACGCCGCTTACCGCTTGTCGATATCGCTATCCCATCCAGATATATTCGCGGTCAAACTCGAAAGTTGTCGTAAAGCGCATTAAATTCTAGACGTTTTGTGTCTTTCCAAATTTTAAGGGGGCGGTGCCTCCCAATAGTACTGTTGTAATCTGGTTATCACCCTCACTTACAGGCACATCACATGGAAAAGTTTCGTAAGGCTTCGTAAAGTTTCCCACTGGCTCCAAAGATCTTGCGGCTAATACGCCGAATTGTAAGCCAATTTATGACTCCCCTTTGAAAAAAAATTGTACCGTTCTCGGTGAAAGGTGCGCTAGCAAGACTTGGTCATTCTCTAGCGCATGTAAAAATTTGGGGGCGCAGCACCCCTTAGGGGCCGAAATATTGTCTTCCAAAAAGTGGACTTAGTTGGGTATGATTACACACCAAGATCTCCGTAGTTAGTGGACCGAGTTCACCGAACTTCTTTCGCCTAACGCGAAAACGTCTTTCTAGTGAGGTGTCCCTGTTTCGCCCTCTTGCTTGTGGAGACCACCTTTACCCAGCGGCATCAAATTTTGTCACGAAATACTAGACAGCCAAAGCTATCATTTGGTGAAAATTCGAAGTCTCTATCTCATCTATCTTTAATCGGGACGTGACAGACACCAAGACAGACAGACAAACAGACAGACAAACAGAATTACTGTGATGTGCTAGCAGCGCTCGCGCGTGAAAATCGCAACTTTTGTCGCTCCGATTCGTCATTTAACGCCATCATTCGTCGTAAGTCTTTTTGATGTTCAAAATGAATCCTACAAAACAATTTCGAGTCGTGAGGCTACGTCGCTAAAAATTTCCTAATTTTAACTTGCATTGTTTTGAAACAATACCTGAAGAGTAAGTGAGACATGTATAACAGTGCAGTGTTTGCATAGCTTGCTATGCTGATGCACTGCAAAAATATGTTACAGGCAGAATACTCAGCTGCCAGGTTGCATTCGAGTTTCTGTGATGCAACCAGAAAGAGTTAACCGTCATCCAATATTATTACTTGCGACCGCCGTGTTAGGCAACTTGCTTTATGAGTAGCAGTAGTGCCGCATGTGCATGCGTAATAATAATCGGATTTGTTTCGATCTCACATTCGCTAGCCAGGTGCCCGTGTCACGTGGTTGCTTTCGTCGTTTCTTTTCCAAACTTTAATTGGCTTTCAGATCAGATGTCCGCTTTTCAGTCGCCAAATCTGCTGCTCAGTGTGGTTGCCAAAAGCCGTTTAGATTTTTAACGTCTCACGGATGCGATAAATTCGCCATATTCTCTGTATTTTGCAAACGCATAAAATTTAAGGTACGGCACCATACATCGACAATAAAGTATGACACGAGATGTCCGTTTTTGCTGGACGTTGGCACAGTAAAAATTTGTCACCAAACGAGATCCAGGAGCAGAGCCTCTAGCCGAAATCGGAGGTTTAAATAATTGCCCCCTAAATACGCCACTTAAGCTCCTGTTGAAGCGTTTACACTGTGTTCGGTAAAAAAACTGACCCTCTAGACATCGTGCAATAAAAGTGTCAAATCTGAGCGAATTTGAATAAAGTTTTGTGCACTTAATCCGCAATAAATTCCTAAAACGACTGCCAACTTTTGTTGAAAAATATTATGCCTTACCAAAATTATTAATTGTTCAATATAGATAACAAAATATCTCCGTTACCAATATGGTGTTACATAAGTAAACCCCTGTGTACATTTGCGTAACTTTAACAAGTAACATCAGATTTTAACGACATTCTAAATCCACGATGCATTATCTATTGGCAATCAAAGTGTTAAATTTCCGTTAAATCTATCTACGCAAACAATAGTTACAGTGGCTTTTTTGAGGTCGCCTCAAAACGTGAAATATCCAGTATTAGATAACCGTCTGTTTAATTCTAACAGTATCCACGGCTTGCTGAGAAATTCCGCTATAAACTTTTTAGTACCATACCTTTTCTTTTGTCTCAACAGTTTGACTGAAACACCATCATTTGCAGAAAACACCATTTTGCTATTGTTTTCGTTATTTTGATTGCGTCAAAAACATCACATCCGCTTGAGCAACAGCGTAGTATGTAACGCCATATTGGTAGCCTAACGAAGATATTTTGTTATCGCTATTCAACAATTAGAAATTGTGGTAAAAATAATATTTTCGAACGAAATTTGGCTATCGCGTCAGGAATTTATTGGAAATTAAGCGTACGAAATTTTATTCAAAATCCGTTCAGATTTGACATTTTTTTTGCACGATGTCTAAGGGGTCAGTTTTTTTTACCGAACACAGTGTATTTTTAGCGCAAATATAGCACCATTAGCGTCTGCGTAATTCAGCTTCGCTCAAGACGCAGAAGCAATCAGCTCGTCAGACCGTTGCGGGACGCACTATAAGGGAGGCAGTATATACAATATCAACTTAAATCAAATTCACTATATCACGCCGCTTGTAGTTTTAACGAAATAAAGCAAATAATTAATATCATATAAACATGTAACAACTTTTATAATTGGTTGGAAAATAATAGACTAATTGTAATCTAGTTTTGTTAAGATACACTGCGGTTATTTTTTATTTATTAAGAATTAAAACGAAAACACACATTATCCATAAAATTGGGAAATACTGCAAAAACGGATGAATAAAACAGCGTGATAAAAATACATAGAATAAAATTTAAATAAAAAAATTTAAAAAAAATTAAATTAGAAATTTGACATTAAAAACAAATTCGACCAATTTGCTCACAGCAATTAAAAAATAAAATAAAAAAATTAAATAAAAATTATTATTACGCGCGTTAGCAGAATGTTTCGCGCGTCTTAGCCATCGTCTAGGCGTCTGTTTGTCTATCTGTCTGTCTGTCTGTCTGTCCTTCACACTCGTGATCTGTATCAAAACGGTGCAGGCTAGGAACACGAAATCTTCACCGCGGGCTGCCTCAAGGTATCTAGTTTTTCGCGACAAAATTTCGTCCTCCTGGGTGCGGAGGTTCTCCTCGAACGAGTGCATCAAAGAGGGGTACCCCTCCTAAAAAGACGTTGTTTTGCCGTTATTAGCTCCTATAAGTTAGTGTGAAAACGGTTGCAGATAGGTACAAACTTGCTGCTTATCATAACAAGCACTGGTGACAAATTTTTTAGATTTGTAAACGATGATCTTGAACGACCTTAAATCCCCATCTTCAAAAAAAGTTTTTAGTGAATTTTTCGCATTTTTTGGATGCAGCGCACATTTCAACACTGAATTGCGACGAAAAGGCTGGAGATAGACTAAGACAACCTGCATTTGAAATTTTCAGCATTAAACGCAGATTTTAGCAGTTTAAGTCCCGACCCTCTAGGTTCAAGGAAGCCGGCGCAGGCAAGCGTCAAAGACGGCTACCCTCTTAAAAAGTGGCTATTTTGCTGCAATTATCTCGTGAAGCGTGAAAACGGTTGCAGATGGGCACTGACATGCTGCTTATCATAACAAGCAATAGTGACAAACTTTTTATTGGTGTCAACGTCGATGACCTTGAATGACCTTGAACCTCCAAAATAGGGGGTTTCAGTAAATTTTTTTGACATAAAGTGATACATCCACCGCTACAGCAGTGGAAAGACAGCACGATAACAATTATAATATAGCGACAAATAAAGGTAAAGGTAAAGGCAAAGGTCGGGTAAGTAAGTAAGTAAGTAAGTAAGTATGTGCATATTTAAAGTGCACAATGTCAGTCAGTGGCCGAATCTGAGGCACTTGGCTGAGCCGCTAGGGGGAGCTGTAGGCCTGCTGGAAGCAGTGAGTTTTAAGGAGGCGGCGGAAAGTGTCTGCAGAGGTAGAACTACGGATGCTAGAGAGTTGTGAGGTAGTTAGGGTACTTGCTATGGCGCGTCTTACACGAGTCAGACTGGTGACCAGAATTGCTTAAACAATCACGGAAGTGGCAGCTGTTTAACGCGATTTAAAGATATACCGCAGCGCACTATGCAGCCATTCTTTGCCCGCATCAGTGAAAAACTGGACCAGCGATTAGCAGCTAGCAGACAAACCTCCGCCCCAATCAGCCACAATAAAACTTAGTCTTCATCCCATAGCCCGTAAACTAATATACCGGTACTCATTTTTCATGCCGCTGAATGAATGTAAGAGCCTGATTTGACTTGAGCACACAGCAGGTTAGCAACTTGCTCAAGAATGCTCACAAATGAAATGCGGTGATAATCGAATCGTCCGTCATCTGAAAGTTACTATAGTCCACTTTGTACTCAGCGACTTGCGGGATAAATTCAAGCTCAAAAACAATAAATTTTGACGGTTTTTTTCTGTAGTTGTCGTAGCATTTTAATCTGCAATTCCGCTGACTTAAGCTTAAATTTCTTTTTTTTTGTTTTTTACCATAAAGTTGCTATACAATGCATAAGCTTTTTTCATATATTTTAGTTCCACAGCATTCTGTCGAGCTTTACACACAAACGCCACACTGGACTCATCTGCCGAAAAAATACGTCAAACAAACGAAATAACAGAGGCATTTCTTCGCGCCCTTGCGAGATTACCGGGTATGATACGAAAATATTTCGAACCACCAATATAGCTGCTACTCAAGAAGTCAGCGTGACTATAGGATGGCAGGCAACGTTGGCATTTCATTCGATCAGTCTGGTGCACTTACAACGTTCCACTACGCTGCTAATTGACGCTAGAGCCGCGCCGCTCGCATCAATCTTGTTATTTCAGCGCCATCCGACAACAATTCTCCACGTACGGATTTTCCTGCTTTCCCGGTCGCTGCATGCACTATTAGCAGCGAATATGGGCGTAGCCAGGAATTTGCCTTGGAGGGGGCCAATGGCGTAAAAAGGATATGGATGTAGTGGGAGCACATGAGGGATGAAATATCGGAAGAGGTGTTCTTCCCCACCTGGGAAGGAGTCTGGGGAAAGGACTGAACCCCATTTCCAGAAACTTTTCCATCTTTGACTAAAAATAAAGTATTTCGATGCGTTATGGTACAATTTGAGTAAGTGAGTAGGCTCCTAGGGGGTTGGGAGCACGTGCTCTAAGTGCCCCCTATGACTACGCCACTGGAGGGAGCATGCCAGAGTTCCTTCTAATCCTCCTTTTTCTTTTTTTCTGTTTCCCCAAATCCACTTAGGAGTTTGACCGTTTGAGGAGCGCTGTGCCTCTTCCAGCTGGGTCCAGGCGGAGCCCCGGCCGCAAACGCATGTACGCATTTTGGGCTTTAAAACGCGTCTCGTGGCAACATTTTAAGTCGTTTTACATGCGCAGTGCAAATGACTGATATGACTGTGTGTGTTCTATAGGCCGGCGGTACAGCTAAAGACAGATCCGACTACATTTGGTTTTTTTGGTGATTTGTCAATATTGTAGAAATTTGGGGGTTATTGTCCCCTAGTGCCCCTGCAGTGGCTATATCTATAATAGACAGTCACATCACGGCCTGCAGCGTGGTGTGTCGAATAGGGTCGAAAGATTAAAAACAAGTTGTTTTTCGTGCGGCCGTCATAATAGGCCGCATTACGGGTCTTGCCCGTCCGTCCGTCCGTCCGTCCGTCCGTCTGTACAGTAGAATCGTACCGTGCGCGAAGTTAAGTACTTTTTTTCAAGCGGCAGTAAGGTTTAGTGGTTGCAGTTCAGTTCACAGGGTTCAAGTTATATGTGCACGTTTCAATGATGTATGGCTCTGCTGTCGTTGCTACGAACGTGACTTATTGTTCTCATAAATACATTTAACACTAGGCGCTGCATCGGTGGGCAAAACGTTACCAACAGATTAGCGACTGACGATTGTAAAGAACAGTAAAGGTTGAACGCACGTGCAGTGGCGTTGCTGGAATTTGGTGCGAGGAGGGAGGAACACGAAAATAAGAAGGACGATAATTTAAGGTTAACACACAAAAATACCACGAAATGATAATTATCATGAGTTTGTACGGCTTTGAAATGACGTAGAAAATTAAATAGAGCTAGAAGTTGGGCGGGCTTGTGGGAGTTGTGTTCTAGTGCTTTATAGTTAACGACACCATTATGGTTGACCATGAATAGGACTAGCTAGGCCCTACACACCGTTTGAAATGTGGACGAAACATATTCTGCGGTTCGGTAGAGCATACATTTTGTCCATTCTGTACCGCAGTGGCTCAGCTATCAAAAATCGCTAGGCCTACATAACCACTCAGTCACATCTCGGCACAGGGTAATGGATTATGTATAAGGTTGACTACACGGTACTCTTATACTCTTATACTCTTCATACAGTCTCGCGTCGGGTAGCTTCAAAGGTGCAGCTGTGCTGTAATGGGAAATGAAAGCGCAATGTGCAACAGAAAGGAAACATGGTCATTGACTTTCGTATATGGAAAAAGAACAACATAAAAGTATATTGACTCAGTCTATTCTAGCTACCCGGTTGCCAAGGATCGAGTCAGAAGTCTATCATCATCAGCTTGCCGTGCCCGATGTACGAGCGTAGGCGGCTTCATGAACTAAGCATCGATAACCCTTTCTGTTCTCCGCCCGTCTTACCATTTCGACCAGGCTCATTTCGCCCCATTGAACGATATCATCGATCCATTGTTTTTTTCTGACCACCTTGCCGACGTTTTCCGGGCATGATGCCCAGCATGATATCCTTCTCTAAACTCTCATGTCTCGTTGTGTGACCGAAGTATTTCAGTTTGCGTGATTTCACTTGCCCCATCAGACCCCTGTCTTGGCCTACCCTTCGTAAAACCTCAGAAGTCTATAGCAAGGCTACAACAGCGAAACGTCTAAGCCATTAAAAGCGTGATAGGATAGGTACAGTATATACAGTACATTTTACAGATTCCTATTAAGTTATTATCGATTGGAAGAATGAAACAAGGAAACAATTAAAGACAGGGATCAAAAAAGACATGGACATAAGACAAAAATTTACGTTGTTGAGAGAGCAATAACATACTGTGCAGGACAGACACAAGACAGTGGAGACGTCCGTCTAGCAGCCTCAAACCATCATTTTATCATCATTTCCTAAATGATGGAAGAAAAAAGAAAAAAAAAACTTAATATTAGCAAAACTATACTAAACCAGAAATTTGGGGCAAAACCTGACGTGAGTCCGCCCGGCGCCGTAAGTCCGATTGGGGGGGGGGGAATTTAGGAGGAAGGATTTCCCCGCTAGCAAAGTCACATGGCCCGAAGTCAAATGCATTAGCATGCGCAGAACGCGTAATGTGGACCTAGGGTAAGTTGAAATGAGACAGCAGAACTTTTTTGCTAGTGGACCGAAATTTGCAATTTTTTGTTCAACAGCAAATTGGCTGTAGTTGATCACTTGCTATTCCACTGTCTGACAGCTCGCTTCGTTTCAAAGACATTCGCGGTCAAATCAAAAGTTGTCTGAAATGGAACCTAATTTTAAACGACTTTTGCCCTCCCAAATTTTAAGAAGGCGATGCCCCCCTCAAAAGTTGTATCGGAGTTATCACCCCCCACGTCGCGGCACGTCACGTGGCAAAGCTTTGTTAGGCTACACTCTTAGCTCCGAAGATCGTGAGGCTCATACGCTGAATTTTAAGCCAATTTTGACCACCCTTTGAAAAAATGTAAAAAGGACCCCCATCCTCTAGGTCATTCTCTAGCGCGTGTAAAAATTTGGGGGCGCAGCACCCCTTAGTGGCCGAAATATGGTCTTCCGAAAAAGTCGATTTGGGTGGGTACGATTTTACCACTTAATCTTCGTGATTAATGGACCAAGGTTCACTAAACTTTTTTCAGCCAACGCGGGAGGAATCACGGTACAATATGTGCTCGTTCGATTTTGAATATCTTCATCCGTTACGGAGATATTCGCCGCCGAACTTCAAAGTCGTCCGAAATCTGGCCAAATTGCGCATGTTTTGGCCTCAAAATTTTTTGGTTAGGACCTCCCAAAATTTTGGACAGGCATTATAAACTTCGGCCTATCGCTGATTAGCGTGCAAAATTTCGCGCCGATTAGCCAATTTATCTCAAAGATTTCGCGTTGAAATAAAAAAGAAAGAAAAAAACATCTGCAGTAAAACATAAGTCCTTCCGAAAACTATCGTTTCGGGTCGGACTAACAAAATTTTCTAAACAAAATGTTTTCCGCCTATCTTGTTAATTTGGCCACATCGAAGATGAAAATTGTGGGCTTTGGTCCACGAAGTTTCTCGGCCGGCTGACGGCCATCAGCGTGGAACAGTTTACCGTCGGAACTGAAGAATGCATCACTGACTATTGGACAGTTCATCAGCCAGCTGAAGACTGGAACGTATTTATACGCAGTACGCGTCAGCGCACCCGTCATAAATTTCTGTTCTAAAACTAGTGTGAACAAGATATTGTTACTGAACTAAACTAAACTGAACTGAACTGTCTATGTAAAAACTACAGGGCTGCAATTAAGTCTGAAACTAAGCCTATTCGTTAAAGGGGTTAATGCAGTGAAAGGTCAGGGCGAGATAATGGTGATCCGTGCCGCCGGCTGACTGACCAGTGGTCAGTACTATGTCCATTTAGTGGTCATTTCACTTATAGCTCACCCGTGGTCAAACTATCAGGCTAGCATAGTTTCTCTGATGAAACGATATAACCGACGAGTAGTAAGTAAATCCAGCTTAATACCACAGCGTTCACATCGTCCAGCTGATCCCGTCATTTGACTCACCAGCGGTCAGTCCATTCGATCCCGTTAAAGTGTGGTTTCATACAACGCAACTCAGGCAACGAACGCAACGCAACAAACACAGCTGACGAAACGACTGACTTCTTCTACACGGTGCTTCATAAAAAGACTCCTTTTTTCATAATTCACTTAAATGATGATACCCTGCTTCAATAGTGAAAAATCTGGTTCGTTGGTGTCAAATGTTTGACGTTTTACAGTTGCAGCCACAAAAAGCAAAGCGATCGAATTTACGTGTCTGTGGGTAAAGTTGTTCTTTCACATGTTCGAGCAAGACAGTGCACTAGCACACCGAGCTTGCAAGATGTTGAGTTTTTGGATCACAAGACGTCCGATTTCATATTTCCATGTTGCTCAGTGCTGATACGATAAGCATTTTTCATTAGCAAACAAGATTAAGTTCACCATCGAAACAGGGTAGCAACTGACAGCACCAGTTGAGACTAGCAAGTTTGTACCAAAGCCTATAGTTTTACTCATAAAAAACCTTTTTTGTTTTTTTCATAATTTACTCAAATTATGAGCAATTTACATGAAATTTTTACCAGTCTTCATAATGGGTCACAGGTTTGTACCTGTGACACATTATTACGTCAGCGTTACATTACGACTAACGAAGAATATTTAATCAACTGCCATATTTTGTTCAAATATTTCGAATTAGTATTTCTGCAGCTACAACTGGTAAAAATTTCATGTAAATTGCTGAGTAAATTATGAAAAAACAAAAAAAGGGGTCCTTTTTATGAAACACCGTGTATTCTTGCAGCTTGGCCAGGTTGACTGTTGCGTCAGCTGCGTTTTTGCGTACTTTTTTTGCGTTTGTTGCGTACGGATGGAAACCACGGCTAACTAGCGGTCAGTCCACTCCATTGCGGTTGACAGGTAGTCCATCAGACAGAATGGATTGACGTGTTCTCTAGGATTTGTTTTCGTCCTCGAGTCGCCTCGAAAACAAAGAGCAGTGTCCTTGGCCTTGACCTTGGTCCCAAGTTCTTGGCCTTCGACAGTGAGTGAACACAAAGTCTTCGATAACATCACCGATTGACAGAATGGAGTGACGACGTGCAGGGTTGGCTGGCGGCACATTGAGTTAGAGACCTGGCGGCCTCGTGTAGGTAGGTCGATAGCTAATCAGCTGAGTCTCGGTCTCGAGCAGCCAGCCAGGCTAATGCGATTCGTTCACGACCTACTTACTGACTGACATATGGATCTCAGTCTGCTACTAGAAGAGTATAGTCGGCGCCGGGCCAGTGTAATTAATAGATGGCATTTGACACGGCGCGCGCTCGTTGCATTCAGTGTCACAGCCAGCAGCAGCAACACGTTGATGCAGCAGACTACGACCGACAGCCAGGAAAGTCGACCGGAAGCTGATGCGAATCTAAGTCAGGCCTAAATCAGGCTGCAGTTCAAACACAGATTCAAGAAAAGTCTCGCCAATAGGCGTCCGAAGACAGCCAGAAAATCGAGTAACTTAGGTCCTGGCAGTATGATTTGCAATAGACTCACAATGTTATTGGTTAGTCATGTGCATTATTCCATCGTTGCATCAAAATATCGTTGGGTTAATTTCAACGATTCGGCCTAGCCTATTTTACAAATGACCTCCACTTTTTGCAAGGCGCATCGCGTAACAGCAACTTTCAGAAACGTCTCCGCAGTAGGCCTGATCGACTTTGTCAGTGGCGGTTCTAGCCCGCAATATCCGGGGGGGCATCGCTCCCGCCCGATGGCGAGCGCGGTAGCGCGAGCCTATAACGGGTGTCTGAGGGTAGAGCCCCCAGCGGAGGTCAGGGGGCGAAGCCCCACTGAAGCTGAAGCACTTTTGGTTTTTGGACGTTCAATGGAAGCCGCAAATTTGCCCACTTTTCTAAAATTTGGAAAAGCAAAAAATTGTCTTATCTTTGCAAAAAATCATGTGTGGCCACGAAACTGGGAGGGGGGGGCTGGAGCAAAACTGGGGGCTGTGCCCCCTGGCCCAGGCCTAAAACAGCCACTGCTTTTAGTCACTTTCGTTGACGGACTACGCCTACACATTAGGCCTATTTGGTATCACAGACACAATCATTATGTATGTTTTATATGAAAAGCCTAACCTTCTGGGAAAATATTGGGTAATTAGATGCGTAAATGTCACTTTATTGTCGTTTTTCCTTATACTTGCCTTAAAGTTACAATAAAGCTATAACTAGGCCTAACGCAAAGGAAAACGTGCTACAGCGGCGCATGCACGAAGGCGTCCTGCGAACCAATTTAAGTTCACTGATCTTAGCAATCGACATTCGACACGATGATGATGATGAAGGCAGGTTTCTATAACGTTGCATGAAAACTTGCATCGACAGTCGCTAGATGGCTACCGTTTGAGCTACCGAGAGAGCACATTTTGAAGGGTGCGAGATAAGGCCTAGGTTACTATTAATCACTAATAAGAAGTCGTACACTGGCTCTCGATTGGCGCCGAATTCAATGACTTTGAATGACCTTGAACGCCAAAATAGGGAATTTTATGGATTTTTGGCGATTTCGGGCTGTGACACAAGTCTATACCATTCACAAGGTGGCGCCAGGCTACTATCGTTATGCGATCCAGATAGAGAATTTGGTATTTGATATTAACTTAGCGTGAACACCCCAATTTTCAGCTAAATTACTAAACCGGAACTGCTATAGGCTTTCGCGCGTCTCGTGAGCGTTAGCTCAAATTTCTTGTTAGAGTAACTGTAATGTGTAACAACTCTGAAGTAGAACCAAACGATGTTGTGTAATGCATAGACTCTGCTGCCAGTTTACCGACTGTGATATGTCATTCCTGGAGGCAACCCAGTCAGTGGCGTGACGTCACTAGGTGATGACGTGTTCATTGTGCGCTGGAAAGGTCATGTGCAAAAGAACTTACTGCAACAATCTCGAAGATTTTATATTTTTAGCAATCCATGCTGAGCTGGAACAACTGAAAAAGTAGGCAGGCTCAAACAAAAAGCAAAAGTGTTCGCAATTAGTACGACGCCACAGTTCAATCCTGGTGGAACGAGTAACCCACATACATTCAGCCGAAACAGAACCCTTCCAATAAATGGATTGAATTCAAAGACAAAGCCACAGCTGCTTCTAAATCTCAATACAAACATATTATAAAAATACTCCCATGATGTGCAATACAATGATTAATATCGCAAAAGAACAACTAAAAATGAATCGGCGCTGAAGAAATTGACGTACGATTGAGGTTGGGGAATCTAGGCTGATTGTTTTATTACAAGCCAAGTCTCTGATACAAGACAAGTGTCAACCTGGTACCAACTTACACCGTTAACGTGATGTTTTATCTTCTACAAAATCAGTAGTGGTTTACGACAGGAAATCACGGCACAGCGTTTATGACAAAATGAAATATTAACGTGTTCACAGAGTGTCTGAAATAATGAACCCTGTGAAATATGGAAGTTGACAATATTTCAATACAAGCTAGGTATCCAATAGAAGCTAGATCCCAATTAAAAGCCAGGGGTTCTGGTCACAGGTTCAAAAAGAAGCTAAGGGCTTTTATTGGACGTATTACGGCGATAAGTATTCTGTAAAAAGGCAATTTCAGCAACTGCTATCAGGCTTCGGGGGACAAAAAATGCATGAAAATGTTGGCAGAATAATGTCGGTCGTAGTGATTGCAATCCCTGGATTGATTGATTTTTTAATCCCGGAATCCGTGATTAAGAAATTTATAATCCCAGGATTCCGGTATCCCATTTTTTTGGAATGAGGCTTACAGATTGGTTGTTATTTAGTATACCCGTAGTAGACCTACTAGACTTATTTCATGCAGAGCATACACGATATAAAAATAAGTAAGCCATCAGGAACTCGGGAGTGACTGTGACTGTTGAATTACAACTTACAGTTCACTGCAAGGTCTCTTGCAAGCACAAAATATTTCATTAGATGGCTAAAGTTGTCATTTAATTGCATCATCTATAACAGTCGAAACGGTATTATTTAACAGTATTTTTGTAATCCCGAGATACTGGAATTGGGATGCCGCCAACTGCGGCATTCAAAATCGGTGAAAATGGCTGGGATCCCTGGATTGCAATCACTATAGTCAGTCAGTGGCACAGCAGTTCAGTGAAGCATGGCAGATGTAGTTGCTATGACATGCTGCCTGAGCTGACATTGACAACTGACGGGTCGAATGGTTGACCCTTGAACGGGGAACCCTCCGCGTCCCACGCCTGCCGAAGAATGTCATGGACTTTCTACGCAGTACATGTACACACAGGCACGGATATATCTCACGTAGAACCTCTAGCAAACTGCTGCAGATAAAAAACATCCCAGGCCTTTAACCAAGCGGGGGCGGAGGGGTTTGATCATTGAGACAAACAGCAAATACCCAAACACAAAAACCACGGTGGTTTTGGGTAAATCCACCTAAAAACCAGCTAAAACAGACTGCACCCAAACGTAATCCAATTTTAGTTTCTAGCTCCACACTCAACTAATAATGAAATATTTCATTATTTCTAAGTTTTTGAAACACTTAAACCGGATTTGCAAATATTGGTATACTCTATGCTGTGGGCAGCAAGCAGAAACTCATATTAATCAACCAACTGAAAACCCATACAAATCGCGAAACACATCAACTTGGGCCTTTCTACAAAAACCATTCTGAACCAAAAACCAAAAAAAACTGGAAACCCAAAAAAACTTGCCAAGTTTTGTTTCAGAAAATGGTTTTTTTTCAAACCCCGAATTAAACCCTCCCCCAATCGGGTGGAACCAGAAAATGCACAAACATAACCATGGGTGACCACCGGTGATACTTTCTATCTCACACTGAACAAAAAATGCACTTGCAGCTGCAAAAATGCATTTGCAGCTGGAGTTTTCCCCAAAATCAAAATCTGATAATTGGTTTTCAAGCTACAGTCGAAAACGTTAGGGATGTTTTTTTGAGACACAGTGTAGTTAGGAAGAAGGCCACATGACGTCAGCATTGACCTGCTCTCATTGCTTGCTAATCATGAAGCTGATCAGTGGCATCTTTAGTTTAAAAGGTTGGAAGGGGCGAGGGGGGGAAGGGGCTACAAG
>Ga0209367_1002116_pt1 | contig 25801 bp, 10 predicted proteins | sample WorMetLIZISLAND2_FD_187412 | JGI IMG/M metagenome (GOLD analysis project Ga0209367, IMG submission 187412) | Marine gutless worms symbiont microbial communities from Max Planck institute for Marine Microbiology, Germany - Olavius geniculatus... ... | reverse complement strand
GCGCATCTCTAGTTGCTCGGAGGAGGCGCCGGTGGATACCTGGCAAGGCAGGGCAAGGCGGTCGCCTATTGATCGTTTGTTGAACGACTGGAGGACAGAGAGAGAGAGAGAGAGAGAGAGAGAGAGAGAGAGAGCTTGGCATGGCGGGGCGGGGAGGGGCGTATGGACACACTCTCTGCGTCACTACAGCGACGTGTTTGCACCATCTTCTTACAACCGATAAACAGTCACGAGCGAGGAGCGCCGCTCTTTACAATATCAGCAGCAGCAGCAGCATCAACGTAACACGTCATCGACCGCTTCGATTGCATTGAATGAAATATTATGCGTACGGATTATCTTTCCTTGCGGACCAGAAAAAAATGACACTCTTTTCAACTACCCCAATCAATGTAATGCCATATAAACTGCAAAAACTGCGGATATTCACGCCGTTTGAACAGTATGCTAACATTCACCGCTGATAATAATTATTCAATTTTTTCGAAGCGTCGTGTTTCTCCACACAAAAAAAATTGTGAATCAAAGTTCAAAAGGCGTTTTGTCGTTAACAAGTCACACAACCGTAACGAAATTACAATTTGTTCACATTGTTTACAACAACAGACAAAGGTCGGTGTCATTCAATGAAAATTATACGACAGACAACAAAAATTGCAAATATAGGCCTAATGCATTTAACAAAAAAAAATGAAATAGGTCTACTGGAATACTTTTCGTCTACCACGTACTGCTGCCAGGGCTAAAAACCTAGGTTTTTCAAATAAAATGTTTAGGTTTTAAGGTTTTTCAAAAATTGTTTAACGTTTTTTAGGTTTTAAAGGCTATTAAAAGTTTTTTCTGGGTATAGTGTCCAATACACATCGTACACATAATTACGACTCAGGAAAACATCTTATACACCCTCGTATGAGTAAACGACATAGGACTGATGACGTGATTAACGTCGTAACTCAAAAAAACACGATTACAATCTAAAATAGGAAATAAAATGTAATATGTAATAAATTTCAACACAAACAAAAAAGCCTTTAAAAATAAAATTTAACTTTGTAGGTTATAAAATCCTAAAAATAGGTTTTTTCGACCAATTTTTAGCCCTGAAGTCTAGTTTTGAGAGGTTGGAAAACTTAATGCAACCAAACAAAATAGCAGCATAGTGACTACAGAAATCACCGGCGATGTGCGTTAAAAGTACGAAGAAAGAGCGAAAAATTGCCATTTTCGACAAACAGCTTTAAATTTCTGACAGAAAAGAACTTATAATGGGTGCTCGAAGTTTTAATTTTGCCCATAAGTTCGCTCCATAATGGTGCATACAGTCCAGATTTTGTATTTCGGAAAGAAAGTTATCCGACAGGCTAACATTTAAAAAGCAATTGCTATCTCTACCGCGATGACACGACGTTACTGATACCTGGCAGGTCTATGTCGAAAAGGCCTATAGGGATAAACCGATACTGTCCTACTGTGGGTCGTATCACACAAAACGGCTTCCAAAAGTTTTCAATAACCGGCTGAATAGGTAGGCCTTGGCCGCCCCATTCCTATTCAGTTTATCATGACAGTATAGTTATCACCGTTAAACTGTTTTTTTTCTGCAACGCTCACAATTTTCAAACAGTGGCGTCCTCTGCTGAATGTAATTGCGTCGGCGATTGTTACAGCACTCAGCGGAAGATCGGCATCTGTGCAGATTGCAGACTGCAGGCGCCTCTACCTTCACCGCCGATCATGCCGATGAAGATTGGAGAGGGTTATACCCCGTTTACACGATCAAGCAATCATCAAGCAAACATCGATCGAACAGAGCAAACGTCGAGCAGGCGTATTTTGAACGCATTTGCTGGATGTTTGCTCGACGATTGCTCGATGTTTGCTTGATCGTGTCATTTTGTAAACGGGGTATTATTTTTATGACATTGGCTCTGTGCCTTCTTTTTGTATCCAAAATAACTAAAGGGCTTTCATCAACACTTGCTACAGAGTATGGCCTAGCAAGCAGAGTGAAGCAGCACATTTTGTGTGCGCACCTACTGTCGTAGCAAATGAACCGCGCGAACGGCGCGATGCATTAATTTTTGTTTACAGTCGTTTTTCCAAGTGACGTCATACGCAATGCTGGTGATGAATGAGTAACTAACGAAATTACGCCAAGAGCGACGTATTTCACCTGGAATTTGGGGATGTTTCTTGTCGTCGCGATATTGGGCCTCGATAAGCAAATACCTTAATTATTTGTGTAAAACTTCCAACTGGGCCTCTAGACCAGCCTAGGCCATAATAGGGCCAACTTTTTGCCTAAAATCTTATGCTGGTAGTGCAGCATAGCTAAAAAAAGTTAATTCAATATCAATTGTTCCGTGCAGTCATAAGACCAAGTATCACTGGACTAAGTAAGTAAACTACCACTATTATTGCCTAAAATTTAATTTGTTTCAGTGAGTTTAAAAGTGCTTCTGGACGTTCTTGGTGAAATTTTTAATGTTTAATAAACGTTTGAAAAATTAAAAACGTAGATTTTTTAAATGTTGAAAAAGTAAAAAAAAACGTGGCAAAATTATTTTTAAAACTGTTGAAAGTTTATAACATCTATGTGTCACATCGTATACTGTAAATGTGGGGCGCAGTGAGTATCGGCTAAGTAATAGCGTTGACTGTAGAAAAAAATAACAAGCGTATGATATTTATTATATTACGCGTATGAATCGAATCATACTGCATGATTCGAAGTATGCCCATCATGAACAAGTATGACAAAATGTACAGCGTCGAAACGCGTGGATAAGTCGCCACACCGTTGTCGCTAGTCACTGCTGCTGCTGCTGCTGCTGACAGTAAATACGTCATCGGAAGCACGCGCACGGAACACACGAGGGAAATACACGTGTCCCTCGCCTCGGTACCACGCCACGCAGCATTATAACGATGATGTGATGATGATGAGGGCATACCGTAGAATGGATGGTCCCAAGACAACGTCTCTAACCAAGCAATAACGATAATGACTGTACGTCCTGGCTATACGCGCGTGCAAACTATATGAAGAATAAAATGACATTGCAGTGACATTTACATTCTAGCTGATTGACATATAGCTCACGCCTGGACGGACGCTCCGCATCTTCTACGGCACTGAATGGCCTGTTTTGTGCTGATGTGCCGTTAAGAAACTACTCACTCGGCATCTGCAAGGACTTTTATACAACACAGACCGTTAGACTTTTTTTTACAAGATTTTTTAGAAAGATCCGAATTCACCGAATTAACGCGTAAACTAAAAAAATGCGGCTGACCACAAACAATTTGTCTGACGTTCTGGAGTGCAGTTTATTTGCCACTATGTCTGTGAAGGAGGCGCTGAATTTGCAAGGAATGAAATTTGCAAGGAAAGGGAGTGGAAATTGCAAGAAAAGGAAAACTCAAGGAAAGGCTCCAAAATTCGCATCCCTGTGAATTTGCAAGGAACGGAATTTGCAGGGAAATCAACAATTGAAATTTGCAAGAAACGGAATTAACAAGAAACAGGGGGGGGTGAAATTTGCAAAGAATGGACTTTGCAAGGAATGCGTATAATGTTTATAGCATAAACGGACTGTTGCGTCTATCACAGTTTCGCAGGCGGCAGTATTGGGCCTGCTATACCTGTACAGGAGAGTAATTGTATCTTGTTTTTAGCATTCGAGATTAAGCGTATTTGATGATTTAAACATCACTAGTGATCTGATGGTGTCAACTGAGTTCAAAGTTTAAGCTAAAAACTTTATTCATGTCTGTGCATTTATTTTCACGTTAAGCTACACACATTAAGAGTGTGGGAAAATGTAACCTGGTGTTAATATGATAATTAACTGATATAAATACATTAGAGTGTCTGACTGATTTAACTGTCGTTTTAAAATCAACAGATGTTTTTAATACTTAAACCACAAGATGACTTAAGCTTTCTAAATTAGCTGATGATGTCAAATGTTTGTACATTTATTTTCAAATTACTTACTTTAAGAGTGTGAGAAGATCTACCTTGCTATTAGTATAATATTCAGTTAATCACTTTTAAACATTCGTTAACATCATTAACAGGATGCAAAAATCGTAACATTTACTTGCAAATTGCAAAACGGTTTTCTTGCATATTCTATTCCTTGCAAATTCCGCCCCTTGCAAATTCTATTTTTTTACTAATTCCATTCCTTGCAATTTCCTTTTCTTGCAAATTCAATTCAATTTTTTGCAAATTTTTCGGCAAATTTGCGGTAGACAAAAAGATCAGCGATAGCTGATAAAATCAGTGTTGATAGCTTTTGTTAATAGATGTTAATAGCTTTATGACGATAGATTTGACTAAATTATTACTAGTACGGCTTATTGTACACCATGTTTTCAAAAAAACTTGCCACTTTTATTTTTTTTAAATAACTCAGTAAAACTTTGGCCCATTGTAATTATTTTGGCATACAGCATCAAAAAGAGATTTAAAGTAAACGACAGTGGTTTTGGCCATTTCACCTTAATGCTGATACCAACTACCTATTACCAACAGTATTAAGGTGAGGTGGCCAAAACTATAGTCATTTACGTGAAGTTTCTTTATGATGCTGCTTGTTAAACGTAATAAAAATCGGCCAATGTTTCACGGAGTTATTCAAAAAGTGAAGTGACACAAATTTTTTTGAGACACGGTGCAGTGCTTTGTGAGATCGCTGGTTACGCCATCTATAATGATGCGGGTGATTTGACCGGCGATGCATGGACGTGCAGCTGCTGCAGCAGCAAGCGAGTGACCGCTCGTTGTCAGTGTCTGTCCCATGCCCTGCCCACTGTTGATCCGAGCACCGCATGCGACCAAACGACAACGACGCGACGACGACCAGCTAGTCGCAATTCAGTCGCGAGCCAGTCGTAAAGGTCAGTACTAAGCGAACGAAATAAACTTACCTGAATTCAGTTGTGTCGCCCGGACTGTGTACGAAAAGCGAACTCACAGTTTAGTTTGTTTTCTTCTTTGCACACAACGACTTAGTTGCGAGCCAGTCGCAAGTTAGTCGTAAAGGTGTCTTTATCTTTTAATCATGGTGCGCACTAAGCGAGTCAACTCAGCTGAACTAAAATTTCAGTTTAGCGCATTGCACGGACTATATACGAAGGAAACGTCGATGTAATTAGTTCTCGTCGCTTGTACACGACGACCACGAAAAAAAAATACGACGCCGATCCACCAGTCGCTAGTGAGTCGCGAGACAGTCGTAACGACGACCAGTTAGTCGCGAGGCAACCGAGTCACGTATAGAGAGTGACTGTAGTAGCAACGACAGATAGGCGTGTTGCGGTGAGCCATCTACAGTAATCTATCATTTAAATATTACGCCTATAGTCAGCAAAACATGCACACATCACAATAAAAACACACAAAAACATGCGATACAGAGTGCTACAATATGTTGTACGCTTATTTCATGTGAAACTTATTTGCGGAGATGGCCGGATAATGTTCATTTTACTTTCTGTCCTGTGTTTAAAGTTATCCGGCCATTACGCGTAGGTCTATCTAAGCGTCGCAAAATATCTCAGATAGGCTACACAATAACAAACACCAGACATAAGATAAACTACTACAATAATATGTTGTACGCTAATAACGACAACGACGATAACCTGCGGTTGCAGTACACACCGCGCGATGTACACAGCGACAGATAGGCGTGTGACGCTGCGGCGAGTGTCAGCGACTGTGGTGATTGCCATAGCGCTATAGCTGTTGCATTGCGACGCATATAGCCTCTCATCAGCCATAGACTCAGTAGTCTACAGTGTATTTATTATACGTAGTGCGACCACTGACAATAGCCAGCGACAGACGAGTTATTGTATAAGCATCAGCAACAACGGCCAGCCGACATGCTTGCCACCAGGTAAGCCATATTATTAATCCAGTCTATAATCAAATAAGTATTTACATGTGAGTGTGTAAGCAAATTTTAAGACCTGGACGTCACAACGTCCAAATTACAGTGTCTGTTTTCATGTCTATTTTTCAATAATAAACTGCAAATTGACGTCAGAATCTGTATTCGAATGTTTTTTAGTCCAATAACACCCGCTGACTGTCGCGTTTTTGCATATTTCGTTTCATGAAGACGTATTGTTTCGCATTATGTTAATTTTTTGCTTGAGTTTTCTTGTAGGCTTACTGCATGACTTCCAAATTTTGTACACTGACGTCCAAATTTTTTTAGATTGGAAGTCATGACGTCTTGAAAATTCAAATCTGTCGAGAACCCGGCGCTCCAGTTTCGCTCCAGCGCTGATGGTGCGTCACCATGGTGACGACGTCTATATGACGTCACATCTCTGCTGCGTTTTAAAGGTGTGGCTGCAAAATTTTACAAAAAGTGAAATTTTTTAAAAGGTACGACACCTCAGCGACATCTCACCTAGCCCATGTTCAGACCACGTACGACACGGGTCTGCGTGCAAAATTTCGCCGAAGTAAGCCGTGCCGTTACAAAGTTATTGGCGATGGCAACTCTCAAATATAGTATAGATAAATTTAAAAATACAAAGTATAAAATACAAAGTCCAAAATACAAAATGTGCCACAAAACCCAAAGCATCAATGTACCGAGAATCAGTCAATAACCAATCGGCGAACTGTAACACTTTCGCTGGAATTTGCAATGCTAATTTTGACTGGCGTTCTAACCCCCAATGTGAGACGGCCGGAGCTTCTGTCACAATGTTGCTTGGCGTCACACGAGTGTTTGTGCTTCATTCTCTTTGAATGAACCGGTAACTAATAAATTATATAAATTTATCAAATTACAACCTTTAATTAGTTTTTTGTCGGCTTTTCGGCAACCACTGCTGCCTTCGTTCGAACGACTGTCCGCCAGATGTCGTTGTGGCAGTCAGTAAATTGCCAGGAAGTTGATAGGACCCTCGTCTGGGTTTATTTGGCGGGCAGTCGTTCCGACGAGGGCAGCAGCGGTTGCCGAGAAACTAATTGAAGTTTATAATTGGTTGAATTTACATAACTTATTAACATCTCATTCTGTACAACAACTTTTAACAGGATGCATGAGTTTGACAGACGGACAGACAGACAGACAGACAGACAGACGGACTGGCCGGATTAACGCCAAATCGGGCCGGATGCTGTTATTAAGGTAAAGGTTTATTTGTTTTTGGCATTCAAGACTGAACAAGAGCCCCCCTGAGCGTGATGATTCGGGGTGAAATTTTGACAGATTATAACCAGCTCACAATGTCCTCATCGCATCCGTGTAAAGACACTAACAGGGCACCTACGCCTGCAGTGCTAGGTAAGTTCTCGGCCTCTGTCTGTCATAGCCCAAGCTACAATAAATTCACAAAAAATCGAAGTAAGTGGGGAGAGAACTTATAGCATATTCTAGCAAGTTCTGCTGCTGTTGCAGTAGCTGCTTTATGAAGTGCTCTGCAAGGCATCATTTTTCTTGCAGCGCCCCGCACAGACCCAAGTTCACTAGGTGCGTCCCATCCTGCAGAGAAATTATGCAATCAAGTACCGGTGCAAATTTTATCTGTCTATTATGTGATAATATGCAATGCAAAACTGAATACTAAACCACTCGTCTTTTGGAATGTAGTTATTTCACTCTAACATCATAATAACGAATAAGTCTAAAATACTGTGAGTATAGCTTTGAGTATAGACAATACAAAGTGCAGTAGCATAGCGGCAAGCCCCCAAATTTTAGACTATCGAAATACATACTTTGAAGCTCAGAACTCCCGTTTGAAAAAATTTATAGGCAAAATTACAATTTTGGACATTCATATCTGTTTTGTCGAAAATTTGCAGCTATCTGTTGAGATTGAAAAATTACAACTTTATTTTGACCCACGACACCGCTGGTAAACTAGATGGACGATAGAAAAATAGCCGCCTCCTTTTATGCGGCTGTGTTTACACAGAACTCAGCCATAAAGCGTGTAACAGTGACATTCCAAAATAACCTTTACGCTTGTACGATTGATCGGGGCGGTGGGGCTGGCTGCACCACGGGTCCAACTGTTACCTGGCGCAAATAGTGTGCGATCGCATGCGTGATGCGTCGAGGTATCATTAGCTTGTGTCAATCAGCTGCCACTTCGAGATTGTAATTTCTATAGTTTCGAGTCTGACTTGTGTAAGCAGCCCTATACCTTTTCATTCAATACTCTGTGTGGAACGCAACAAGCGTTGTTTGGCGTGGCGACATTAATTTCACCCATCGGAAGCTCATTACTACTCAGCAAACTACGTTTACGCCGACTATCTAGCATCACTACGCCTGACGTGTGAGGTGGTATGTCTGCCGGCTGCATGGTGGTTCTCACAAAATTGTTGATGCAAGTAGTAGCTTATTACGCCTCGGTGGCCTATACACCTCTTGTATCTATCATCAATACGATCAGCATCATATGAGCCTATATGCCCCATCGTGTCCCTAGGGTTAACACGACGTGTTATTTGACAAGTGCTAACGACCGGCGCTTGTTGTTGCACACAACCCAGGTCCCTGAAACATCGCGGAACGTTCGATCGCTTGCGTCGCATGGGTTTATCCGTTGCGCTGCCGACCGTATGACGCGAGTTCGGCAGAGGCTCTGCTGATACAAATTTGGAGTATGACATTTTGTAGGTCATCTCGTAACCTGCAAACAAGGTCTGTCTAAACACCGCAGATTACCACAGATCAGCTGAGATGACAGAGTTGATTAGGGTTAGGGTTAGGGTCAAGAGTTTCATTTTGGCTGATCTGTGGTGATTTGCGGTGTATAGGCAGACCGTGTCTTCTTAGGTCTCCCCTTCTTTTGTCGTTTTTTTGTTGGAGTCGTTTGCACTGCTGCACAGTGACTACAGAGTTTTGCCATTGGAAGACGTATAGATGACGTGACCAGTGAATTGTCTTCGTCTCATGTCTACTGAAATGTGCGGATTGTTTATAGTTTTATTCGTTGCCGTTGTTGCTACTATCCATCAGAGATAATATGACGTTCGTTGTAACAGTTTGCTTTAGCCATTCTGAAAATTCGCAGAATTCTTACTTGCATGTAGACTAGTAAAACAACATAGTCGAAAGACGTTGCAGCAAGGCGTTTTTTTCGTACAAGAATGACGTTGCGTCAGTCGCTGATGGTGTCTATGGACGTGTCAAATTAGACGTATACACCGGTTTGCTATTAGCCGATCACCAAGTCAGAATCGATGAAATCTGCTCTAGTGACTTGCTTTTCTTATGTTAGTTGCTGTCCGGAGCGTTTAACGAACAGTATTTGGTGTGACGGAGGTTATTCTAGTTTTTTGTCGTTAATATTTTTAAGGTAATGTAGCAACGTGTTTTGGAGGTTTAGAAATTGCTTTGTTGCAAATTTTCTGCAAAGTAAGGTGGTAAAATGTTTTACATTTTATCAACGTCTTTTAGCGTATTGATAATGAGAATTTTTGTCCCCGAGTGTATTGCTAATATTGTATTAGCTTGCTGTCTATACGAGTTAAGGTCACAATTTTTTAATTTACGTTGTAAGGTCTTTCTGTAATACAGCAGCATTTAGTTACAAGAAAAAACATCCACACAGTGTAAATGGTAACCATAAGCTAAATTTGACCGTTGGTAGTCAACGACATTGACCGGATATGAAAAAACTAGCATCAAAGTAATTTGACAAAAGGCGAAATCACTTTGTCCGTATTTATCAGGTGGCAACATAAGACTGACGGTTTGATTCCAAATCTTTCCTTTTGTTGCACTGTTTGGGAGTTAAGAACCTCTCTCTGACCCAATAAGTCACTGGACCCAGAAGCGTGCCTGCCAAATGGCACCTAAATCCGCCGAATAAGACAGACGATATAGGCGACAGAGAGACAGACAGACAGACAAACAGACATGCTACGGAGAAACGTGTTGGCATAGGCGGAAGCGCCTGCGCTTCAAGAAGCAATTCCGCCTAAAGAAAAGACACGTTACGCAAAATAAAAATAAGTTCACCTAGGCTAATATCCTTCCACAAGCTGCGGAAACCGTCATAAAATTTTATCTTCACAAATATCGAATGGTTTGTTGCAATATGTTTTGTCGCCGTATAGCCCGGCTAAACCCTTACCCCACTTTGGTCGGCAGTTACGCCCAGTGTCACTGACTGGGTCGTGTGGTAATCAGCATCGGCAGCGGCTGCGGCAGCAGGCTGTTGTGTTTTGACGGTATTATAGCGGGCGGGCCGGGGAATGAGATATGAGATGCGATGGAACGCGCTGGAACGGCTGCCGTTTCACGCGGTTGCTGCGGCTGCTGCTGCTGCCGCTGCTGTTGCAGTCAACACACCGAATCGTCTCCTGTGAATCGCTATAACACGACGAAATGTGCAGACAGGTCAGTAAATGGTCACGAGTATGTTATAGGGTTCAGGTCCGAGTTTATGTGTTTTTTGAAATTGGCTGAAAAAAATAGTTTATAGTTAATTCATGATGACAACATGTTATGGACTGTGTGTTGTGTCTGTTTCAAACTTTTATTTTTTTTTGGGGGGGGGAATGTTTTTGCTAAATTTTAGCAAAATCGAACGGCATTTAAAAAGATATTTTAAAATAAAAAGGGGGCGTGTTTGTGCATGGGCGTAAGTGCATTCTGGTGAAGAATTAAAGATAACGTTGTGTGGCAAGCTTGAAGCTTACAAAAAAAGAAATGCGGTTTAAAGACGACGGAAAAACTTGGTTGAAAAAAGCAAAAGCTTACGTATACTTGAAGATTATCTCTGTTACACACAAAGCAAAAGGAGGTTATAATTTGACCATTCTGTGACGTTACCTATGTAGTTTTTTTCAGCAACAATATATACGGTAACATCGAGGTTGTTGTGCAACTGCTGCTGATGCAAAACTATTAATTTCCCGTATGTCGAATAACACTTTTGCGCATGCAATCTTAGGCCTATAATCATGCCATCAGTCGTCATCGATCATCATTATGGGATAATCACTCAGAGCTTAAAAACTTTCCCTTAAATCCTTTCAATCACAGACCCAATGGACTACTTTGACCGACTACTGGACTTTCTATAGGATTATCTTCTGCTTGTCTGCTACCTTTCCTACTTATCATTTTTTCGCTTTATTCGCAATTGTACGTTGATTTAATCCGAAGTCTGCAGACTAAACCACATCGTGCCAGAATACGATGTAAATCTTATATTAAAAATTTAAAAGATTATCAGCAAAATTATTATGCTACAAACTCGAAAACGCCTCCATTCGGCGACAAAAAAAATAACAGCATATAAACTGTACATCAATTCAACCAAGTAGAAATATAACGGCGACTAAAAGGTTACTATAGGCTTTGATTATAATCGTATCTCCTGAGGAAAAAGCAATATAAGTCCGATCCTGGATATCGTTATGGGAAACCTGCAGGTGCAATCTGACCTTTACGGTCCCAGAGCGTACTCTAGTCAATCTCGTAACTAAGTCGACAGAATGAATTGGATGTTAATATTACTCAGGCGGCATTTATAATATAAACATGGCTGCGGCGTCCCGTGGACATATTGCCTATCGTCAGTTGATCGCACGATGACGTATAATGTATTTAGCAGCCGTAAGGATGAGCTTCTATCTCCACAACTTTATGATCCTGTGGTATGTTACCATCCCCAGTTGGCAAAATATTGAAGTGGTTGTAAAACATCCACAACAGTAATATTGCGCGATCCGAGAAAGGTTGGCTTGGACTCAAGATTTACCGGCCAGAATACGGCAAAGGCGTTTCCAATACGTTGGACACATCGTTTAAATGGAGCTGTAGACCGAAAGGAGATGCCTCCAACTAGCATCAGAAACATAGATGCATGGAAGAAAAGTAAAGAGAACCCAAAGAGAAGATGGCTAAATGGGATAAAGGAGGACGTGGAATCACTCCACATGATAATCCAGGAAGCCACACGGATTTCACAGTTCACAAGACCGACGAACAACCCGGAGAAGGATCTAGAAGGGCCTGCCGTTGCACGTCTCTCGAGGATAGCAAGTCAAGTAAGTAAGTAAGTAAGTAAGTCAATATTATGCGCTTATCGTTTTAAAAGATATTTTTGTAAGATAATACGGTAATGATTTTTGCGCATCTGTCTGTTTGTTGGTTCTTAGGCTGCAGGCTATATAGCGACCTTTATTCTCCGGCAGCGTGTCTGCAGCTGCCTGCGTCTGCGCGTCCGTGCATCTGTCCGCCGTGCGTCTTTCTGTCTGCGGCTCGATGACGTTGATTGTTAAAAAAGTAACGATTAATTGATTGCAAGAAAAGAATATTTTTGGATGGAAACCACCAGTCAAAATTTTCATTGCGAATTGAATCAAACCGTGACAGCTAGCGCAAAGCAGTCGCTATAGATAGCTTACAGGAACATAGCAACTCCATAGTACTTGTATGCTTATCTGCCACTCCCGAAAATAACCTTCTCGCAGCAATTGCGATGCATCCAAATTACTGTGGCTCGTATTTTTAAACCGAGTATTCTACCTTCCTTCAGTGGATGAATGGTCCACTTGACGCAAACCGTAGACCTCTAGCCAGTCGCAGACCACTTCGGACGACGGTTTTCATGCAGTTTACTGATAGTCGTGGTTCGTCGTTTCATGCTAGTGGCTGTACATCGTATGGCTAATACTTGTCGCTGTGCTAGCCACCGGCACCGGTTCGTAAAACACGACACCGCCACTTGCAAACTGACTAGCCACGGATAACAAGCACCGCACCGCTCCGCGGAATACGCTATTCGCATACTAGGCCTAGCCTCTCCAAAGAGTATAGTTCGAACAGTGTATTTCTAATTATAGCATTGCAATAATTGTACTAAGTTTAGTCGGTTAATTAATTTGCTAGTGTAGGCTTACGGTTGTACGTGCTAAGTTTAGGCTACAAGAAATTAGACAGAAACAAAGCCACATCTTACCCAGTGGTGGACCAAAACTGTGGACACAGAGATAGGCCCTCTACGTGCACCTCAATACGTCGCCTTAGACGAAGAACGAAAGCAAAGGAATATATAAGTAATTTTGTAAAAAGCGCAATCGCTGATCGTTGCTGCCGCTGGTGCGTTATTTTTTAGTAGATCGGAAGCAATTGCATGTTTAAGTTAGAGGGTTCAATCCCCAAATCTTTTTCCCCCAAGGGCCAATGTCTGACAATGTGTCATTGCACCTCACAAATGTACCCGCCTCTCACCCCAGTCTGCAGTGTTATTTTAACCGCCCATGATTCTTACTCCGGTTAAGCGTGACGATTGAAATGCGTTTCGAGTCTGTTTGTAACTCTTGCGTCCCAGGCAGAACACACCGTCGATTATGGTCATAAGATAGGCAGGTTTCAATGCGGTTTAAAGTGTATTATGCCTTGTTATATACCCGCATAACACACTCTAGACCGTGATGAAACATAAATAATCTGTTAGTGTCCGGTCGATGATTCAAATAAAATAAGTAAAAAAAAGTAAAGATGGCGTATAACTTTTAATAAAAAAACCTTTCACAGAGCTACGAACGTTACCTGCCATATGGGATCACACACGACACAGGTGAACACGCCCGCGTTAACCCCAGCCAGACAGGCCGGTACTCGATTTACCTACCCAGGAGAGATAAAAGGCTGAGTTGACCTTGGTGTTGGTTATTTACCGGAATGGTTTACTTGTCCGCAGACAGGTCACCCATTCAAGTAGTAACCACTTGATAATGTCCCGACCGGGAATCGAACCCAGGATTTTAGATCGTTAGTCCGACACCCAACCGTTACATCACCAAGCCACATTTTAGGAATACATAGGAATTATAAGAATAGTAATATTCTGTTCCGTGCAGCTCTAGCATAGCAGGAGGCAATGCAGCACCGAGGCCGAGGTGTGCTGCGGAGGTCGTCTTGTTAATCAACTCGCTGATAAAACAACTGATGCATTACTGCAACTGCTGCTGCTACTGCTGCTGCTAACTGGTTGCTAAGTGACGGTTGTTGATACGTGGCGTGGCTTGGCTCTTAGATGATTGTTCGTTCCTTCACTCCATGTTACTGTAGCAGCACTGCAGCAGTCGGACTAGTTTCATTTTCGCACTATGGGAATAGTAATAATAGCAGTAGTAATGATAATCAGCACGTTAAACACTTCTTGAAAGTGCTTAAATTCTATGCTAATGCCTGAAACTCGTTACGCAACTGCGCAAACATGCAAACAGTTCGGTGGCGAGTATTTACAATAGATATTTTATTTAAAACAACTTTAAGGCATTTAAATACCGCTCCAGATACCTATTATTTGTAAGAAATGGAACACTTGCCGTAAAATTATGTGTAAGTGTTTGAATAGTATTTAAATACTCTAAATGTTCAGATACTTTACAACGCTGATAGTAACAATAATGATAATTCGGCAAGGCTATTCGGCGAGGCTATAGAGAGGCCAACTATCTATGTATCAAAGAATTTTGTTACTATGCAGCTTTTCAATAATGTGCTGTTATATGACAGTGTGTGGTTTATTAATTTTGAAACTCTTTCGATACCGTATAATTTAAAGATGTCTAAGGGTTTTGATTATTTGACCATATGTCCTAAACCGAACATTGGGAAACCGATTATTCTTGCTCTGGAAAACGTTTACGTTGATTTTGGATTATGTAAGCACTTTAGGTTTCGAGACTCGAGTTAGCACGGCCGCATTAATATAGTTGCTAGATTCGACGCCTTCACCAAAACCGGAAACATTAGGCCTAAAAGGTCACGTCGTGGTCTGTGGTGTTCTGAGTTTTGAGTCAAGGCTTTGCGTAAGTTTTAGATTTTTTCAAATATTTTTCTTTTATTTTGAGAGTCATATTAGCGCCGGTATTTAATACTTCAAATTAGTTAAAGAGGCGTAAGATAAGCGGAACAAATCGTTGCCCGAAGACCTACATCGACGGTGCAGATATGACAGCGGATGACAGGTCGTTGCTTGTGTTGGTGTCAGTAACTCGGTATAACTGGAAAATCTTCTCTGTCGATTGTGGTGAGCTAATTGACATGCTGTCAGCTGTCGGTCAGAGAGTTGAACCATGTATTATACAGAACTCGACTGAAACAGGCGTCCTGGTTGACTGAATAGCAGCCTTAAGTTCTAGGTACACTTTCTTCTATTTGTTGTTCGACTTGCTGCCCAACAAGCCCACGACAAGTGAAACTAGTGGACTTTCGTCTTAAACGATGCATCTGTCTCTGTCAGTGTTGGAGGTCTGGCGAATTGAAACTACACTGTGAGGCATAAAAACACACCATAATTTATCGATTGTAACTTGAAGAAAAATAATCAGATTTTGATAATTTTTGGTATGAATATTTCTAACACAATTGGCCATCAAATGATCTGTTATGTTCCCACTTCACTGAGCGTCTGTTTTTGCACTACCTGGGGAAACCAAAACAAGCAACATATTGCATTTTCATTCAATGCAATATCATTATTTGATTCGATCAATGTACATTTGGCACGTTTTGTCTACATTTCTAGCACTTTGGTTGACAGTTTATCTAATTGTGCAGTTGTGCAACTGCTGACAGTAAATATTCAAAATATCGACCATTTGCGTAAACACAGGCAGGGAGATGCATTCTTTATGTGTTGATAGCAGTGTTGATAATGTTCTGCTTCAGACTTCAATCAGTCGCTTCTTGATTTCATTGATATTCCTAAACAGCATCCCATAGACTTGCTATTGCATAACGCTGCAAATACTGTCTAATGGACTGTGAACAGGGCTGTTAGGGGCTACATATCTGGAATGATTAAATTTTCTGATGTTTTTTCAACTTATCTTGCATTTGTTTTGTTTTCCCAGGTAATGCAGCAACAGACGTTAAGTGAACTGGAAATTTGAACAGCCATTGGATGGCTAGTTATGTCAGAAATATTTATACCAAAAACTGTCAAAATTTTGTTATCTTTCATCATGTTACTGTTAGTAATGTTACGGATAGTTTTTTCACATTTTTGTTCATTTTAATGCCGATTTCACGTGTTTTGATTTTTCGACGTAGTGCAGAAGCATATGTTGGGTAAGGTGGAAATTTGAATAATTATTTGATGTCAAGTTGTATCAGGAATAGTTGTACCAAAATTATTACAGTCTAATAGTCCACCTTCAAGTTATAATCGATAAATTTTGGTGTTTTTTATGCCTCACAGTGTAGTTGACCAGCTGCGGTGGCGGAACCAACGGCGAAAAGCGTGGCCACGCCCCCTAAACTTTTTGCACATTTGGAGCCAAAACTTGTAACGAAACATAAGACACAGACGTCGTAGGCTTTATAGCTGCATTGGGAAAAAGAAGGAAAAACCACAATAGGAGGGAAAAGCGGAAATAGGATTAAGAAAATAAAGGGAAAGAGAACAAAAGAAAAAAGCAAGCGTGTGGAAAAGATATTAGGTAGAAAGGCGGAAAAGGTTCCTTTTATTTTATAGAACAATTTTGCGCATCTGGCCAGGTGTTCTAAGAACAAAACACTCAAAGCCAAGGCTAAGACCAAGTACATTAACAACATGCCTCTAATCAAGACCCTGGCACACTTCAACGCTTTTGTGCTTGTTTTTTGTTGACGTCGGATATATTTTAGCACTGGGTCGCTGGCAGACGTCGAGACTCGTCAGCGACAGTGGCGTCGTAGCAGAGGTCAGCGAAGGACATTCGTCTCCTCTAAATTTCAGTCTGTAGAAAAAATTCTTTTAAAGGTACCAAATTTGATGCTGAAGATTTACATTTTCGGAACACATAGGGGCAAAATTAGAATTTTGAGTACCCATAATCTCCTTTGTCGGAACTTTGCAGCTGCCTATAACGGAAAATTGTAACTTCCTGACGATCGCAGAAATCTTTTTAAACCCACGCCGTCGTTGAGTTTCGGCTGGTTTGGCCCGTAACCGGTGAATTCCGCCAGGTGACTGACTTGACTTGGTTGTAGTGACTAGCGATACCTTGCTGTTAGTCGACCCGACCTCGTCTCGACCTCTTCATGCACTCCTGGCAGCACATCTCTCTATCCCATCCACTGCCGGTCTGCTGCTGTAGCTGCTGGGGGTAGCCGCTGTGTTTACTGGGCCACGCTTCACTTTGTTCTATCATCTCGGCACAGATCTACAGTACATAGTTGGCCGCCGCCAACGCCGGATCTTTGTTTCACGCCGCTGACGGGAGCAAAACCAGCGAGAAATCGGGGATGAAAATCTCGAGAAACAGTGAGGGACAGTTGATCCCTTACAAAATTTAGCCTGCCGGAAAATTGTCTTTTAAAAGTACGAAATTTTGGGCCGGATAATTCAGTTTTAATGCAACAATTATTGTCAGACTGTTACTGTACAATAAACGGCAGAAAGTTTTCGTGGTTTTTCAGCCCCTGGACTCTTTTTTAACCCACGACGCCTCTGGCAAGAAACCAGTGCATATTACATGTATATAACTGAAGTGTTTAACCATAATGTGACGCAGTTCAACTACATATATAGCAAAACGGTAAACCAAAATTTCGGGTCCAAACAGTGCGAACATCTAGTGTTTTGTTTTGGTTTCATACACGGTCAATTTACTAGAGTTATTTAAGAAATAAGTGCGTTTATTTACTGATAATTGCACAGTAAATTACGTAACAAATTTTAGGGCGTAAAATTTATCATTTAGGGAAATTTATGGGATTAATTGACGTTTAACTATTAACGTTTTTTCTTACTGAAATTTTAGCTATGTCAGTCGGAAAACTGCCACATTCTACCCCGTACATTTTTTAAACTCAGGATGCCGCTGACTGAGATACTGGGGCCGATTTGCATTGCCCCCAATCCACGTGCTGAATTAATGCGCCCCACTCTCCAACCCCCGTTAGTATAAACCTAGACATGGGTCGGTTGCCGAACCCAGGCATACAGGAAGTCCTTTCATTCCAGGTGGTGCGTGCGTGTGTGTAGGCTAAGCCAAATCAGTCCGCAGGGAAGGATCAAATCATTTCTTCCCGCGCTGTAAGTAACTTGTCTGCATTCTGCAAGCGTGCTCGGCTCGATTCAAAGGTTTTTGCTCGTTCGTGGCTTACAATAAAAATAAGCAAATGCGGAGGAGGCGCGCAAGGTGCGAGTATCGCTGGCTGTGGTGGCGACTCTCTGTCTTTGTGTGCGTGTGAATTAGACACATTCCACCGTGGATGCTTCAGGGAAGTCCTGGAGAAGCCGGCAACCGCAGAGCGTCTACCGTCGACTCCACCGTCAACTGGAGAAGGTACGTCAACAAGCTTTAATTTGTTCTCCTCGTGTTGTCAAGTCTACAAGCGCGTGCGAAGCGATGTAACTGGACTGAACTGAACTGACATTGTTTACTTTTTGACGAACTGACGTCATGGGCACGAATCATGGGCGTGGCCTAAAATAAACAGGTGCAGTGCGCATATTTATGTAGTCGCACTGTCGCCGACGCTGTTAGACGGTGCCTACTGTAATGCCCATTGGTCACTTCGTCACAAAAACTAAACCATGTCAGTTCATTTTAGTTCAGTTCAATTACGTTTCTTTGTACGCATTTTTATCGAACTTCACTTACTTCAATTTATTATTTATTTGTTATTTGTACAACAAGTTCGCGAAAAAATCAAAAGCCTACACAGCAGTCTGCAACACTTTGAGCTTGTTGACGTAACTGTTAGGGCGTTGGACTTATGATCAGAAAGTCGTGATCGAGTTTGCCTCCCAGTGAGGTCCCTAATCACTCTCTGTCAAATGGTTTGTAATAAGATAGTTGACTCTCTAATAGTTTGAACAAGTAGGCCTAAACCATTTTGTTATGTAAGCCTAACCAACACCGAGGTCGATTTAGCGTTCCATTCCTGCAGTCGAGATAAATTGAGTACCTTTCTGTTTGGCTGGGTTCAAGGCGTGGTGCGTTCATCTGTGTCAGGTGGCATGTAAACACTGTGTGATGCTATATGGCAGGTAACGCTCCGTAGAGCTCTGCGATGGTATAACACGCACTTGTGACTCTTCAATTTTTTTGTTGTACGACTCAGCCTACTGTCTAAATCCAACAAGTCGAAGTGGTAAAATTCGAGCTTTTGCTTTTTTTACCATAAAACGACATCTCAGAAGTCTTTCACACATGACAACACAACACATGTACCACTAATTCCATAGAAAACATAGAAGCCACCGCTGATGTAAAAAAAATAGCCTTACACCTCATGCAGATCTTCGCTGACGGCGACTGCGTTTTATTAGGTTCATTGGTTAATTCTTTGGTTAATGCGCAGCATGTAAGCTAAAAAATTTTTTTGAAAACAAGCTCCGGAGTCCGGTCTTTATCTGGATCCAAGTTTATGACTAAAAGACTCGCGTCCTGACTGGCTTAAGTCCGGGATCAGCTCCTGTCCAAACGTAAAATTAACTTCACCTTTATTTATGCTCTTCGGTATATATACCGCAAAGGCGAAACTGCTACTGTATGGACGGGGTTAAAAAGAGATTCATCTGTATATAGAAGGATAATGAACCGTCTCGGTGCTATAGCTGATTTGTGAACACCGTGCGTGCAAAACTATTGGATGGAAAAAATTATTATTCCAATATTTATTCATTTGAATTATTTAATGCACAGAATACACTGCCACGCATACTATACTAACATCACAGCTGGACAGCAATGCAAAAGCACTGATAGTTGCTCACATTAATACACAGGCAGACATACAAGGCAGTTGACGTCAGCACACAAATACGTAGACCGGAAGACGAACAAGAAGACCTTCTGATATTTCCCACAAAACAGTAATTGTGTGCCAAAATCGAAGTCCATAACTTCAATCTGTTCTCAGTCAGCAGCGTGCGACGCCCAAAAATTTATGACTCGCGTAATTCTAGCGATGACACTTTTTCGAAAACATGTCTTGGGGATTTTGTCCGGACTTTTCTGGGAACTTTCGCGTCAATTCTGACGGCCTTAAACGCGATTTAGTTCACGATAAATTAAATTTGCGTTCGCTTCATCGCGAAATCGGACAGGAATAAAGCCGCCGGGCATGTCGGACAGTCGCCCGTACAGACATTTGCCTGTATAAACTATGGCCTGCTATTGCAGGGGCGGACAAACCCTCGTACTGAAATTAGCGGCAATTGGCGTCAAGGCGGAAATTAGCCCGTATGCTGCTGACTTTAAAGTCTAGGCCTACGCACGATTTTGCACCTATAGCATTTGACTCAGCGCCGTCGGGTGAGTTTTGGACAGAGTTTACTTCTGAGAAGTGGTCTCTGCTTCTGCCAGCTTATTTCATGGCCGTCTATACAGTGCGTGTGGTCGTAAGTGTTACACGGTCACGCCGTTACGCCGGCAATCATCACGGTCGATTCTGTTCCGCTCAGCCGCGTGAGAACACAAGACGCCTGTATCTTAATGTTTAGTCTAAATTCCACTCTGTTTGTCGGACAACAAGTCATGCGACAAGTTGTACGACATCTTGACATGTCAAAACGTGGCGGATTTGCTAAATCGACCTTCGATTTGCTGTCGATTTGTTAATTGGCATTAAACGTCTGTCCATCTTTGCTAAACGTTTATCATCTTTCAACGTTCTTTCACCGGCATACCCCGGACGCGTTTAGGGTGTGGCAGGATCTCTTCTGACAGCGCATTCGCAAATTTAAGCCAAATGTGCCAAGATTTAGCAAAGATGTGAAGGGTGTGCTAAAATAGAGGATCGGAAAATGGCGGACCAAAAAGCCAAAAAATCAGGAAAATGAAACTTAGTAATTATCGTTTATTTTATTTTTGTTTTTTTCTGGTCCTTCATTTTCAATCAATCCCATATGGACACAAGTTTTGTTGTGCAATGTTTTTGACTTACGATGTACAATTTGTTCATCAGCAACAAATGGACTACGGATCAAAGCAAGTGCACCGTGGACTTCTAGGATGTTGTATAGACTGCGCGGGGTCAGCATCAACTGTATGTATAGTCTGCAGCAGCAGCAGCAGCAGCAGTTGCTGCAACAGCTGATCAGACGTCAACAACGTAGAGAGTATACCAAACCCCTTCGAACATAGCCCCCTTAGCTGAGCTCAACCCTTTCTGTCTACTTCGTGTTTTTTTTGCTTTTTACGTTTATTTATGCCGCTATTTTGTTTTAATTTTCTTTTTTTTCCTTTACCATCGTAGTATCTCACCGATCATGTGGCACACTCTAGCCGTCAAAGTCACATCTCGACATCGGGTACGTTTCACCAACCGGTACTGGCTCATTGTATCTCGCTGTCGTCTCAACACGTACCGCCGTCGGTATAGCTTTTTCAATTGCCGGTTTAACGGTCTGGATGTCACTGCCATAATCTCGGAATAGGTAAGCAAATAAGTAATATGAATGTTAATAACGTTCACTGTAATAACCTCAAATGAACTCGATGTGCTAGTAGAACGAGAAGTCAAATGTTTCAGATGCGGAGTATAAATTTAACAGCTTCAAACAGTTCTTTAGAACAATCTTAGTGACTAGCACATTAGAGGTATTTTAAACGTTATGCGCCACAAAAACTAACGTTTTACTCATTTACTTACCACATAATTGTTAGCAAAAATGAATACAAACTCAGTTGTTGATGCGGTGCATAATAACTGCATATTAGGCTAATGTCACTGGTCCAGAGAATGGGATTTTGTTTTAAGGAGGATTCTACTAGGTTCTACGCTACTTAGTGGATGGAGGGATTATGACCTATAGGGTTATGTCCGGGCGGGGGAGGGGCTTATATTCGGACTCGGTAAACAACAACAGCAGAACCAGCAGTGCAACATGCTGCATCTGCGCCCAGCATCTTAACAGTACTTCTAACGACACGCTCCACACACGCACGGTGTTTCATGGCTAACTGTACAGTGCAACAGGCGGAAATTCTACCACCCACGAGTGAGAGAGAGGGGGGCACGTGTCTTGGTGGAGAAGTAACCGAAACACGTGTGTTGAACACGTGCGCTGCGAGTTCGTCTGTTAGCTAATCCCCGTCTGTACAATACATGACTCAGCTTCCTATATCTAAAGTTAGCTCAGACAACAGCTTGTCTTAAATTTAGTCGAGGGCTTAGTGCAGTCTGTAGTGCTTATGTGAGTAATTTGAAGTAATTTAGTAAGTAAGAAAGCTCAAATACGAGCGCAAATTTAGCACGTTATATTCCGTTATTGCGTCGTGTCAGATAAAACGTTTTTGCGATGAAATTGTTTTGCGCGCAGCCGCGTTTTAGCTTCGGCGTGTGTTTAAGATGTTAAGAATTTTTGCAGAATTTGCAAAAACACGTCGGAGAACAGCCACGCCATCGACTCACAATTCTAGCCGATAGTTTTCAGAAGCGATGGCCATATTCATAGCAAACGCAGAATACGGCACGGAGTCGGACAAGACTGTAAAACATCCGCTTGACTGACTTCGCCAATTGCAGACTTGTGCATGGTCGGTCACACGATGCTAAACGACCGGAAACGCCTTGCAGCCTCAGCCTCGTTTTCGCGTTGACGAATGCGAGGTTTCGCATCGACTCAGCCGAAACTCGTTGTCGAGGTGTGCGCATCTGAGGAAAAAAATCGCATTTTTTGCGTATTTTTCTCATTATGGGTGTTTTGACTATGTTTTTGGGCGGTAGGCGTGGTGTAGTGGTAACGCGTCTGATCCAATCAGCGAAGTTACTGTACGCCGCGCCCGGTTAATACTGCGATGGGTGACTGCCTGTAGGCAGGTAAACCATCTCGGGATGTAACCAACCGCCTAGGTCAACTCAGCCTTCCATCCCCCCGGGGTAGGTAAATCGAGTACCGGCCTATCTGGCTGGGGTTAAGGCGGGGCGCGTTCACCTCTGTCGGGTGGCAGGTAACACTGTGTGATCTCATATGACAAGTGACGCTCCGTAGCTCTGAGATGGGATCATTAAGAGCTATATGCACCTTTAACCTTTAACTTTTTATGTTTAGTTATATATGTTTTGTTTTTATTTGCATTTTTTGCCATTTTCTTAAGTGTGCGTAATTAGGCCTATGTTGTTAGTTTTTTTCATCCATTTCACTGTCCAAAAGGACCGACAGCTTGTGTAATAGCCTAGGTTTACATAGACCCGGCTTTTAGGTCACGCAGTACGTTACGCTGGATTATTAGGCTTACTCTGTCTGTGGGCTTTGCACTCCACGGTTTTCTACTCAGAGTTCGGGGAGTTTTTCTAGAGCTATAAATCGCCAATATTGGGGTTTTGATGCACCAATATAAAAGCTATCGTAACTTTTGCGTAATTTTTCGTCCAATTAAGCTAACCTCTAAGGCCACGATACGTCAACGTTAGGCCTACAGAAGGACCGACAGACAGACAAACGGACGGACAGACGACTTACAGTGATGATATGGCACGCTTCAAACATTGTGGTCACACCAGAGTATATAATTCACCGTTGTCGACTCTCTCGCTATCTGTCGTGCATGGCGTGAGAAATGGCGCTGCCATGCGGTGTAAATGTCGCCAGGCATAGCGCATTTATGTGGCGCAGTTCCATGCAGCGTCGCTATTGTTGTACCAAAGGGGACGAGTCAGGCGTAAGTCGTATATCTGGTGAAAAGTACTATACTAAAACTGCTGCAGCTACAGTGCTGCTAGGCGACGGTTCGGGTCGACTGAAAATGCAGGACTGAAAAATGTCGGACGAAAGTGCAAAGCTGGAATTTGACGGACTGGCAATGCGTGTAAAAATTCGAAATACAAAAGTAAATGAGGGTAGCTGTCAAAAACATGAAGTTGAAACTGCACGGTGCACTTCAGACTTTTAAAATACACGTGTCTATTACATCAGCATACACAGTCTGGCACACTTACAATAAAAAGTCGTATAGTTCGTGCACAATATCGCAAACGTTATGTTAAAATAACATGACGCAGTTATAAATTTTAACTTACATACGTTAATTACAGTTAGCTTAGTATGTCATTTTTCAGTCTTGCTTTTTGGTCCTGCACTTTAAGCGCCCTCGACGGTTTACAAACAGCGCCAGGATTGACCGTATAGTCTATACACCAAACACTGAAGGTTTAACACCATCCTGCATGTGCAATCTGTTAGAAAGAAAATGTAAATATTAGAGTCAGCGGCTAAAAAGGTGGGAGATGGATTCAAAAAGTTACAGTTTTCCCACATACAGCACCCTGCAAATTTCTGACGCAGGACATATGGGTGGTCGAAATGTTAATTTTGTGCTTTCTGCTTTTGAAAGTTGAAAAAGCCTCGTCAAATCTAGCATTCTTGGACGACAATTTTCCAACAAGGAAAACTTTCCAAACAGGCTAAAATTAAGAGGGCGAATTGCCCCAAACTCCTGTCAGGACGCGACTGATGAAGGCTGTGGTACTTGCGAGTTGCTATAGCGTTGCTTAAGTGACTGAGATTCGTGACGAAAAGCTATTTGCGATCTTGTAATGGCAGATACACTGACATGAGCTAATGACGCCACGCCATTATTATGTGACCAATGGTCATCTATTGCTAAATGGTTAAAAATTGCGGATTCGCGAAGCAAAACGCAGACGTGTTGTTGTCAGGGTGCCGTGCCGTTGTTGACGACGTTGGCGACCATGCGATGTCAGAGCACTCGCTCTGTTTTCCGAAGCAATGACGAGCTGTGCTGGGCTCACGTTGTTCTTCCACGATACATACAAGTTATCCATCCAGATGCTTTAGTCTCTACGGCCCCTAGCTCTCTTCCTTCTATCCTTCCAGTCGCCACCAAATTCTCAAGGTCATGTTTTCTCAAAACATGCTCTAGAAAAGCAAGCTGCCGTTGACGGATTCTTTTCATTAGTGTACGTTGTACCGCTGCCTGTTTTACTGCTTCGTTGTCACTTTGCTTTTCAGTCCATGATATCGTTAGCAGACATGCAACTGCTTAATCAACCACATTAGGCCTTTACTCCATAGTGCGTATTTTGCTAGGCCTACTATAATTTTCCCATGGGCTGACACTCGGGGGACTCTGGTCACCCTTTTTGACTCCCGCCGGAATCCCAATCATCGGATTGTAAATTCTACAATTCCGAACTTCCGGTTTAAAAAATGCGCACTAAGCCAAGAGGTAAGCTGAATAAGTTGTTTCTGGATTACTGGCATTCATGCATGCTTCGAAGATGCGTTGAGCAAATAAAGATGAACGAACAAATGAAAGAAGACCATTTTTTTATTTTCGAGGAGAGTGATATTTACGCGCGAGAGCTAGCATAGCTGTAGAGAGTATTAGCTATATGTGTCTGTCTGTACGTTCGTTGGTCCTGGTGTCACGTCCCGGTACTGATTCACGCACAGCTCAAATAAAGACTTACAAGTTTTCACCGTATGATAGCTTACAGTTTTTAGTATTTCGGGACAAAATTTCATGCCGCTGGGTAAGTGGATCCTCTCGAAGAGAGAAAGAAAAAGGGACCCCAAAAAGACATTATTTTACCGCTATTGGCCTGTCTAGCTTTGAAATGGTTGCAGATAAGCACAGACATGCTACGTATGATAACAAGCACTGGCGACGAGTTACTTAGGGGTGTCAACATCGATGACCTTGAGTGACACTAAATCCCCAAAATACGGGGTTTTAGCGATTTCGGGCTGCCACACACATTTCTACCCCGGGAACATAGAATACCCCGGGAACATAGAAATTCTGGCTTGAAAACCGGCGGGGCGCTAGTCCTTCACCAGTCCTCACCCAGGCATAAAGGTAGCGGTCAACGGCTTC
>Ga0209367_1002115_pt1 | contig 25805 bp, 27 predicted proteins | sample WorMetLIZISLAND2_FD_187412 | JGI IMG/M metagenome (GOLD analysis project Ga0209367, IMG submission 187412) | Marine gutless worms symbiont microbial communities from Max Planck institute for Marine Microbiology, Germany - Olavius geniculatus... ... | reverse complement strand
CTTTTTGCCCCCGCCCCAATTTCCCCCAATCGGACTTAGGGCGCTGGGCGGACTCACGTTGGGCTTTGCCCCAAATTTCTAGTATCTGAATATGATATGAAACTGACTTGTATAACAATGACTGATTGTATTGCAGATGGGTCTAGGCATAGACATCGACAGCATGGTGTATGGAGATTTTGAGAATGATGCAGATCTAGAGGCTGAACTTCGAGCTTTGGAAGAAGAGGATAGTGATGTGCATCATTGCAGAAAGCCGGCTCCCAGCTATGGTGCTGCAAGAGGTCTGTAATTTGCAGGGATGTGGTCTCGGTCGAGACGTCTCGGTCTTGAGACGGTCTCGAGACGTACTGACGTCTCGTCTTGGTCTCGTCTTGGACAAAATCCTCAACGTCTTGGTCTCATCTCGGTCTCGGACCGATGCGTCTCGGATTTCGTCTCGGTCTCGGAGCAATATGTCTCGGTCTCGGCCCAGTAGGTCTCGTCTTGGGTCTTGGGCCATTGTGTCTCGTTGAGATGGTTTGTGTAGGCGCGCGCTGTGCATACTGTAGCTGCAGTTAGAGCGATACTAACCAGCATGACGTTTGTGGCTTAGACATATTCGTTTACAGTGTTTTTACTCTTTCATTTACTTATTTATCATAATGCAGAATTATGTCATGTCAGTCTTTTTTGTCATAAAATGACCTAGTCGCAATGAAGATAAAGTGTATGATGGCGGAATGAATACTATCAGCCAAATGTAGATGACGAATAATGCTATAATCAGCTGTGGTTTACTAATTTCAGTTGCTTGCAAATTGCGATAAACATAATGGCTTATGTCTACAGCACTGTAGTTGCAATTCTTTATGGTGCAAGCCGTTTAATATTCAGTGATAATAGTCAAAATAAAGTGCAAAAACCCACATTAACACAAATGGAAAGCGCTTACCATGTTGCGAGTTAATTAATTCGTATAATTTTTTTCATTGTCAATGTATTTTACCATATGTCATGGAAAATGTCTCAGCAAGACGTTGAAGCTCCTGAGACTCTCGAGAGTCTCGGGAGCTTTAAGTTCTCGGCCAGCGTCTCGGAAACTGCAGCGTCTTGGTCTCGTCTCTGACGAAATTTTGAACGTCTCAGTCTCGTCTCGGTCTCGGAGACATGGATCTTGAGTCTCGGTCTTGGCTCAGAAGGTCTCGTGCACGTCTCTGGTAATTTGTGAACAACACCGTGCTCTTTATCGAAGATGCAGTTTTTTTTGTATCTGCGTATTTGATGGCATCTGACAACATAGATAGAAACAGAAAATTAATTTAGTAGAAATGCCTGAGAATGGTGTACTATTTGCAGCTCTGTTCGCATGTATTTTGCTCTTAATTGCATTGCCTTAGCTGTGTAGTTTTTAGTTGTTGTTTTTCTTGTTAGTGATCATCTAGTACTATACAATGCTACTTATACAGTTAGTTTTCAATGCGCTGGAGCACCAGGGTAAGTTAGAAAAGAGCAAACAGGAATTTTAACAATGGCATTTATATATATATATTTTGTCAGAGAGTGTTGGATCTCTCAGATAATCGGGAAGTTTATTCCAGATGAGATGCTGGTGCAGATGTCAGAAAGGAACGGGTAACAGGTTGATGACATTATGTAGTGTTTGGTGATTGCAGCTATTGAGCATGTTGACGTAGGTGGTGGCGGCAATGCTGGTGGCCTGCGGTCGGTAGCGGATCTGGACAGAATGATAGCTCAGAGCTTGAGAGATGTTCCTGATGATGATGATGATGACTTATCAGACACTGATGATCCTGATTTGCTGGTAAGCCATACAATGCTCTTATACTACAGCCACAGTCACTGTGAAATGCTGTTTTTATTTAGTGTAGTGTTGGCTTGAAATTTGTTATCGTTTTCACTTGAAAAATTAGGTGGTTTGGTGGCATAATGGTTGTGTTTTGGACTTACAGTCAAGTGGTCATAGGTTCAAATACCAGTCAAGTCATTGTCAAGTGGTTAGTATCTAGAATGGAGGGTAAACCATCTTGGTTATATACTACACCATGTCCAGAAAAAAACATCCCAAACATTATCGATTGTCACTTATAGAAGAGATATCCATTCTTATGATTTTTTAATAATTTTTGGTACGAATATTTTTGGCACAACTGGCCATCAAATGACCATTCAGCATTTCACCTCACGCAATGGCTGCTTCTGCACTACCTGGGGAAAACAGAAGCAACGAGTTGAAATGAACAAAAATACGTCAAAAAGCATCCTGAACATTACTGATTGTGACTTGAAGAAAAATTGACAGATTTTAGTAGTTTTTGCTGCAAACATTTTTGACACTACTTGCCATCAAATGATTGTTTTAGTTTTTACCTCACTAAGTGTATGCTTCTGCACTACCTGGGAAAATTTGAACATGCAAAATGGGATAAAATGCAAATTTTGTTGGTTTTGTTTCCTCATGTAGTGCAGAAGCAGACAATGGGCGTGGTGAAAAATTGCACAATCATTCAATTGCCAGTTTTGTCAGAAATATTGGTGTCAAAAATTATTAAAATCTGGTAATTTTTCTTCAAGTTACAATCGAAAATGTCCTTGATGTTTTTCCCAGACACGGTGTATATAACCAACCACCCAAGTCAACTCAGGTTTTCATCACTTCTGAGTGTGTAAACATTGGGTGGCAGCCAATTTGAAAACATCCTTTTACTATTGCAACAGCAGACTGTGAGAGTTTGTTGTTGCATGTTATTTCCTCTTCAGGCTGAACTTGACGCTCTTAAGTCAGATGATGACAGTCTGCGCTCAGTGCCGACAAAGCCACATAAAGACCAGAGTCAGCCTGGTGGGACGTCACACGTACTGATTACACTGCAGGAGCGCCTAGTAATGTACCAGCAAGCCCATGCCGGGACAGTGAGTAGCGGAGACTCATCCAAGGCTCGGAGGCTGGATCGCGGCCTCCATGTGAGTCTCTACCAGTGATCTGCAACATTGCACATTACTACACTGATGTCTTAATAGGCTATATTGCAGATTTTGCCTGTTTATTTATCTGTGTGTACCATATTTCAGTATTGCTTCATTTTTTCTAAAGTAGTGGTGTATATTTGCCAGAAATTACTGGTTCTGCGGTAATGATGGAGATGGAATCAAAGCTAATAGTGATCCGGAGGTAATGGAAGAAAGTACAGGTTTGCTGGAATGCTGTGGTAATTGGGTTGGCATTTTAAAAAACATTTGTTTCTTCATGAAGCACTTACAGTTGCAAATAATAGCGCTGTTATAACATTACATGGTGGCACAATTTCTGTAATGTTGTTCAATTTCATGCTGTTTGTGTGTTTTTACAATGGTGTTATATTTTCTACACAGACAATACAGGACATGATGAAGCAGGCAAGAGCGGGGAGATCGGTGTTGGAAGATGACATCCCACCTCCAGTTGCCGTATCCTCTGCTAGCGACCATCGTCCAGCCGATGTAGCAGCAAGACAGACTCCATCATCCACAGCCACACGTCAGCCGGCCCCGGCCTCAGCCACACACACCATTGAGATTCCTCGGCCTTCTGTTATCAGTGCTACTGCTCCAGTACCCAAGCCAAGGACAAATGTTAGTCAGCCGTCTATGGACCAGTTGCCTGCCATTGGTGCTGGTGGGCCAGGCATCAGTGTGGCCAAGGCTGCTGTTAATGCTCCACCAGTTCAGCTTCACACTGGGCCGACGTCTGACCGGCCGGCCAACACTGGTAATCTTACAGCATCTTACGTTGCCTGTAGCAGCATCATTAATGTACTGATACGATACTGTTACTGTGTAAGCTACTCTGCGTTGAGCTGAGATGGGTGATCGTGAATTTGCTGTTTTTGTATCGGACCAAGTCACCCAGACCAACTCAGTGTACCCATTTTTTCATGGGTTGGCAAAATTGGTATTGGCAATAGTGACAGCCATCGCTGAGGAAGAGATGGCAAGTTTTGCTTAAATATAGGATCTTTGCCCATGGCCCATGATGGAGGCAGCTTCTGGAGACAGCTATGCTCCAGTCTGGTGCATTAGGATCTTTGCATAGAATTTCTTTGTCACTGATGCTGTGCAATCAAACAGTCTTCATTTTAACCACTAAGGGCACGTTGCACCAACGTCATTCATGATCTCGGTTCAGCTGAACCTAGATCAAAAGTTGAACCAAGTTCACGCTGAATTACGTTGCACGAAGTTGAACTCTGATCAGCTGATCCCGCTCAGTTGAACGGCCGTGGTTATACCGTGGATGACGCTGGTTGGTCAACCACGCTCAGCTTACAGGCTAACTACAGTGACGTCACAGTCACACGCAATGCTTACGAAACAGTCCAGTACAGATTGGCCGTAATTTGTTCAAATTTTAAGTTTTCCTGAAGTTACTACACGATTTTCGCATCAACAGTTGCATTTTTAAAGTTCCAAAGATACGCATTTTGTGTTCCAATAGATATTTGTTAATTATTTTACGTCCGTTGTCAAGATAATATGTTTATTGTAGGTATGGCATAGCAACGGCGCATCGGCACTCTAGAATGCTGTTTGTTTATCCATTAATTAATTTATCCAGCAAAAAGACCACAGAAAACAGATATAGCACAAATGTAACATAACTAGATCACAAGTATAATTGAATTTGACGTCTTATAAATCGATACGAATGAGTTTTTGTTGCTGTGGTTAGGGTTCAATCGTATGTTTACTGTAGCAGCGAGACATCGCCACCGAAAAATGCAATTTATTCATCTATTTGTTAATTTATCGAGCACAAAATCCTATTCAGCACAAAATCGAGCACAAAATCCTATCTGAATCCTATTCAGATCATCAGTATAATTGCATTAAAAGTCTTATAATTCGATAACAGGAAGTTTTTGGACAGGATAAGATTCGAATCGGACAATTTTTTTACAGCAATAGTATCACAGAAAATATTTATTGCCTGGTGCGCATGCGTAACAGCGAGTTGAACTGAGATCAAAATTTGATCGGTATTCAGATGGCAGTTCAGAATTGAACGGAGATCAACGCTTGAACCGTTTTGGTGCAACGCAATTTACGGCTGAACTAGGTTCAAATTCAGATTTGACCTGGGTTCAAAGTTAAACGACGTTGGTGCAACGTGCCCTAAGTCACAGCTGAGCTGTCAAAGTCAGTCTAGTTTTTTTATCCACAAGCTGCTTTTACACTGGTTCTTTGTTCTCGTGTACTTTTTTATTTACAGATTGACAGTTTTCAAACGTTTGCTCTAAAGCTGCTGGGTTTTTTTAAAAATTGTTATTGACTGTTGTACATCATTCAACAGTGTCTTTCTGGAAAAATAATAGTCATTAGCATTTTATCAGTCTGCTTATTTCTCCACATCTATAAATTGGGATGTTTAATGTTTTCTGCTGTTTACAGGACAGCGTCAGATGTTGGTTGAGAGATATAATCAGTATAAGACAGCTGCAATGAAAGCCAAGCAAGCAGGAAATGATGAAGTTGCTATCAAACACATCCGGACTGCCAAAGTAATTGACAGATTAATGAGTGGAGTTTTATGTGAATTTTTTTTAACGATAATTTAATTTAATTGCTTTGTTACCTTCAATGTTTTTACAGTATTAGTTGCATTCAGGAAGTGTTATGATATGTTCAGTAAAAAGGTCATTTTACTTCTTTAACATTTAAAGATTTTGCCATACACCTTTCGTCATTGGCTAGACAGTGTAAAGTTTGAAGTTGTCATATTATTGTAAGTGTGCTTGATACTGAAGTAAGTAATTATTGTACACTTGTTTCCGTCAGTTTCAGTTTTGGACAAGGTAATTGCTAAAAGTTGCATTCAATTATTTTGCTTGCAAGAAACGGTGGTTAGATCCTTTAATGGAAGTGTTGGTAACATAGCTGTATTAGTGCATTGTTTGACAGCAATTTGAAGCTGTCATTCACGCTCTTGATGAAGGAAAACCGGTTGATTTGTCTCAGATGCCTCTTCCACCTGGACAGGGTGGTATGTATGTTGCTTGATTCTAGTTAGTTTTTTTCACTGTTAAGTTGATGACACATTGACCATTTTCTAGTGCCTGTTTCTGGTGCCTGAAACAGGCGCCAGTTGTCTGGTGCCAGAAACCATGACACACTTTGCCAGCAAATGATACTGACAGCTTGTCAATCACGCTTTTGTTCAAGATTCTATCATGATAAGTTTTTAAGTACGCATTGTAGAGAAATTCTTTTTTTTTCGTACTGTTCTCTGAGTTGAAAAATGCTTTTATCACTCCACTTTATATTGTCGTTGTTTACAAAATACAAGCAGTGCTATCTTCTGCTCCGACTGACCAATCACGGTTCAGCTTTCTGGCTGGTTTCCGACATGAAATTGAACATGCTCTATCCGGCGCCGGTTTCTGGCACCAGAAAAGTATGACAGACTGACCAGTTTCTGGTACCATTTGGCTGGTACCAGGATCAGGTGCCTGAAACTGGCCAGTGTGCCATCACTGTTAGAAATATCTTTTATTTTTACGGTGTCTGGGGATAGCTAATGCACAAAAGTGAATGGACAAATTAGTGTAGAATTACACTATAGTGTTAGATAGCCATTCTAAATGTTTTTCTCTGATTACTTAGTGGCCAAATTGATGAACAAAAAGTTTAAAGTGTATTAGTTATTAAAGAGTAAACCTTATCATCAAACTTCTTATTTCAGCTTCTAGTATAGTATTACTTACTAGAGTCATTTCTTAATTGCAGTTATTGTGCCTTTGGTCTTGTTGCTTTCCTTTGATTAGTAACCAAAATTTAGATATCATCAGGCTTGTTTGAGACTATGTGACCGCTTTTGATATCGATGGGACTTGTAACGATGAAGTGAACTGTCACATATAAAAACGTTTAGAAGGTTAAGTGTGAAATATAGCTCTCTCCATGTGAACCCATCTCAGGACTATGGAGCATTACTGCTATATGTTACCTGACACCTGACACAGGTGAAAGCCCCCCTAACTTGACCCCAGCCAGCGAGGCTGGTGCTCAATATGCCTACCCCTGAAGGATGGAAGGCTGAGTTGACCTGGGTGGTTGATTGTATGTCAAGATGGTTTGCCTCATCACAGTTAGTCCAAGTAGTAAGCACTTGATAGCGACCTGACCAAGAGTCGAACCAGTGAGCTATTTTGATGTAATGTTCAGTGTTTTACCATTATGGTAATCTTTAATTCACTGATAATGGTAGACAGTGAACAACATAGAGAAAAAAACAGCAGCAACACAGGAAAAAGAAAAAGAACCAGAAAAAATATGATGTCAAGTGTGCATTACTTTGCACAAGTAGTTTGTATTGCAGTGGGTTTTGTGTCTGTGGTTCGAGAGGCAACACAGGGCGCTGCTGCTGCTGCTGCTGACCATGATGAGACATCTTTACCTCAACTCACACAGGAAGGTCCGCTGTTCAACCGTGTCACCTTTTGCCTCTCATTTGAAAAAGTATTACTACAGCCATAGTAATAGGAAGTTGTGTGTGCCTTATCATTTGGTAACACTGCTGCTGACGCCGAACGTCATTTGGGGTTATTCCAGTAATTCTAAGTATAACGTTATTAAACTCTCCACTGATATCGAAATTTGTACAGACTTTCATTGATCTTGAATAGTTGTTTAAGGTTGTTCAAGGTCAAAGTGAAATTGATGGGAAAAGTTTAGTAGCAAATAAAATCTTGACTGCACAAAGGAACTGTGTGTAATTTCGAAGTGACCATTGATAAACTTCTTTTAGCTGTTTTTTTGACGCCTTTACGTTATATAGAGTTACAGACATCATGCATTTTTGTGTGAAAGCTGAGCATGCTGTTTTGACAGACAAGCAGAAGCTGTTTAAGGCACCGGAAAAAGCGAGTTCTGTAATGGACGCTCTTCAGCAGAGAATGAACAAATACAAGGAAGCAGAGGAACAGGCCAAGCAGGAAGGTTCGACCAGTAAACAGAAACGGATGGGCCGCATTGTTAAGGTTGAGTATTTACACCATGGTTCATGAAAAAACCATGCCACTTTTATTTTTTGAATAGCTCCGTGCGGCATTGGCTGATTTGAATAATTTTTGGCGTGCAACATCAGGAAGAAACTTGACGCAAATGACTTTACTTTTGGCCACCTCACTTTAATACTGTCACTACATTACCTTGTGAAGTGCAGGTTGTTAAGCCTGCTGTCTGCAAGTGGTGGCCGCTTGCATTTGCGCTGGAGGAGGACATTTTGAGCACATGCTGTAATAAAGAGGATGTGATGTGACACATGTGATTTTTTGAGATACAATAGTTGCCAATTGTGTTTGTTGCTTTTCAGTTAATCATTTCTGAGCTGACGTGTGTGCTATCCAGAATGAATTTATTGTTGTAAATGGCCAAATTATGACTTCTGCATTTCACAAGGTGGTGTAGCGATAGTATTAAAGTGAGGCAGCCAAAACTACAGTCATTTGCATCAAGTTTTTTCCTAATGTCATATGCCAAAAATTATTAACATTGGCCACTTTTACGAAGCTATTCAAAAAATAAAAGTGGCACGTTTTTTATGAACCACGGCGTATTTAGTTATTGATTGTCAGTAGAAGTATAACGAGTCGTGGTTTGGTAGTCTAACAGTTGGCATGTTGGACTGGTGATTGCAAGGTCTCTGGTTTGACTCCTGGACCCCATACCACCAGATAACCTTGGGCAAATTGTTGACACACTGCATTAGTCACCAAGTGGTACAATTTGGTATGGGCTTAACTGCTGGGAATGTAACAGCAGTGTATGGGAGGGGTCTGGCCCTCTGCCCATATAACTAAGCTGTGTCTGCAGCTCACTGTCGGCTCAGGGTTGTATAAGTTGAAATGAGCGTCGACCTCAGAGTCACAGAGCTGTGACTGAGCATGCTGACAATGTGATCAGTTTACATTTTTACGTAAGGTTTTTTGTTGCATTTGAATTATTGCACGTTTACTGACATGAACTTGTTGCCTGTAGTTTTACCTGATCTGTAACTGTGTGTACACTGGAAACGAAGGGCTGTGGAATGTCACAGTCTGTATATCAGTAAAACATACTTTTTTTGCTTGATCATGTCAGTTCGTTGCAGAAGTGACATCGTGTAATTTGTAACATTTTTTTTGCGTAGTTGAAATGGGCAGCAAAGATAAGAAGCAGTTGTGTATATGTGTTCATTGCAGCAATACACGGATGCTATAAAGCAGTACAAAGCTGGCAAGCCGGTTGACTTTGACGAGCTTCCGTGCCCTCCTGGCAAGTTGACATTATTGTGCAATGTGCTATTAGTCTCTTGTGTTTGGTTGCATTCATGTACCTAAAGTTTTATTTGAAATAGTTTCCTTGATCATATATTGTAAAATATTGAATTCCTAGTTTATCATGCAGCCATCTTAGTACAGATCTTGTCTATCTCTCCATTTGTCTGTTTTGTAGGGCTCTCAACTCAAAACAAAACAAGTGTAACTTAGTGTATAAAAGCAAAAAAATGGTATATATGATCTCCTTGGCAGCAGTAGTCGATGTGCCAATTTTCATTTCAAAACGTTCAGAGATCAAACTTACCAGATGTCAAAAACTCTCAGAAAATGATGCTTATCTCACGAAAACATGCTTGCACTGTGGAAGTGTGAAAGTGGATTTGCAGTTGAAATTCAAATAGATATGTACTGTATGTGAATAGCTAGATGGATAACCACATCTCATGTTGGCAGGGTGTTGGCATGTTTGTTTGTACCCTAACCTCATCGAGGTTGCGATTGTACTGCGACCAATTTTTAATCAAATCGCAGCAGATTGCAGTGAAGTCCTCGTACGGTCACAGTGTGGTTGTGGTTTGTTACACCGGTTGTCGTATGGTCGCTGTAGCCATTTTAGTCGCAGGGTGTCATGGCTAGGTGAGACTGGGGTATTATTGCATGATGTGATGGTTGATGGTGTGTCTGGTCCGATGCAGGTTTTCCACCAATTCCCGTGGAGTCGGCAGCTGTGAAGCCGGCTGCCACTGTGACTGGCTCAGCACCTTCTGCTGCTGCTGCTGCTTCAAGTCCTGCTGCGGCTGCTGCTGCAGCTTTGTCGAAGGTGTCACCACCAAAACCACAGATGCAGAGACAAAGTAAACTGTTACTTGCATTTGTCATAAATACACAAGTTACACCAAATATTCTGCTGCTACTGCTTTTGGTTATGTTTAACCAGTGTACTTCTCTGGAATTGATTCAGATTAAGTTTAATTATAGTATACAATGCTAAAGGAGAACCTCACTGTAGCAGGTTGAATGCCTTTCCAGTTGCTGAACTAATAGTGTCAAAGCATGAAACAAAAAGCAGAAGATAATTTAGCAAGTCGAACGTCGTGCTGTATCATATCAGTTGTTTTAGTTTTTTTAGCCTGTCCTAGCCAGTTTTCTTGTCTATATTATATAGGAGCATTTTCGTGGTGCACTTTTAACTATGTACAGTGACTAATTGAAGTACACCGTGGGCCATAAAAAATGTGCCACTTTACTTTTGTCCATATTTTCGCTAAGTTAACGTCGCTAGGTAGTAAGTAACAAAATGCCTATTAGTTACCAGATGCCACATGTTATTTTACTGGACAAAAAGTAAATATTACACTCAAATAATGAACTGGGATGTTCGTTTGGTCACGCTAAGTCAAAACTTTAGTCATAGACTAAAGTCTAAGCAAAACTTGATCTCACTCATTGTTTATCTTTGTGTATTGATTGAGCAGTTTGGTTGATGGATATCATGTGTATTGCTTGCAGTGTCTGCACACAGCCGTTCAGAGCAGAATGCAACATTTTTGATGAATCGGCAAAACGAGTTCAAAAGAGCAGCGATGTCCGCTAAAGCATCTGGCAACATGGAACTGGCCAAGAAATACTTGCGCATGGCAAAGGTATGTCTTGTTGTTGAATATTGTGCAGTCATACTAATAGGTCACGACACAGGTCTTGCTTGTCTGTCTGTCTTGTACAGGCCACAGGGTCCTTAATTGAGAACCAAAAAGTATAGAAAACTTGAATTGGCGTGAACATCATCGAGGGAATAAATTACCAGCGTGCGAATGTTCATTTTGAAGTCTTAAGTCACATCATTTTATGTAACTGTTATAAAGCGCTACTTGGCTTAATCAAATGCTAATTTGTCAATTTTCATTAATCTTTTGCTTGCTAATACATCTTAATTCACCCAAAAATCAGGTTTGAAGTACTCACTTTTCTCTTTTCACGGTTTTGGCGATTATCGGAACTGTGATGTCATCTGCAGGAAGGTTGCAAACTAGCTTTATTGCCTTGAGGTCAGATGCAGCTTAATTTACGGCCAAATACCCTCAAAAAAGGCCAAATTTTCTGTCAATAGTTAACCCACTAAAAAACCACAATATTCCAGCACATCGTTAATTTTGCAAACCGCACACCTCTAGAAGTGAACAGATAAACAATGACGTAATTTCTGATGTTATCTATGCATTATTACTTGTACTGTAAATTGGACATTATATTGAGTAAAACCAACGGATTTACTGTGTTTTCAATGCGAATATCAGTTTGTCAACTAAACATTCTGTGAGTGATGTCATCAGTTATTGTGGCACGTTCGGGTACGTTCGGCTGGCACAATGTATTTGTGACAAAATGACTTCTAAGCAAAGTTTTCATTTCGTTGGATCAGCGTATTATTAATTAGTGTTACATTCTACGGATATACACATAGTTAATATCATTTTTCATGCAACTTGGCCTTTAAAAGTGAAAGTCAGCTGAGCTAAAATATTTCTTCTCAATGTCTTACACTGCAGTGCAGTAGGTCATTTGTATGAGCTTTGAATTCATTACGTTGTGCCATCGAACTGTACCGTTTTCAAGCAGTAGGTCATTTTGTTATCAGTAGGGGAAAAAATTTAAAATTTGATGTTTGCTGCAGGGTTTCGATCAAATGATTGAAGCATCGAAATCCGGTCTTCCTGTTGATCTTGCGCGGGTACAGCAATATGATTTTTGAATTTTGGCACTTCTTCTCATGTCATTCATATGAGTGTTAAATTTCTATAGTGGTCATTTAGGTAGTGTGAACTTAAGAATTTGCGTTGCATGTATTTTGTCTGTGGAGACAGTAATGTTTTTAAAAATTTTATTCACTTTGGATCAAGTCATATCTGCTTTCTTGTGGAAATGTTTTGATTGCGCAGCAGAATTTTCGGCAATCTTTAGTGCTGTGACATTATTGGTTGGCTGGAAGAATGTCTTTAGAAGTTCTGTTCTTTTGATCCACACAATTTTCTGGAGCAATTTCAGAGAAAATTATCCAGTTAAATACAGATGAAAAGTGATGTCTGTTTTTTCCACATTAAGCAGGGAATACACAGAGATATTGATACATGATAGCATCAATTACATACTGAAGCCCTACCAGCGGTCAGGTGAAGGCCTAGTGTGGCTGACTGGTGCGGTGGTATGTCTGCTAGCTGCAAACCGCGGGTACAATTGTTCGCTTAGGCGGGCAATGGATGGCTGCATACTGCACTGCGGTATCATTAGCTCATGCCAATCAGCTTCCACTGATTTGTGATTGCAGGTACCACCGCCTCCAGGCTCCAGCTCGGTGGTAAAGTTTGAAATTGTACCAGAGGCTGGTGAGGCTGGTACGGAATCTTCAGGAGATCGGGCAGCTGTTTACAAGCGACTGCAGAATGAACTTGTACAACAGGCTAAGGTCAGTGTCGCTGGATGCTGAATTTGTATTGTAAAAACTTGTGCAGTTTGTGATGTAGCAACAGTTTTGAATGTATTGTGTGCTTTTGTTTATGTGAATTTATCGATCGTATTACTAGGGCCCACAGTTTTCCGCAGGCTGCAGAATTTTGAGCCAAGCCGTGGAATATTTCTGCGGAATTTTGCAGAATTTGGCAGAAGTTAAGAAATAACTGGTGATTAGTATGATCATTGGCTTGATGACGTAATTTTATCATGGAATATGACAGGAAAAATCAAACTTAAGTGCCTAAAACTGTGGGCCCTAACAATAGCTGTCGCAGTACGACAGAATCATATGAAGAAAACACAGCACAACTTGACAGATTGCACTTTAAAAATGATTGATAATTTTTTTTGTATGTTGCTAGCATAACTAAGCATAATAACTGAACAGAATAGAGCTCAGTTTACTCATAAACGCAAGGCCATGGTAAGCTGCAGAATTTGGACGATTTTGTCGCGGCAAGCTACGGAATTTTGCAAACTGGCCCGCGTAATTTGGGAAAATTTTCCATGGAAAACTGTGGACCCTACATATTACCATTTTTAATTGCTTAATATACTTAAATATTTGAAGAAAGAATTAGTGAGTGAACTTATTGCCGGTTTATATCAGTACACAATGAATGGTTGTCTTTTGTTTTAGTGTGGTTGGGTTAATGTGCTGTCTTACCACGATGTTATAATTTGAAATACAGAGAAAAGGTTGTAGATGATGGTTAGAACAACTTTTGTCACCACAGAACTGAAAAAACCACTGGCAGTTTGTAACTTTGCTGATTGTGTTTGCTAGCAAGATGATGCACGTGTTTTTTTTAAAGTTACGGACATCCAAAGTATTAACATGATGCTTATCCGTAGCATGCAGCTTCCATATATAACACTTTACTTTATTTTCTAGATGTTGGTTTAATGTGATGCACTGTATTGTTTATTATACTCTGTTATTTTGTCAGACTTGTTCAAGTAATCGAGATCATTTTACGAAGCTTGGTGATGTCACTTCAGCTGGGAAGTTAGTAAGCTTCATATATTGCATTGCTTTTTGATGTATAACAACTGTTTGCAGCTTAGCATCTAGGCAAATATATCTGAACATGTCACTTATTTGCAGCAAGTTAGTGACATTTATTATGTTACTTTTTTGGTCAATAGTTAATTATGATTGATTGTACTGTCACCACGTTTAGTTTCCTACAAGGAATAGTTGTTGTATTGGGTTGTGGATAGAGCACTGATCTTTAAAATACTTTCTGTAATAATCTCATAAATGTTCTTTTTGCATGGCTGGCCTAACATGAATTACCTGTGGCATGGTACACACGTCGAACATTATGTACACCGTGGGCCATAAAAACGTGGAACTTCACTTTTGTCCATATCTTCGCCAATTATTGACCAATTTTCAAAATTTTTTCACTGGCACACTCTGTGGGCAATTTGCAATAATGTGATTATTATATATCCTGCCTCTACACTACCTTGTGAAATATGAATGAAATATGCATGTATAATGATAATAGCAAACAAACATTTTGGTAAAATTGGAAAAAAAACACTTTAGATTAACATTGCCGTTAATGATCTGTATAACACTAGACTGTGTGGGCCTAACACAGTCTGGTGACATACAGATCATTCACTGCAATGTTGGTCCGAAGTGTTTTTTTTCATTTGGTTTTCTTACATTTATGTTTCACAGGGTAATGTAAAAACGCATTTACGGTTTGGTGGAATATATAATAATCACATTATTGCAAATTGTCCGCAGAGTGTGCCAGTAAAAAAATTTTAAAAATTGATCAATAATTGGTGAAGATATGGACAGAAGTAAAGTGACACTTTTTTGGCCCACTGTATGCAATAGCGGTAGATCATGATTCATGTGATGGTTGTTGAAACAGGTGTGATAGTAAGAAGATGCATTGGATCAGTATCATCATTTAGTTAAGATAATGGTTCACAGATTGCAACTGTTGACAATGAAATGTGCTCGAAGAAAATAAAATTAATACAGTATTTGTGGCGACATTGCTACACACATCAGTTTACTATTGCGTATATTTTGATAGACAGCTGAGTGACATTGTAGCATTCTACAATGCAAGTGTTCTGCATGTGCTTAGGTTTGATAAGATGTATCAGGGTACCCGCAAAGATCTGGAAGCGTTGAAGAATGCTTACCAGCACGGTGACCCTGTGCCACGCTTTCACTATGAGACTCGACAGTTCTCTCTTGTTCAGTGCGTACTGCCTACCATTCTGCACATTTAGTGATTTTATGGGCTCAAATTTGGGAACAGAAGGGATTTGCCGTTTTCTGACAGGCAGCTGCAAATTTCTCTGACAGGAGATTATGGGTGATCACTGCTCCGATTTTTAATTTTGATCCCAAATTCCATAAGTGGGGGATTTTTAGCTCCAGACATTGGATTTTTGGAGCGAAAAGTTTTAGACAAGAAGAGATTTTTCTTTCTGTCAAGATAGAAGCATCGTTGCATAATATGTCATTATGGCTGTGTTCACTGCATAAGTTAAGGTATGAATTGTATGGATGCATAGATGTAAAAACTGCTGATATGCGACAGGAGCTGTACGGACTTGGGTGACAATGACATGGAGTTGGTAATTGTACGTGGTTTGAACTACAATCTTCCATCTGGTATGCAGAAAATTGTATTCTATCGTTCGCATTTCGTCAACTAGAAATTATGTAATAGTAAGTTAGTAAGTTGATAATTTTTACAGCACATTAACTGTAAAATGTAAATAACTTTAGATGCAGTGCGTGTGCTAGTAAAATTTGAAATAAAAACTCCTCAGATGGCATTTAAATGTAATGTACACAGTGTGTCTCATAAAAAACATCTCTGACATTTTTGACTGAAACTTGAAAACCAATTATCAGATGTTGATAATTTTTGGTACAAATATTCCTGAAACAACTTGCCATCAAATGACCATTCAGTTTCCCACCTCACCCAACGTTTGTTTTTGCACTACCTGGGGAAAGCACAATCAGTGAAATATCACTTTTTATCCAATGCGATATGATTGCTTAATTAACATAACGCGTAAAAACACATTTTGTTCACATTTCTGACACTGTGGCTGCTATTTCATTTAGTTGTCCATTTTTCAACTGCCTATAGTAAAATTGCATGAAGTGTTGGTCCACTATGCGAACAGAGGCAAGGAAACGCTTTCTCCATTTACTTGACAGCAGTATCGATAAAGTTCTGTTCCAGACCAATCCAGGCTCTACCAGTCACTTCTTAACATTACAAACATTCCTAAACTTCTTCTGGTAGACACACTGCTGCAAGACAGTCAAACTTTGTAATAGACCTGCTGTTGGAGCCTACAAATGGAATTTATTGACGTTTTTCCATTCATTTTAACACGTATTATGCCTGGTCTGCTTTCCCCAGGTAGTGCAAAAGTAGACAATGGTTGAGGTGAAAACTAAAACACTTATTTAATAGCCAGTTGTGTTAGAAATATTTCTGCCAAATATTATTAAAATCTGGTAATCTTTCTTCAAGGTACGATCGATAATGCTGGGGATGTTTTTTTCCAGGTTTTCTGTTTCTTTTAACGCATATTTCGCTTGATCTGCTTTCTTTAGGTAGTGCAGAAGCATACATTGGGTGAGGTGGGAAACTGAACGGTCTTTGATGGCAAGTTGTGTCAGGAATATTTGTGCCAAAATTATTAAAATCTGATAATCGGTTTTTAAGTTACAGTCAAAAATGTCGGGGATGTTTTTTTGAGACACAGTGTAGACAGCGAGTGCATGCTACGCTTAAGGTAGTTTGGAAAAGAGTTCCAAGAAAATGGACTGACATCATATAATTTAAGTACTAATTCATCCATGCTAATTTGGAACATGCATGATTGAATATTACAGCTAAAATGTTTATTCGTGTTTCTGTCAATTAGTAAGTCAATAACTTGTAGAGTGAATGATGGCTTCTGACTTGTCTGTTTTCACGTAGCTACTGTCTGGCTGAAAAAATGTTTCCTGCTTGTTTTTCAGCTTTAGGTTATCGTATGATTTTAATGTCAGCGTTGATCGTTGCTTGGCGATATTTACTGTGCAGGGTATTCGGCAAGTGATCTTTCAACGTACGTCAAATATGAGTTCCCGTTTCCAGCAGTCAGTGTCATTGGCGACTTCCTCTTTCTTTGCATTGTAGCATAAATTGATGCTGTTTTCACTATACTATGGATATGAGTACTGCACATGCTTGTTGGAAACTTTTAAGTAACCATCATTTAGCTCAGATAAACGACCAAATAGCCATCAAACTGGATTAGCTGTTATGTTAAACTCAGTGGCTTCTCTCCCCCAAATTTGGAGTTGAAATCGGGTGCAAATTCCCCCCACTTTTGGGTGCAGCTTTTACCCCACTTTCAGGCTCAAGTTTACCCCTCCATTTTCGAACTCAAGTTTTCTAAACTCCCCCTCTGGGCTTTTCTCCTTTCTAGGGAGTAGTTTTATTAATGGTGTAGATTGCAAAGTGAAAAATAAGGGGGAAGTTTTGATCTGCACCCTTAACAAAACTTTCCCTTTATTTTTCACTGGGCACATAGATAAAATAGAAGCCACTGGCTAAAATGTTTATGAGGTTATAAGCCAGCTTTTTGAATGTTTGCATTATTACGTTACACTAATTAATGTCGAAATAGCCAGCTCATTGAGCACTCATGTCCGTCTGCATTAATCTAACTGGCTTGAAGAGTGCTCATCAAGCACTCAACAAGCCAGCTCATCAAGTCACTCAACTATTGCTGTATGAGCTGGCTTGATGAGCTGGCTGTCTTGTCATTTAAGCGGTGTAATATTGTGAACATTCATTAAACTGGCTAGACAAGCACTCATTGAGCACTTGTTGAGCTTGCTTGACGAGCCAACTTGTTGAGAGTCGAGCTAGCTCGTGGAGTGAACTTCATCATTGAATGGGTTATTAGAATTCTGAATGTTGTTTTGTTGATAGGATGCTCCTCAGCAGGGAGAGACAGATGTTTGTAAAGGCACTAATTGTCCAGGTGACAAATATTTGTCTTTTGATTTTAGTTATTTATAAAGTACTTTTTTGCATATTGTAGTGTCTTAAATTTTTTTGAATGTGCCTTGTGTACCAGAAAGAGCATCCAAACTATATAAATACTGTTTGAGTAACCTTTTTTATTTCCATTTTAGATAGCTGGAAATATGAATATTGGTCATTTAAACAGCCATGTATGCATAATATTTTTTATTATCCTTTGAAATAATTGTTTTTGGGCTTTTTATGCATCTGTTGTCAGAATATAATGTACATCTGTTACTCCGTTAATTGTTTATTTTGGTTTTTTTTGTAGTAATGTTTTGAGTTGTATGTATTAAATTTGTGGGCTGTCTGTCACTATTTGGTAGAATATAATTATTCTTCGAAGCTTGAAGTAAACCGAAAATCACGTTCGCTGCTACGACTACTGAAGAGCTCCAAGTGCTTCAAGTTGGAGATCTGGTACAAAAGGTGATGAGTGTTGTTTTTTCTGTCTTGGACAAAATCGATACTAACCATAACGAAGCACGACAGTAGATTCACCTAAGATAAAGCATCGTTGACAGCTTGGAACAGACCAAGAGTGGCCCAGTAGATTGACTAGGATCATGTAGGGTGTGGCCTGAATCAGTGTAAATGTCAGTAATTTTGTGGTCGTTATTCTGAACTGCTTATATGCAGTAGGTCTGCTGAAGCTAGTTGAGAACTTGAGAAGTATTGTTCTCACGTTGCATACTGCAGATTTTTTTCCATCATTGTTGCAATAATCTGTTCATTTTGCCGTCGTAGGTCAAATATTAATTCTAAAAATCTTGTTCAACCTTTGTGACTCTTATGAGTTATTGCTTACATTTTTTAATGAAATATTGGTGGAGATTGACGAATTATTATGCATATTTCTTAATAGGCCACATTGTGGGTATTGTCTGTCAGTCAGTCTGTCTGTTCTTGTGCAGACTTCTAACTCGAGAACTAAAAGGCACAGGAAACGGGGTGAATGTTTATCACGACAGGAGTTATCGAGATGCTAATTGTGGTTTGGTTGAGGTTGGGTTTTGGCTTTGGGTTGCTCAGATCTAGGTGGATGGCTGCATAATGTGTCAGTAATTGTGACTTATGTGTTGCAGAGGGTTTCTGAAGAGTGATAAACAGCTTGGAGTCGTTAACATCAAGTTGCAACCACTTGAAGACAAGTGCATATACCATGATTCTTTCGATGTATGATTCTTCACAGTTTTCTCAGATGTTTGCTATAATTCTTGTTGTAAAGTGGCTACGTATTTTGCTTGTCGTAATTTTGGCAACTAGTATTCTTCTATTAATGTTGATGTCATTCGATTCTCTTGATGGTGCAGAGTATCGGGAAAAGCAGTTTATCTATGAATAATTTTGTTTAAAGAGGAGCAGCTGGTTGAGCTTTGTAAACTAGAAAGTTTCTGTCAAAGTGATAGTGTATTTGTGTTATGAGGTGCTGTATTTTTGGCTTATCGTCATCTGTTTATTTACCTCGGTATAGGTATTTTATAGATATGTATCATCATTTGGTGCCATGCAGTCTGTAGTCGAGTCTACGTAGTTGGGAGGTTGAGTTCAAGGTTTCAGCATACACTGAGTTCCAAGAGTAAGGACTTGTGTATTGAGCATTGTTCGACTCCGGTACTACATCACTGGTCTAATGCAGTGTTTTAGCTTATTCGGCAGGTTTTCTGTTCAGTATGTGTGAATATGTGCTTGTGCATATATTTCAGTTGATGGAAGGCCGAAAGGCTGTCGGTGGTAAGCTGGAAGTGAAGATAAGAATCCGTGATCCATACGTGACGAAGCAGGTGGAAGAGGTGAAGGAGAAATGGCTTGTTATTGATCAGTTAGAGCGCCGATTGCCGCAAGCTCTGCCAGCTCAGGTACATCTCTGCTGATTGATTCCTTGGTATAAGTTTTGTTGTGTAAGGGAAGGTTAAAAGGTTTATCTTAATTTTTCTCTTTGTTCGCCTTTGCTCATTGAAGGTTTTAGTAAATGTTTCTTTGTGTTTGTATCTTTTTTGTTTGTTTTTTTTGATAGCTGAAATGTTAAACTACAGAAATTATGTCTGGAATGGTCACGATGCAGAATCGGAAATCGCGAACGTGTCAGCTAGGCATGCCATGTTGGACAGTGACTGACAAGTGGTGGAATAAGAACACAGTTTCACGGGGTTTGTCGTCATCTTCAGGGTTGTTAACAATACTTGTGAAAAGTTTTGGCAATACCAATATTAATACTTTGGCCAAAAACTATTGCCAATACCGATACTGTTGCAGAAAAGTATTGACAATACCAATACTTTTACAGGCAATACTTTTTCTACTCATTCAGCGATCACAGGTGCGTTTAAGAGGGGGCCCCATCTGGCTGCGCTTTTTTTTCTTCGTCAGTGTGGTAGTCAACTTCAACAGTGCGTTAAGATTTTGCATGCCACATATTTTCCACCTCGAGTTAACAAAAGGCCTCCCTATGTGGGGGGACTCTATAGAACAAAGACAGCAAAGTGGTCTCATTTTTTCGCTGGCCACGCTTGCTATAAGACTAAGTTGAGTTGTTGTCCAAATAAGAAATGCTACCCATAGGCAGTGACACCCATACATAATGGTAAAAAATGTTTACCACTATGACACCCATACAACTAACGGCTGCTCTTTGTTTATCAAGTGAAAAAAGACTGAAAGCTCTTTCTGACTAGATGCTCTGTCCCAGGACCCCACTGGGTCTCGGGGGCTCCATTGCCAGACCCCCGTTATAGGCTTGCGTTCACCCACCGGCCCTCTCTTTATAAAATTCGTGAATCCACCCCTGGCATTGTTATGTTTAGTCGCTTGCTGATGCAATGATTTAGCAAATCTAGTTGTCGCCATGAAATTAAGTACAGATATTAACGAGACTCATGAAAATCAAGACTCGAGCAAAATCTCTATCTCAAGAATTATATTTCTCGCCTTAGATCATTGAACAGTTTGAATAGGATGCAATAAACAGCTTCTGGTGCTCGTCAGTGAGTCGCGGTCGACAATTGACTGCAGCAATTAAGTTAAGTGAGGAAGGGGTGGCTATCACCCGCAGAGCAAGAGTGCGGAGTGTCAGCTGGACTGTATGTAGCTCGTGGTCGGGTTTCAAATCAAACGTTTCGGAGTCTGTTGTGACAGTCTTGACACCTATTCTTTCATCCGTGGAGCAGACGAACCCCAGCACGTGTGTCCATTGCATGTAGTTTAGGGCCTACGTCTCCCTGCACGGTGCACCGAGGCCTAACTGCGTGCGTGCGGGCAGACATCCGCGATGTTGTGCCTCGGGCATTGTTGTGCAGCAGCCGCAGTGGCGGTGCTTGCTGACAAAAGTATTGGTATCGAGTATTGCCAAAAAATAGCTGAAAAAGTATCGCCGATACCCATTTCGATACTACGGACGAAAAGTATCGGCGATAGTCATGACAATACTCAAAAAGTATCGCCGATAGTATTGGTAGCGATACCAATACTGCGATATTAACAGCCCTGGTCTTCTTGGTCAAATGTCTCTTGATTTGTGCCAGGAACTCCTGGGTGCTGACACTCATGGTGCCAAGTATTTCCAGGACCACTGGAAAAAAGTTGTGGGTGTCACTCAGTACAGCTGTACTTGTTTCTTTTTCTGACAGCTGCAGTTTCAGTGGCACTGGCACAGGTGATAGCACTCTGCTGCAGACAAGTGTTCTTCAGAGTGTCAACCACTGTGATGTCCCAAGTGGCGCTGCACTGGGACTTCCATGGCAGCAATGTTATTCATTTAATTAATTAATTAATTTTATTTGTAGCCAAAGCGGACAGCTGGTGCATCTCCGGCGATGGCTGAAGTGAGTTCACTGCCGATGGCCAGCGTGTCAGTACTGAGATATGAGAAGCAGTTGCTTGATGAGCAGCTTGCCAAGTACCAGGGCCGGCTCAAGGAAAGTGAACTTGAAGCACTGCGGACCAGAGGTCGAGCTCTTGACAAGGAGGCAGAGGAGATTGGTGCTAAGCTATCGAGGGGCGGAGTCTCAGCTCAGAATGGTCTGTTGTGCTCTCTCTTAATAGTGCAGGTGTAGCTTGACAAATATGCTTAAATTGCTAACATTCTATGTCTATAGCTGTAGGCCTACAATTCAAACTCAACCCAGATTCTTGAACTAAAAATTGGTATTCCAGTTATTTGTGGGATATCATATGCTAGTTATCAGAGTGAAGCCAAGTAATCGGTACAGTTTTGTTGTTGTTAATATTGTTGTTAAGTTTAGTAAGATTTTAAACTGTACCTAATTTTAAACAGGTTGAGGGCAGCTGTTAGTGTTTTTTGTGCAGAGCCTTGCTGTATTATGCGGCAATTCTTATATACTTTCAACATCTGTCAATTCTCAGCAAGTAAATAATCGATCAGTTGTGTTACTTGCATGGTCGTTAAAGGTAGGGCTATACCAAATATTCTGTTGATATTCTAGTGGACCCGAATAGTGTATTCATATTTGGCCAAATAGTAGTGCCATAAATAGACCGAATAGAAATAATAAGCACTACACTATTACCGCTTGTTGCTGGTGCATTTAGTCCCAAAGAGAGCTGCTGTCAGTCTGGCAGTCTCAGCAGCATACTCAACACACAATACTTTATGGCATTTCCTTAACCACTTAGTTTTTTCACTGTCGAGATTCTGTTGTGAATCACAGTCATGTTTCGTTAGTGTCAGTGATCTTGTCCCATTTGGAAATTTTTCGCCACGTCAGGAAACCAGGAAACTAGGGCATTGGGCAATGTGTTTGGACTTTTTCAACTATACGTATTCTATTCGTATTCAGCCGAATAATACAGATTACTCCTATTTGGCTGAATAGTAAAATCTATTATTTGGTACAGCCCTAGTAAAAGGTGCTTCAGCATTGCTATTTTGTTTATGTTGTATGTACTAGACAGTAGTCTACATGATATCTGTATGCATTAACATGAATCGTCCATTGTGTGTAACTGTATAGCATACCTTGACAATATGATGAAGCTATTAGCATCCTATCAAAATGATGCAAAGGAGATTGCAAAGCAAGGCAACAAAGATAAATTACAAACGCTCCTCACAAAGAAAAAGCTTGTTGAAAAGGAGGTAAAGGACAATTAAGTGCTTTCACTAATTCTGCGTGAAAATGGTTGATCTGTGTCTTTATGGCATATTGTTAGTTAATTGGCATTTATTTTGACACTGCACTTCTGCTCTTACCTTGGCATACTAATTTGTCATTCTAGTCGCATAGCAATGGTACTGAACTGCCAAAGAATACTTATAATGCTAGTAATATTTTATCATGTTTGCTTAATTAAATCAGCACGTGCTTACCATCATTGTAGCCATTTTCAATTTTTTCAGTCATTTGGATGCCAGTGTTCTCAGACTAATTGGTAGTTGTTTGAATAAAGTCATAAGTGATATACTTAACAAAGTATCTATAGGGATTCGTCAAATGAAACCTTATTAACTAACTTGTTGACAGTTATTTACCTCTGATCGATCTCTGCACATAGCTAGAAGTCAGCAAATTAGTAAATAAGGGCTATAGTTTGATGAATATTCATATAGTTAATTAACTAACTGTTATTATTGTTCTGTGTGTCTGTGTATGTTATGTTAGATCGAGAGCATCCGCAGTCGTCTTCAAGCTTCGTAGCCCGACGTCCAGAATGCTGTGATGTTGAATGATATGCAAGTTGTTATTTCGAGGTGTGAGCCAAGAACATGTTCATCGTTGTTGATGATAGTCTTTATTAAAGCAGACTAACTATTGAAGCTAACTTACTAACTGTTGCAGTTGTTTGGGACTTGATGCTGTCATTGCATGTTGTGTCGGCCGTCTACTTGGAACGCTCTTTGGGATTATGTTGATAGTAGCTGCACTCTGTGTACATTCAGATGCCATTTCAGACATTGTCACTTATCATTCTGCTAGCACATCGAGCGTGTTTGCCCGGTCTTACAGACATGACTAAGAACGTCTCGCTGCGCTGACTACTATTACGTGACTTCACTGTTTAAGCTTATTGTTACGTGTCCTTGTAGTCTTAGGACTTAACGCCACGCTGAAGTTGATTCGTCCTTCATGTTCGAGGTTATTTACAATTAGTGTGCTATTAAATTTACCTACTTGCTGACTATAAGTACTCTTATTTGCTTGCCTGCTTACAATGATGGGCAGCTATTCGTCAATATGAAGTCAAGTTTCTACAATTATCCACTAACATTAATGTTGGGGTAGATAATATTCTGTTGATGGTTCTATCACCTGTTATGGACATTAACCACGTGCTCACGCCTCATGTATTAGTTTTTTATGTAACCAGTCTGCCTTTGGGGGTTAAATTTATAAGCCAGGATCAGGGAATGCAAACCCAGGGGTATTTTTCAAACCCAGGTTTACGGGTTTGACGGCCTCTAAACCCAGGTACCTGGGTACCCGGCTTTGAAGGCTGGGTACCTGGTGAGCGGCTGGTAGTTACCATAAAGTAGGCCTACAGTAGTGGTCAAATGTTAGCGACAGACTTGTGAGTTGCGAGCCGTGGACTGTAAGACGTTAGATGTTTGGAAGTGAGTTAAAACAATATGAGCTGTATAGGTATTTTTATTGCCACTGCCAGTTATAGTAGAGTTATAGACTTTATGAGACTATGAACCTAGGACTAATAGTTTTGAAACCTTGCAATGAATAGCCTGTATGAGATATGGCTAGCTGTTCCCAAATTTGAAAATGTTCCCCTTATACTGCATTGCCCTAATTTTGCACCCTTAGGTTACTTTTGACACTGCTAATTATTTGTGTAAAAACTTTCCTCTAAGATCTACCAGTTAGCCACAATATGTCCATTACAGACAGACAGACAAACAGATGAGTAGAGACGACAACTCGTACCAAAGAGCCAAACCAAGCTTACAGCTTAATTGATCCTAGGCTCAAAAAACTATATTATTAGCAATTTTATGTATAATACTGCATATGCTTACTGTTAGACACCCAAAATTAAACCCTTAAACCCGGGTTTTTGCCTGCTCTCAAACCTGGGTTTACAGGTTTGAAAATGGCTGGGTTTACCCGGGTTTTGGGTACCCGGGTTGCATTCTTTTGCCAGGATGTCTTTCCAGTTGCCAATCCTACAGTATCTAAACATTAAATGATATGAAGTTATTTACGAATGTTTCGCTTAAGTGTATTTGAGTTAGCACTTGATAGGAAGACTAGAGTACTTGCTGTTTTCCTGATAGCTGCTGAAGTTCTTAACTGACGTCTTAAACTTTTCATGGTTAACAGCATATGGAAAGCATGGTCCAGCAGAAATTTGCTGTCAGAATACATTGTTTGAAGTAAGATGTTTAGATTTGCTAGACTAGTAATGTTTGTCCTTATCCATCTATCCATAATACTCCGCACTGGTAGTGACTAGTGGCATCTCAAATACAATGTTGTCTGTGTACATAATGTGTGAAATTTGTACAGTTTTGTTAATTTTTTGCCTTGTATTGATATTTTAACAGGGATGTGGTCTCGGTCTCGAGATGGTCTCGGACAAAATCCTCAACGTCTGGGTCTCGGACCGATGTGTTTTGGGTGGGTCTCGTCTTGGTCTCAGAGCAATATGTCTCGGTCTTGGCCCAGTAGGTCTCGTCTCGGGTCTCGGGCCATTGCGTCTCGTCGAGACGTTTTGTGCCTGCAGGCGCGCGCCGTACATACTGTAGCTGCAGTTAGAACCACCATCACATTTGTGGCTTATAAAAGACATATTCGTTTACAGTATTTTTACTCTTTCATTTACTTATTTATAATTAAGCAGAATTATGTCATGTCAGTCTTTTTTCGTCATAAAATGACCTAGTCGTAATGAAGATAAAGTGTATGATGTCAGAATGAATACTATCAGCCAAATGTAGACGACGTAT
>Ga0209367_1002114_pt1 | contig 25805 bp, 17 predicted proteins | sample WorMetLIZISLAND2_FD_187412 | JGI IMG/M metagenome (GOLD analysis project Ga0209367, IMG submission 187412) | Marine gutless worms symbiont microbial communities from Max Planck institute for Marine Microbiology, Germany - Olavius geniculatus... ... | reverse complement strand
AAATTACAAAAGGTGATATTATTCAGCAGCACATTGACACACAGTCAGTGTGATGCAGGCAATATCACCTTTTGTAATTTTTGCTGTTTTCGATGTGCAAGTCCTTAGATGTTGCCGTTAACAAGTGTATAAACTGATGTTTTGTACATTTATTATAATGATGAACAAGTGCAAATAGTCAGTCGCACAGAACTGTATAGGCTATATGCAACAAAATGCAGCTTGTGTAGCCTACCTTGACAACCTGTTGCGGCTGCATTCGTATAGGCCCCTACACATACGACGAGTCGTATTATGATGCACGGTTTGATCGTTTGACGCAACTGTCACACGTTCGCTTGTCGCTATACGCCCGAGGCACAATATGCACTATAGGCCTACAAAAGGCCTCTGTCTAAATCATAGCGTTCGTCCGACGCCAGTCGCAAGCGATTGAATGAGTCAGACTGTCAGAATGATCGAAGATCGATAATGTTATGATTTCGCAATCTGACTGCCCTTATATGGTCTCTGGGCTTGACTGGGTTTTACTGTTTAGGCCCTACTCCTATCTATTTGAAAAGAACCGCACCGTGCAAAATAATATAATACCATCGTAATTTATACCTCGCAATTCCGTATTTGACTGGCCTTACTTGCAGTCGCGCTTATGGTACTATAGGTTGTGTCTATTGTCTGTCTGCCTGTAACGCATGCATTGTGGCTAAACGGTAGGCTACATCGTAAGAGGTAGCCTACGCAATGGTACCGTTGGATAGGGCGATGACGACATTGACGAGTTTTTATGGTAACCGGACACTTCGGACCTAACTTTTAGAAAGCGGTGACACAGGTGTGAAAGGTCACTTGGGTGGGGTTCCTAATTACTTGTAGAAAACTGACTCGATCTTGGTTCCCCGGTTAATCAGCCACTGTAGGAAGCTGACTACAGACAATATTGCTGATAGCGATGCACTGTTAACTAACAATTTATAAAACCGGAACAAGAGAAATTTCGGAATGAAAACAATTAGTAAGATAGAACTAACCTGATAAATGGAACAATTTAGTAGATTTCAAAGAAAAATGACCAAAAAGAAAATGAAATAATCTAAATAAATGATATTAATCAGGGATCCCTCATCGCTCTTTGTCAAATTGAAATTTTCCCCTAGTTTAAAAAAAATGGGGGAAGGGAGAGTAAGGTGGGTGAAATTTAGGACGACGTCGGCATAAAACAACTTAACTAACGAAAATCAGTAACTGTTCACGGCGCACGTGTCCGGTAAATGTCTCCGACGAAAACGGTCGCACGGTCATCACAGCAGCGCAGTTCTGTCGTAGATTGGGTTATCTGAGTTATCTGTGTAGGCTACGCCAGGGCATTATTTTTCGACGTACCTGTACGCTGACGCCGGGCTTCAAAATTTCGGCGTATCCTTACGTATACGTCGGAGGTCTAGATTTTTGGCGTATTCGCCGATTTTTGGGGCATCATATACGCCGATACGCCAATTAACGGGAGCCCTGCTAGTGATTGCAATCACGGGATTTAATTTTTAATCCTGGGATCTGGGATTAAGAAATTTGTAATCCCGGAATTCGCGGGATCCCGTTTCGGGATTAGGCTCACAGATTGGTCGTCATTTTAATATGACTTATTTCATGCATATAATGTAGCATAGGCCCATACGGAATGTATAGGCCCCTATATCCGAACTGCAGGGAGTGATAATGACTGTCAGAATACGAATTACAGTGCACAGCAAAGAGTGGGACTCAGCGCACATAAATATTTTATTTACCGGACGGCTAAAATTCTTATTTTTATCATTTAACTCACGAAAAAAGTACGACTTTAACTAATTTTGTAATCCCGTAATCCCGGGATTCGAAATCCCGGGATTGCAATCGCTAAGCCCTGCCCATACCGCACCCTGCTGGGCAGCTCGTAGGTGGAGCTTAGTTTCTCGGGATTTAATTAGGTTACAATGTAAACAAACACGTTGTTTACGTGATGTGAAAAGAAGTTTACATAATACACTGGTTAAATAAACTGACAGCTGACAGTGCATGGACGTGGAAGAATGTATAATCGTTAGTTGACTGAGTAGCGAGTACATAATGACGACAGAAAACCGTGCGAGCAGATCCGCATATAGCGACGTTGACGCACGTGTCGATGACCGCTCCACGTTAGCGTCGAGAGTGAAACTCAGACGGTTGACAGGGACAGCGGCTAAGACACAGCTAACAGCCGAACTGACAAAAAGATCTACTTCTTCGTCTGAATATTCCGTTTCGAATTCTCACATTGCTGTTGAAAAGTCGGTGTGTAAACGGAAACGTGCCGCCAAAAGTGTGCTAGGTGCTGCTGGTTCAGAGAAGACAAATATCTGTGAAAACGATGGACCAGCTGTAGTTGATCATGCAAAATCTGCTAGTCGTTTAAGAGGCAAACGGCATAGTACTAAGACAGCAAAAGAAACGGTAGAGAGAGAAGCACACGAGAAAAAAGATGAGTTAGAATTTATGTCAGCAAAAGATATTGATGTGTCAGTTTCTAGACAGCAGCAGCAAAGCCGTAAAGACAGCTGTACTTTTGATGCAAGAGTACCTGATGAGAACAACAACACATCTAGTTCTGATGTTGACTGGGAAGATGTGGAAGGTAAATAAGACAGATAGGCTAGTGAGTGCATGATTAAAGACTGCAAAAACATGTCTGTTGTCCAGTATCTAGATTCTAGAGTGCTTCATTACTTCACAGCAGAGTGGAAAGTGTAAGCTAATGATTAAAAACAGGAGATAAACTTAGTTTCGAATGGATTGGATGTGGCATTTTTAGTCCACCTGGAAACAATAGTTTTCGGAGCAGACTTATGTTTTGCTGGCATTGCTTTTTTTCCCATTGTGAAATCTGCAAGCTATGTGGGCCAATCACCGTGAAATTTTACATGGTGATCAGAAGTGTGTTCGATTTTATAATCCTGGTCCAAAACTTTATGGGCATATAACGTGGAAAAGATGGCATGATTTCGGATGACTTTAAACTTCGACGGTGAATATCTTCAGAACGGATGAAGATATTTAAAGTCGGACAAGTATTTGATTGACCGTGATTAGTGCCGGCATTAGAGAGTTGAAGGCCCCCCTAATACAAGTGTGAGGCCACTATAATAGGGGGCCTGGGTGTGGAGCCCCCAGCGGGGTCCAAGGACAGAGCCCGTGGTCAGAGGGGCTAAGCCCCCCTGAAGCTGAAACAGTTCTGGCTTTTGGATGTTCACTGAAAGTCGCAAATTTGCCCACTTTTAAAAAATTTGAAATGCCAAAAATCATACAATTTGTCCTGTTTTTTCAAAAAATGATTCCTATAGGCCGCAATACGTCGCAGATTACTGTACCATAATGAAAAGTAATAGACTTGTGCACTTTGTGTAAACTTTCCACATGTTTATTTGTTTTATATTTTGATTATATTTTTTAAAAACTAGAAATTGTTTTTATGCCTAGCATGAGGCCCTTGAGCATACATGAGCCCTCCCCCCCCCCAGCCGGGAGTACGGGGACCCTTCCACTGGCTCTGACCATGATTGCTCTCATCTTCAATGAAAACAGTGTGGTAAACTTTGGTCCAGTAACCACTGAGATCTGAAGGTCTAATCGTACCTGCTCAAATCAACTTTTTCAGAAGACCATATTTCAAACCTTGCGGGGTGCTACACCCCCAAATTTTCACACACACTAGAGAATGACCAAGTCTTACTGGCTCATATGCCAATGGGGATGGGGGTTCTTCTTACAATTTTTATACGCGAAAGCAGCTTCTGCTTTCAGCACGTCTTAGTCATCGCAATTTTGTTCGTCCGTCTGTATGTCCATCTGTCTGTCCATCTGTCCGTCACACGAGTGGATCAGTCAAAAGCGGTGCAAGATAGGATTACCAAATTTTCACATCGGCTGCCCGGAAGACTCTAGTTTCAGGAACCGTAAAGCTTTTCCATAAATTCGAAGGGGGTCACCTCGAACGAGGGTGCTAAATGAGAGGGGTGGGCAAAATTTGAGATTTTTGGCCAATAAGTTGCTGCATCTCAGTAACGATGTGAGATAGGGCCTAGGTTACTATTAATCACTAATAGGAAGTCGTACACTGGTTCTCGATTGACGCCAAATTCAATGACCTTGAATGACTTTGAACGCCAAAATAGGGGGTTTTATATATTTTTAGCAATTTTAGGCTGCGACACAAGTCTATATCATTCACAAGGTGGCACCATGGAACTATCGTTATGCGATCCAGATAGAGAATTTGGTATTTGTATATTAACTCCAGTTTTTAGCTAAACTACTGAACCGGAACTGCTATAGGCTTTTGCGCGTCTCATGAGCATTAGCGCAAATTTCTTGTTTACAGTGGAGGTTAAAATTGGCTTAAAATCGAGCACATTAGCACCTATAGCTTTGGGGATAGAGGGATTTATTACTTATGTACAACTCTGATGCTACCCTTAAAATTTGGGAGGTCAAAAACATCCAAAATTTGGCGTGATTTATGACAACTTTAGGTTTGAGTGTCAATATCTCTGGAATGGACAGAGATATTGACAAGCGGTAAACAGCGTTATCAACTGTGATCCCTTTTGTGTTGAAGAAAAAAATTTGGTGAACTTAGCATGAACACTCCAATTTTCGGCTAAACTACTGAACCAGAACTGCTTTAGGATTTTGCGCGCCTCGTGAGCATTAGCTCAAATTTCTTGTTTAGAATTGCAAGAATGTTTGACTGGTGTAGATTTATACACAGTAATTTAGTGTAATTATTTACTTTGCTGAGACAAATGTATGTACGTTTACTGATTGTTTGCTTGCTGCATAATGTGGAATTTTCAGATGCACACTACTGTCCACAGAATGATGGGAATGAGCCTTCAAAGGAAACAGTTGCCAGTAACGTTCCAGAAAAGACCATTCAAATCACTGTTGATCAGCGAATGTCACGGTAAAAATACCTGATTGTGTATTTTGTGTTGGGCGACTACACTTTTGATTTTGAGTTTCTCTGAGTCAGTTCACTGATTGAAAGCTAAAGCTGAACACTGAAGTCTGTATTTAGAGCAAAGTTCAACCAAACATTGGTCTAAGTTTATAGGCTTAACGAAAAGTGATTAGAAATGGATGAGAAATAAGTCAACCAGTTACGCTTGGACTTGAAGCGAGGTCTTATATTGTTAAACGTATTGCAACACTTGCATAGTCGGTAGTTTTCGGTTTTGATCAATTTTGGTTTCACATGCATTATTAGTAACAGAATTGCTACGTTCATAATCATTATTTAATGATCATATTTATTCAGAATTATTTTGTGTTGCACTGCGTCTTGTTGGCTTTTGTGGCAGATGCCATATTGCCTAACATTGTTTTTCTGTTTCTGTATTTATGTCTGTATCTCTTTTTTATCTGACAATGCACAACTCCTCAGAGTTAGGGTATGACAATACATATTTTTGTCTTGGTCACTAGTGGTTACACATTGCATTGGATCTGTTGGATCATTAAATTGGGACATTCATGTCACGCAAGTGTGAGACAGGGGACTTGATGCATTCACAGGAAAATGAGGTTTGATATATGAATCTTTAGTCAAAATTTGGCAATTTGGCAATTTGGCAATTTGCATTGCAAGTTTTAACACATTTACATCACTTTAAATTTGACTTTTTTAGCTGATTGCTTGGTTGGTTTTTTGGTTGGTTGATTGGTTGAATCGATCACGGAAACTGATACATGGGGCAGTCTAGTGCCGAGTGACTTGTGTCTTTTGTTAATGTTTCAATGCACAGAAAGAAAAAGAAGAAATCTGATGTGAAGGAAGCCTTCCACCAGTTGTTGAATAAATACAAGAAACGATTGCAGGAGGACATGCACAAAGTAAGTAGCCAGATTTTGTTCTTTTGTGCATCATTCATGACCATGGAAAATTGTGTTCGTTAATGTTAATTCTTGTACAAAAACTTTATTTAATTATTTTTGTCATTTTTTCAAGTTTTTATACTGTTGAGGTGTTGAATTGTTGGTTGGTTAACATGAATGGCGTCTGGCGGTATTCTGGCCTATTAACTATTGCTATAACAGTTTTTGAATCTTTGGGGATTAGCCTAATTAAGAAAAGTGTCTCCCCGAACAAAAATCAAGTGCAGTTTATTGAAAAGTAGTAGTAAATAGTTGCATGGAAAGTATCACAAAGTGATATATTGTTTCTGTTTTTAGACTCATTTGCTGTGCTTGCTCGTGCATGGGCAGTACAAGAATCGCATATGTCAGGACAGTTTGCTGCTTGGTCTGGCTTTATCAATTGTTCCACATGAATTCTGCCTTACATTGCCAGACCACTGGACACTGAAGATATTGCAAAGTTTTATGGACTGGTTTCAGCATTCTGTTTCAATTGACCCTGAACAGCCTACGTCTTCAAATATTGTAAGTTATACCCCATTTACACAACGAAACATACATGAAGTATAGCTTACATAAAGCAAACATGAAGCAAACTCAAAGCACACGTCATGCACGTGTATATTGAATACATTTGATTCATGTTTGCTTCATCGTGTAAACGGGGTATTAGATTGCTGGTAGTAACAAGTTCTTACTTGCTAAAGAATGTGTACCTATGATTGAAAATATATCTTCATGAAGTTTTGCATAGCTAACTGACCTTAACCTTATAGCAGGCATAATTGGCAATAACCGATATTGAAAGATGAAGTCTGAATATCTGATATATGGGGGCTTGAAGTATAGTGCTTCTGTCTAAATTCTGTTTAAATTTGCCATGTTTTGTTTACTCTTGAATTTTTGTGGAGGTTGTCATGTATTGGGTTTTTTTATGTGCAATAGCAGGGACTGCTAAATGGCGTTTTAGCCATCGCAATTCTGTCTGCTCGTCTGTCTATTTATTCATTCATCCGTCTGTTCACACAGGTGGATCAGTTGAAAACAGTGCAACTGGCTGCCTGGAAGACCTTGGTTTCGGGATCTTTGAAGTTTTTCCATAAATTAGAAAGGGGTCACCCAGAGTGAGTGCTGAATGAGAAGGGGTAGGGAAAATTTGCGATTTTTAGTCAATATGTCATATCTCAGAAACAGTGCGATAAAGGGCCTAATGTTGCCAATAATCACTAATAAGAAGTTGTACACAGGGTTTCTTTTGACACCAAAAGCAATGACCTTGAATGACCTTGAACACTAAAAAGGGTTTGTATGATTTTTTTTGGCTGTTTTGGTCTGTGGCGCACATTTCAGGAGCGAATTGCACCGAAATCGTTACGCATACACCAGGACAATCTGCATGCGCCTGTTGATGCGTTATCTGTAATAAGTGTTTAGTTATTAGATTCATCACCATTAGATAATGTCCACATAAAATAAATATCCAAAAATTTGCGATTTATTTGTTTTAATTTTTAAAAGCATGAAATATTGCATTATTAGTAGAACAAGAAAGTAACAGTGGATTAAGTTTAGGGTGAGGTGGGTTTTAAGTGAGTTTACTTGGTACAATCTTTTATGTGTTCAAGTATATATCTGGCTGTCGGAAATAAGGAACTCAGCAGTTGATGCCCTATGCAATGTTGCCACTACCGATCCTGTGCAATTTCCCTGTCTTCTAAAATAGTATACTTGCTGCAGTGTTGCCCGTGCCAAATTACCATAAAACCTGGAATTGAAACTGCATCCTGAATAAATGTCTGGTACTGTATATTGGCTGTGGAATAAATATGTACTATTAGTAGTACCGGTGGTAGTAGCAGTAGTAGTAACTTGTACTAATAGAAGTCTGGGGCCAAATTTTCGAAACTTCTTAGGAAGATCTTTGGAAGACTTCTTTTCCAAAGAAAGTATGCGGATTTTCTAAACTTCTTTGGAAAGTTTCTTTGGAAGAATTTGAGATCTTCCAAAGAAGATTTTGAGAAAGGGTGCGCAATTTTCGAAACTTTTTGGAAACTTCTTAGGAAGAATTTAGGCAAATATATAGGAAAGCACTAACCTTGTCTTACACGGAGAAAGCTGTGTAATAAAACGAAATTTGCAAAAAAGTACACAATGTTCACACTTAGCTTGGACGTCATATGTGACATCATAGGTCATTTGCGTAACGCTGCGGTAAAATCAACAATGAGTAAGTGAAGGAAATTGACGTTGGGTCAACTTAAAAAACGAAGCGGTGTGTAAAATGCGTTTCTCGTTGACGTGCTAAGATAAGAAGTTTTCCTAAGAAGTTTTGATTACGTCACATGGTCGGTATAAGCGCATCTGATTGGTTGAACTAGTTTAGGAAGATAAGAAAAGAAGAAGTTCTTTGGAAACACAAAGAAAGCTGTCGAAAATTCGGATAAGAAAACTACTTTGGAATTCCTAAATCATCTGACATAGGAAGATCTTTGGAAAATGTTTTAGGAAAGTTTCGAAAATTTGGCCCCTTGTCTCATTTAAAGGCTGGGGGCTGGATACAGGCTGAGAATCAAGGCAGTTTGTACCGGTAAAAGCCCGGGGCGTCTGTTCGAAGTTTATGGTACTTTGGCTTTCATTAGATCAGGTTGTTGGGTACTTTAGATTCAAGATTGTTGGCTTATTAAAGCAACAGAAAGGAATTGAATGGCAGCTAACAGTTACAATTGAGTATGTTTGACTGTTGCAGTCGGCTGATCTTCAGTCAAGACCAAGTGAATTCAAAGTTGCTTCACTGCATGAACATGTTTTGGTAATATGTTACATTGCAGTGATTCTGTGTGAAATCTTGATAGAAACCGTTGTAATACTGAAACTTTGTACTTCAGTAGTGCTTGGTGTATTTCTCGTATTAACTTTTGTAGCAGCAATGCCGGGAGAATGGCAGGAGTTGACCTTTTGTCTTATACCAGGTCAAATCTCTGATTTACCTATTGAATTGAGTTGAAAAAACCAGTCATTTTTGTATTTTTATATCAAGTTTGCAGTGTAACCACTCGACTCATAGGAGTATATAGTTTTTAGCATTTTTAGATTTTTTTGCTGGAATTGGCTACGGCCAACTAACTGTAGTTTACACAGCGTTTGTGATAAGTGTGTTTGATGTGTGTGTGTGTTTCCAGTTGTTTGTTCTAATGTGTCGAGCTGTTGGTTTATGTACGAGACTCATTTACTCACTGCAACCTGTTAGCTTCAAACCAACAGATCTGGTCCGTATCATTATCATGCTTGTTCGTAGATGAGATGTATTATCAGTAGGGCCCCCAGTTTTCCACGGAAAATTTTGCTAAATTCCGCAGGCCAGTTCACAAAATTTTGCAGCTCACTGCAGCAAAATCGTCCAAATTCCGTGGCTTACAGCGTCCTTTCGTTTGTGAGTAAACTGAGCTTTGCTTGTTCAGAAACTTAAGTTATTAAAGGCTGATATTGCGCTGAATAATGCGAACAACATGCAGAGAAATTACAATTTTTTTAAAGTGCACTTTGTCAAGTCGCATGAGTCGCATGAGTTGAATTTAATTGTTTTTGTCATGCTGTTGTCAGACTTTTAGTTCTAAACTCTTTTTCAGTGCACCGATGCTCCTGGTTGACTTAAGCGATAGTAAGATCATTTGTTCTGTAAAATTTCTGCCCCAACAAAGAATTTACTTTTTGGGATCAGTTCACCTGAGTGCGATTTTACCTGGATTATCTTTTGAAAAGGTAAACTGTTAAACAAAAAATGATTTACGATTTACAGTGATTTAGACATCAGGGCTCCCAGTTGTCCTGAAATTTCTGAAATGTCACAGATGTCCTGAAATTGTCCTGAAATCAGCAGTTGTCAGTTTTACGCAGTTTAGTTCGATTTTTCTGTGATTTTGTTAGTGCGCAATTAATAATATTTACGACATCAAGCCAACGATCGTACTAATCGCTGGTTATTTCTTAACTTCTGCAAAATTCCGCGGAAATATCAAAATTTCGCGGAAGAGGTCAAGTTCTGTGGCTCGGCTCAAAATTCTATGGCCTGCGGAAAACTGGGCCCTACTTATCAGTGACATGTCTTATACAGATTTGTTTATATCTACTTGTTCATTTTAGCAATTGAAACTTGTTTTATGACATGTATGTTCACTGTTACATCGTATTTCCATACTTTGTGAGAAATTTGTGCCATCTTTATTGCGCCAGTGTGTCACTTTTCATTTTGGATTTGATTTTTGCACTTTCTTTTCCAATGACACTTTCTGTGTTTGAGCGCACTGTTGAATATAGCTAAAGGTGAATGACATTTACAAAAGGGATTTTTGACTCAAGTTTGTGTATGAAAATGATCGTTTGTGAAGAGCATACATTTTGGTGTGTATAAATTATACAGCATACACCATTCGTATGGCAAACTTCTGATTATCATTTAATACATTCAGATTCAAGTAGAAAAAGTTGCTGCAATGCATTGTTGATGTTGTAGCTAAACTATGCTATATCATGTAAGTAAGTAAGTAAGTAAGATTATTTAGAAGGTGCAATTTAACAATAGCCACAATGCACCGCGCTTTTAACGCTCGAACAAAAATGTCTTTAACTGCCGTTTAAACTGTTCAAAGTTAATGTCAGTCTGTCTCAGATGAGCTGGCAGACTGTTCCACAGCCTCGGACCTGCAGCAGCATAGCATCTCTCTCCATAGCTGCTGCAGGTCCTTCTGACAACTCATGTATGTTGGTGTTTCTGTCAATGCAAGTATGCATGAGAATAACATTATCTACTGGTCTGTTGTTTTTATGATTTTTTTTGTTTTTGTCATCTGTATTGTTTTTAGAAGCTGAAAAATGGTGGAAAGCTTGTGGCAGCTGCGAACCAGGATTCCACTGAGATGAAACCAGCAACTTCGGAGGATGGAAATCGGAAACAAATGATTGTTTCAAATCCACAACCCAAACGGAATGTCCGTACTAGCAGTAAAATCAGGAAAGTCGACCAAACTTCAGACAAAGTTGTTCATGCAACTGCTAACTCTGGCAAAACGCGGCCAAAACGTTGCAGTAGACGATTGGTCAATTATGACGAGTCAGATGACCAATCAGCATGCACCAAGGAATCAAATGATGAGTCGTCAGAACGGAGAACAAGAGGAAGAAAGAGCAAAAAAACATCAAAACGAAAGTCTCGTAAAACATCTCAGATGTCAGAAACTGCAGTGGACAGGAGGTATGTTATACCCCGTTTACACGATGAAGCAAACTTTGAAGCAAACATATTCAATATATACATGCACGACGTGCTCTAAGTTTGCTTCATGTTAGCTTCATCATGTAAACGGGGTATTAGTCATTGGGCGCCTGTCAAGTTGGTAGAGTTCAAAAAAACTGTTCGTTTTTGTTGCAATTTGTTGTGGTTTATTGCTTTACGTGGTCATTTTAATGAATTATTTTTTCTGTGATTGAAGGTCACTCTCGCATTTTACTGCATATTAGCTTTGCTGTGCTGTGATTAACTATGGTAACCACCGCCATTGGTTTATTACTGTCATCTGTTGTTAACTGGTCATAGTTTAGTTACTCAATTGTCGGTGCAATCACTGTTTCTTATGTCACATATCTGATAGTTGTATGATTACGATGGATTAAAATTCTTTGTTTATTACTATCAACTTTAGAAGAAGAAGAAGAATCTTTTTTATTTTTGCTCTGAGACAGCAAGGAGTAAACCAGTTAAGCTAGTATATCTATACCACTCAAGTCTGTCAGATTGCCAGCTCTGTTAGCAGCTGGCATTGTTAACTGACTGGGTCGTTATGCCAGCAGTCTTGGTAACAGGCTCTGCTGTTATGTAGAACTCGCAATTTCTTTCCTAGCAGTGGTACATAACTATCACCACTCCTCACTGATTACGTCCACCTATGGAGGCATAGCCACGATGAGTAGACCCGGGTGGCATACATCATTGAATACGAAGACATTATACCAGTGAAGGGCCATCCATATCGGTACTAATTCGGCTAAGTGTCTAATAACTTTGTTGATGCAACCAACGATGTTGCCACTAGGTTAAGCTATCTCCTGTTAGACTAGCACAGCTGTAATGTAATTCTCTCTGATGTGTGCAATCAGTTCAGATGAGGACTTTGAACCCGATCCAATGACTTACAGAACACCGGAGTCCACTGCACAGAGCGCAAAGGTTTCTATTCGCAGCCGACAGCAACGCAAGATCAAGAACGTCATTTCAGAAAGTGGTAAATTTGTTTTATCATCGGATGAGTTGAATTTAATTGTTTTTGTCATGCTGTTTTCAGACTTTTAGTTCTAAACTCTTTTTCAGTGCACCGATGCTCCTGGTTGACTTAAGCGATAGTAAGATCATTTGTTCTGTAAAATTTCTGCCCCAACAAAGAATTTACTTTTTGGGATCAGTTCACCTGAGTGCGATTTTACCTGGATTAACTGTTAAACAAAAAATGATTTACGATTTACAGTGATTTAGACATCAGGGCTCCCAGTTGTCCTGAAATTCCTGAAATGTCACAGATGTCCTGAAATTGTCCTGAAATCAGCAGTTGTCATGAAATTTTACTCATTTGGTCAGAATGTCCCTGACTTAGTTGACGTCGGGTAAGTTTGACTCTGGAATTTCCTGGCTAAACGCGCTCTGCCTCGGCCGGCCTGCAGCTAAAAATAGATATGGCCTGACGTGTCGTCTGCTGCAGTCTCGGGCATGCTCGGGCCTAGTTACAGCTCCATGGACTAAGTAAGAATGCGCGATGCGAATAAGTGAAATTTATCGAATGCTAAACGTTTATTCGGCAACTTTTAATACTGCAATTAGTTTCAGTTGTGTAATTGACTCGCCGTAAGTCCTTTACGGTGCATGACGTGATTGCAGCTTCTCCTTAGCGACGTTAGTTTACATTGACAACGATTGACTAAATATTTACAACAGGTCGCTGGATCGACTAGAGTTAGTTTGGACGTAGGCGTCTGACTAGTGCTACGTCGTTGTTATGCATACCGACTTAGCGCTATGTCTGACGTAAGTCGATTTTAGTTTGGAAGTAAAGTTACGACATTGTTATGCATACCGCCCCTGGTCTCTAGGCAGTTGGCTTACAGATGACAGACATATATACCCAGCTGCCATTACTTTCCACCAGGCCTATGGTTACAGTTATTTTACAAGCAGCAGAGCATCACTGCTGTTTTGACTGTTACCAAATTATACTGCATGATGAAAGTGGCACGTGTGTGTGTTATTAGCTTGCAAGGTCTTTAAATGTGCAGTCTTTGTTACAGGGTTCAAGGGGTCCTTGAGAAGTCCTTGAAAATCTTTGAATTTTGGAAAAAATCCCTCGCCCTTGAAAGTGCTCGAATACAGATTAGGTCCTTGAAAGTCCTTGGAATTCCTTGAAAAATCTTTGAATTTGAATGTTCCATATTTTGAAATTTTTGTATATTAAAATTTTGAAGAAAGCATTCTTGTAAAATTTGGCATTTTACCACTACTTGGTTATAGTTTACTTGCTTACTTAACAAAATGTCAATAAAGATGTCAGTAGTCTGCTTTTATCATTAGTGCAATATCGGTGAGTACCCTCAAGTATATATTTCACTCTAAATTTTGATGTAGCGCAAGTATGATATGTCTTTTTATCGATACTTTTGGTACTTGAAAACTGCAATTTTAGGTCCTTGAAAAGTCCTTGAAAGTCCTTGAATTTTGTCCTTTCATTTTGCTATGAACACTGTTGTGATGATTTTTGCTGGTTTTTCACTTGTTAGTGAATCATCTAATAATCAAGCGAATGACCTTTATGATAAGCTCAATGTGTTAACTACAGAACCGGGGTCTGGGATCCCGGTCTCTATTCAAGCCCTACAAACTTTTCTATACATGCTGATATATATTATATTTGTTGTAATTTTCCAGAAGTCAATTGGTGGTTAGAAGTTTTTCTGGAATCCGAGTCTAGATGGATTTGTATGTACACTGTCATCATTTATTTTTTCTGCCTTTGTTCATATTTTCGAAATTGCAACATAGAAGAGTCATTACACAAGTGTTTTTTCATTTTTAGACAGCTAATCAGATACACTTGTTCAGAGAATGTCTAGTGGCATAATACTGTCATTCATTTTTTGTTAATTTTTATTATAAGTTGTGTGTTAGAATCATTTCATTAATTTATAATATCCATTTATTTTTAGTGAATAATTGTTTTACTGTGTAAGGGATTGGATTTTATTTGCATTAGTCATACTGTTATGCTGTTTGCTGCTTTGGGGTAGCTTTTTTGGTTTGCAAATACTAGTCATTGAAATATTGACAGAATTGGTAGATGTAGTATCATTAGTATTGCTATGGATTGTTGGACAGCATTGAGCAGTGGTCGCGGCATTGTTGATGATGCTGAGAGAATTGCATCTGAAGCAACTCAGCCTCTGTGCTACGTCCTCTCATTTGATGGCGGTTATTACTTGCTGAACTTTGCTATTGATATTGTCTCGTGTGTTGGTGTGTGGTCTTAAAGTGTAAAGCGTCATGTGTTCTCGAGGTCATGTTATTAGTATTGAGGTTAACAAATTTTGTCTAGTTCCTGAATAGTCTAGCCTTGGATTGGTCTCGTTCTTAGTCTTTTGCTTAGTCCGTATTATGTGTTTGTGTGCATTCTGCCTGAAAAGGCCATCCCCAGACTGACCTATACTGTGTCGGGTGGGACGTTAAACTCTACTCACTTACTCATTCACTCTTGTGCTATTCTTTCAGTGACAGATCTGAAACTTGTTTGTGAAAAGGTGTGATAATTTTTTGGTTGTTACTAATTTTTTTTTCAAAATAACAGTTAATCATTCATTGCTTTTATATTTTTTGCCAGTGGATTATTCATGGTGAGCTACACTTTAGGGCACTAAGCTGCTGTATTAGCATAATATTTTTGATGGCGTATTTCTGGAGCATTTAGTGGAGTTGTTGCACTATAATAATAATGATAATAATAATAATACAAGATTTATATAGCGTCATGAAGTCCAAAGATGCAGAGGCATTTGGATACATTTCATTATCATAACTTTGGCACGTGTTTCTTTCATGGATTATTGAAGAACTTTGCTAACTCACCATGATATTGAAACTGGTTGGTTATTGGTCTACTAGTCCTGTAGTGGGTTCAGTTTTGAGAAATGATGAAAACAAAACTGATCTGTTATTTAAGCCTAATGTGCGCTATAAGAATAACATCAAACTAAAGCCATTATTTTTCCAGTGGTTGATGTTTCTGCAACTGCTATTGCTATTGCTATTGCCATTCCATTACTACTTTGATAATTTTAGCTGACAAGCTAATGAAATAGATGTCTAACATTGTTTGAAACATTTTTTGAATTTAACCAACAGAGAAATTTGATGAATCCCATAGTTTTTTTGTCACTGTTTCATTGTGTGAGTTTCTTCAAAGACTTATCGCTTTATTCACCTGGTTGAACACGTGCACATTATGTTATGCTTGTACTTGTTAGATAACAGTGTGAAAGATTTGACAGCAAAGTATTCAGCGACTTGGGCGACGTCGTGGAAAAGATTGAGGCTTGACGATAAATGGTGGACTCATGTTCTTGAGCCATTCAAGCCGTCGACGTCTTGCAGCAAAAATGTGTCTGAGGATCAGCTGATTCGTGGTAACTAATTACTGGAGCTGTTGAATTAGCATATTAACTTAATCTGTCAATGTGCTAAAGAGTTAATGCTGTTAGAAATTAATGCTTTGCACATACATAAATTCTATGAAGCAGGAGTTTTAATGTTCAATTAAACTGTGATTGTTTGACAATCGACTAATATTCAAGTAATTATTGTGATGTTATTCCATCACTACTTTAATAATTTTTAGCTGACAAGCTAATAAAATAGATTTTTAATATTTTTTTTATGCCAGCAATGCTGTCATTTATTGTGTTGGTAAGTTTGATAGTAGCCGCATCTTGTAGATGAGATGTGTAATGTAGTCGTTAATTGATGGCAACCTACAACATAGATAATTCTGAAGGTGAAGGAAACTTATGCTGGCAATGCAAACGTTGATTCTTATGTCAAAGTTATTGATATTTTTTTTACTCTAGTAATGAATTTTTCTGGTTACTCCAGGTTTCTCAAAATGAACTTTACAAACTTGGGGAGCAGGACTTTGATCATAGTCAGTGCTAAATTAACATTCATGTTAATGCTAACATCAATATCATTTTGTTATTAATTTGTGATTATGTTTGATTTGCCGATCAGAGAAGACGCTGAGTGAACCTTTACCTGAAACTATTGCTGCCTTCAAGAATCATCCTTTGTACGTTGACGATCTTTCATTGTTATGTTACTAGTACAAATGTATGTGTTGTTTTATAATGATTCTGCCTTGTGTACTGGTGATGCGAGTTTTGATACATTTTGTCAATGTTTGACTCCAGCAGTGAATTGCGGTAACACATTTACTCTCCAACAGCCCTAGTGCTTGCTGGTCAGCATACTCAGCGTGCAATTATCCGAGACCTTTGTTTTTGAATTAACTCATAAATTGAAACAGTAACTTAATAAGTTATGTAAATTCGTTAACATACAATTTTTTATTTAATTATTGTTGATGTTTCGGCAACCACTACTGCCTTCTGTTGCTTTCTTTGTCGATAATTTCAACCACATCATAGACAGGACTGTGCTAAGGTGATCAACAGAGAAAGCAACAGAGTGGACCAGTGGATCAGGGAAGCGATACACATCAGGAAAGAACAAGACAAGTTGATGAACCGAGACAAGTGGTTCCGTCAACTTCCACACATCTGTGATCGCTTACTGTGTGCCACAGTGACACCTGTGGACAGTCGTTCCGACAAAAGCAGCAGCAGTAGCCGAAACGTCATCAATAATTAAGTTGAAGGTTGTATGTTGATGAATTTGCATAACTTATCATCAAAGACCTTCGCTGCTGCTGTACCAGCGGTCTGAAACAACCTGCCAAAAGATGTGCAGTTATCTACATTGCTGTCTGTGTTCTGACATTGCATCAAGCTGGATCTGTTTAGGCCCAGAATACTTCATGGGTCAGTTTTATACTGTGACGGGACCTTGTAGCTTTACATCGAATGAAGTGAAAGTCATTCATTATTTGTATTGAAATTGTTGACAGAAGCTGATGGTCGTGGTGTGATGGTACAATGCATGAGTTACTGAGAATGTTAACAAACTGATTGTCGAACTCTGTCTTTAGGTGATGCTTGTGTAATGTGTAGATACGTGCTGCCACGTCATCTGCTGAAGTTTGAGGCCATTTACCCACCGACGGCCGTGCCTCTCGGTTTTGTCCGCAAAGAACCAGTCTATGCTCGTGAATGTGTCCAACTGGTAAATGCACACTTTTGTTATGCACGACAGCAGAATGCCATCGTCTGGGCGTCTGTCTGTCCGTCTGTCACACTTGTGATTTGTATCAAAACGGTGCAAGCTAGGATCACGAAATCTTCACTGTGGGCTGCCCCAAGGTCTATAGTTTATCGTGACAAAATTTCCTGCCACTGGGTGCAGGGGTTCCCCTCAAACAAGGGTGTCAAAGAGGGGTACCCCCCTAAAAAGACGTCATTTTGCCATTATTGGCTCGAATAATGTGAAAACGGTTGCAGATAGGTACATACATGCTGCTTATCATAACAAGCACTGGTGACAGGCTTTTTGGATTTATCAACATCGATGACCTTGAACGATCTTGAACCCCTCAAAGAGAGGTTTTTAGTGAATTTTTCGCAATTTTTGGATGCACCACACAGTTTAACACTAAATTGCGACTAAATGGCTGGAGATAGACCAAGACAACCTGCGTATGAAATTTTCAGCATTCAACATAGATTTTAGCAGTTTAAGTCCCGACCCCCAAGGTTCAAGGAGGCTGGCGAAGGCGGGCGTCAAAGACAGCTACCCCCCTAAAAAGTGGTTATTTTACCACAATTATCTCGTGTAGCGTGAACACGGTTGCAGATAAGCACAGACATGCTGCTTATCATAACAAGCACTAATAACAGGCTTTTTATTGCTGTCAACGTCGATGACCTTGAATGACCTTGAACCCTGAAAATAGGGGTTTTTAGTTAATTTTTTTTCTGCGATTTTTGGCTGCGACACACATTTTTAGAGTGAATTGCGCCGAAATGGCTGAAGATAGACCTGGACGTTTTGCGCATGACATTTTTTTAGCATAGAACATACATTTGTAAGAATCTACAAGTAGTTATTTTACCGCTATTGGCTCGTGTAGCTTGAAAACGGTTGCAGATCGGCAGAGACATGCTGCTTATCACAACAAGCAATATAGTGACAAGCTTTTTATTGGTGTAAACATCAATTGCCTTGAATGACCTTGAATTTCTAAAATAAAGGTATTAGTGTTTTTTTTTGCAATTTGTGGCTGTGGCGTAGATTTCAAGAGTGAATTTCGTCACAATGGATAGAGTTAAATCAAGACAACCTGCGAATAATAACTGCTAAGGCTGTCGCGCGTCTCATGAGCTTTGCTCAAATTACTTGTCACCTTTACTTCACAGCTTCAGTATTAATACTTTGATGCCAATGATTGCATAAGTGCAGCAGAACTAGAGAAGATTTCTTTTCGCTTGTTGGTGAGTTAGTGTGTAGATTTTTACATTTTGGTGAAAAGATCATTAGCCATTTTGTTCCCAACTAGTGTTTCCAGACTGTCATTTACATTGATAGCTTGAGTGCGTACTTGACACATCTCATTGTATCTACAGTACTGAGCGTTATCTTCGCACCAGAAGTCTTCAAAGTGTTTTTATTGTTGCCTGCAGTGGTTTTATTATGTCAGGACACTGTAGATTGTTTTGCCTTGTATCAGTAATTGGGGGAATGGACAATTGCCCTCACGGACACTCGCCCGCACGTACATTCGCCCACACGGTCAGTTGCCTGTTTGAACTGTGGCCTGCTACCACCGGCAAGGATGCAGCATAGGACAATAGCCTGTAGACACACCCAACGCTTTGCTTGCATTCTGTAGTGTGAACTTCCTGTCACAGAACCTATTGTAGAATGTATGTGAAATCCGCAAAAATGCATTAACTTGGTAGTTTTTTAAGCATAACAACGAGGTATGTTCATTGCGTTGTCATACAGTGATCAATTTATATTTTGACGCAGTGTTTAAGAAAAGATTGTCCTTATCAATTAAGTGATGCAAGCAAAGTACATGATATTTTTTTACGGAAAAGACGACTTTCTTACAGTAAATATATAGTGAGAAGTTGTAGGCTACTTCGTAAAAGCAAAGAACATTTATTACATCTAAAGTCAATATGACAGTGTCAGTGTTCGTTAGCTCGTCTAGCTCTTGGTATTGCTGTCATGGCTGCAACACAGCCAGACAGTTTATAATCTATAGTCAGTGTAGTCGGATGTAGTCCAATAGCTCCGAGGAACTCGTTGACAGATTTTGTGCTGTCATGTCATTCCTCGCAAAGCTTGATGAGACGATGCTGTAGTTGCACTATCGCTGGCTTGACTCTCTTCGCCAGAGGCTGACCGCGCTGGCATTGTATAACTGCGACAGCAGCCATCGCATGATCTTGCTGAAGAGCAGAATTCTGGGAGAATAATCATTCAGAATGACCTCTTCTAAGAAGTAACCTCTGTCCTAAAATCAAATTCTAAGATGGCTAGACCTTGCGTAAGCCTAGACTATGAAGTCGGCTGTCTGCGGGGCGGGCGTCTGTTCGCCATGACGCTAATTGCCGCTAATTGTCTTATGGGCGTCTGTCCACCTCTGCAGTGGCAGGCCATAGTTCTTACAGGAATATGTCCATGCGGGCGACTGTCTGACACCCGAGTAATTGAGTATCTTAAGCATAGAGCTGCTGTGAGAACAGACACTGATGAGGGTTGACGTTTGCCATTGTGTGAACGTTGCAGTTGCATGCTCGTGAGAAATGGTACAGAAAAGGACGTGTAGTGCGGGTTTGTTTTTTTTAGGTCTTCTTAATTTGATTCAGCTTGATTTCATGTTTGTTATGGTTTGCTTGCTGAAAGCTGCGGAAATGTTATTCTTGCGATCTTGCCGTATATGTCTTCTATGTTTTTAAAAATTTTTGTGTGAGATGTAGGCTTATTAAACTGTGTTTTGAAAGTACTACACTTTACTGAACTGCTGTTTTATGGTTTTGAACAGAAATTAAAGCTTATAAAGTCCGTTAGTGGACAATTATATTGATGTATGTATGTGTGCTATTTTAGATTGGTGAGGAACCGTACAAGATTGTGCGAGCTCCAGCTAAATTTGTAATTACATTTTTGACTTCCTTGACTGTCATGGTTTGAGATGATATTTTGTATTTGCTTTTATTATCGTTGGTGCATGAAAGAACTGTTGGTGATTTAAAACCCTTGCTACGTTTTATGATAGACTATTTGTTGATAACATACATGAGCTCACTTCTGTAAATATTTTGTTTATTTATTGGGAAATTAGAAAAAGCCGAAGGAGTACAATGATTCATTGAAGCTGGACCTGTTTGGTCATTGGCAAACAGAAGTATATGTGGCGCCACCTGCCATCAATGTTGGTATTGTCACACACACTTTAGTTTTTATGCATTTTTGTGATTGTTGAAATATTACTTGTTGCCATCATATTATAATATGAAAGAGTTAATAAGTATTTGGTTTTTGTTTCAACAGTCCTATTTTTCTCAGTAACTCCAGATTACGATGGTATCTGGTAGAAGTAGACTGTTAGGAATTGTCGTGGCAATACTTTTACAAGAGTCAAAACTGAAGTATGACAGAGAGTTTGTAACAAAAATCTAACTAACAACAATGCATTTTCTATTGGAACTTGAATTGGCTTATAGCCTTCTTGATATTCATGTCAGCCTTTCCTAGTTGTCATGTTATTGCAGTCACTATTCATAGATTGATAGTGCTAATGACTTTTAGGAACTGAACTTGAATTGCCAACATTATAGTCAGCTGCCTGAGCACGTGATATTTTCATTCACTGCTGTACCAGTGCAGCTTTTTATGCCTCCGCCAATGTAGTGGGGACTGGCTGGAGACATTATGTTTCCAGAGTGTTTGTGCGTGCATGTGTGTGTGCGTGGGTCCCAAACAGACATTTTTAGCAAGATGTCTTGGATATTTGTTGACGGAATTTGACCAAACTTTCACCAATAACGGACTTTGTGACAAATATGAACGCGTCACATTTTGGGATCAAAAGGTCAAGGGTCAAGGTCACAGTGGAATCAAATATGCCCCAAAATGCATTTTTTGTTTTCGTAATTGTCAGTGTACTACCATCTAGTTTGTCATTGTGATAATCCGCCCAAATGATTACTGTCTGTTCACTTTTTTGTCTGTTCACTTTTTCCAGAAGTGTGATAACAGCATTAGGGTGTCCGTCGTTCTACGACATCTGTTTGTAGTGTTTGAGTGACAGAACTGTGTGTCGAAAGTATGTTAAGAATGTTGGAGATTTATCAGCTGAACTGCTGTTGATGCTGTCTCAGGGCAAAATTCCAGTCAATGAATATGGCAACGTTGATCTCTTTCAACCGTGGATGCTGCCGAAAGGAACAGTGCACATTCGAGGTTTATTGCGGTTGTGATAATGCTGATTGAGGAAGCACTATTTGCTGAGTGATTGTGTTTACTGAGGTTATGTTCTGAGGATAGATGTTTGCAGTGCCAACGTTTCGTTCAGTTTCACGTACATTTTTACATTTTTGCCGTCAGAAGATTTCAAGAAATCTACACTGTCATTTTCGCATTTTTGTATCAAGTTTGCAGAATAAGGCACTTAGCTCATAGGAGTAGCTAACAAACGTGAAAGCCGAAGATGAACCAGTACATGAACACTGGTAATGTGCAGTTTATCTGTTCTAACAAATTATTTTCTGCACTTTGTTGGCTTCTATCCTACAGATTTTAAAAATATTATAAATCTTGAGCATTTTTAAAATCATTGTGTAGCTATTTTATAGCCAGCCATATTACATGTTTTGTTTGTACTTTCGTTTGTACATCTCGTACAGGCTGCTGATTACAAAACTGAAAACTGTAGAAAGCCAAAATCGGTGTGAATGTTAATTGTGACAGGAGTAAGTAACGTATTTGACAAGTTTTACTTCAGAAAGTTTAGTTGAAGGTCACCGGATGTCAAGATCTTGAGAGATTGATGCAAATCACATGTAGTCATCACTGTGGTTGCCTGGAGTCTGTGTACTGCAGTCGTGATAGCCACATGCTAAAAAGTAGCATGCAGAGAACTACAGAAATTCAATGCCTATTTGTTTGCTTTGTATAGTCATTGCATCACAATGGAAATGATGCGAACTGTATTAACAGGTTCCCTGTCAAAACCTGGATCGTCAATAACTAGTTCACTACACGAACCCTAACCCTAACCCTATTTCTATTACTAATGCATAATCCCTAACCCTAACTCTATCCTTAACCTTATTTCCTAAACCTAAGCCTAGGTTTTGTCCAGGTTTTGTCGTTCCCGGTTTTGTCGGTTCAGGTTTTGATGGTTCATCTTTTGTCAGGACACCGTATTAACATACTGCTGTTTAGTTCAGTTTGCCTGCTTGTTTGCTTGTTTCATGCAGTTCTTGCTACGCAACTGAACTGGCGTTTAGTTCAGTTTGGTTTCGACGCTTGGTACTCTCTTAAATAGACTCAGCTGAACTGAACTTAGATTTTTAATTTAGGTTAGGTTATATGCGTCCTAAATGCTCATGATGCAGAATTTTGATGATGTGGATGGTCGCACATTATGTTTTCATGCTGATGTCTTGTGCTCATTAAGACATGTCGGCTCTGAACAAAGTCGCACGCAGAATGAACATCCACTGTCCTCAGGCGATGATCGGCTGGGAGTTTCATTCTGGAATTAACCATCCAGTGTATGTATGCCTTCCGAGTTATTGATTACTTACTTACTTCGGACAGTTTTCAGTTATCTGGTGTTTTTACATCATTTACACATGTTTCACCAGCGTTATATTATTATGTCATGCTAATTTACGGGTTTCGTATATGTACAATAAAACAACAACAAAGCTGCAAGTTATTTTGTTATGTTGCAATTACGCAAAGTCCTGCAATACGATACAACTTCTCTGGAAGTTCATAGCACCACGTTCTTCTCTTCGATAAACTCCTATGTTGTTGTCATCATCATCGTTAACGCTTAGCTGGTAGAGGTCGTAGCATTGCCCCACGGTGACCACAACTGATGGCACGCCTCCAGAGGTCAGCAGACAGGAGGGTGGTGTTCCGCCGAATCTGGTCAATCCATCTGTTGTGAGGACAGCCTAGGCGACGACTCCATTGGCTACTTGGTGGACGTCCGAGTGATAGGTGAACGTGGCAGTTGAGTACCTTGTGAGCTGGAACGTTCTCTGGCAACGTGACCAAAGAGAGAATTGTGGCGATGGCTGATTGACTCTGAGATTGATGGTGGACTCAGTTATCTCATCGTTCTGAATGAACTGGTGGTGCCATTTGATTTGCAGGATACATTTCATATGGAATGCCTCAAAGGCTCTGGAATCGGCATCGAGAAGAGTCCAAGTTTTGGCTGTGTACAGTAATACAGACAGCACTAAAGCCTGATAAATATGGGTTTTTGTGGTCGATGAAAGACGCTGTTTCTTCCAGATGTGACTAAGTGCGTCATAACTGATGATGTTAAACCAGTAGGTCTGTTACTGTCTGGACAAGAGTAACCATCGGAAGATAGGACACTGCCCAGGTAGATGAAGTTGTCCACGCTGTCAACTGTGTTTACATCTACTATGATGCCTGGTGGCTTGGTACCGGTACCAAGATTCTGCAGTTTCTCCTACATAGACAAATAGAATCAGTGGTGACCACTTCCATTGGTTTCAATGTGGTTTCATTGAAGTTTTGTTGTACAAGTGCTAACCCCGTTAGTGATGCTTTAATGTCAGTGCACTAAGGTGCTGTTTCTGGATGGCTCACTGACTAGATGCTTTCTTTGTCAGGTGACATATCAGATCCAACTTTGCATACCATGTAGGTGGACTAATGTGGGAGGTTAATGCCTATTGTATTGTTATAGTAGTTGTTATTAGGTGAGTTATAATTACATTTACGACTAGTTGTTTATTGTTCCTTTTAACATACTGTATCACAGCACTTGACAATAAAAAAAACTAGGTCTAAAAATACAGAAATGATGAACATTTTATCCTAAAATACATGGTGAAATGCAGAAATGGAGGTACTAGAGTGTTACTACATAATGAGCTGCTACTGGGTTACATATGTGAGCAAGTAATCTGCATTAATCATTTTATCATAATAAGTGAGTAAGTAATTTATATCTATATAGTCTGTTAACTAGTGTAACAACCTCAAACATGTTTGATGTGATAGTAAAACAAAAAGTAAACATGTTTTAGATGACGTCAGAAAGTAGATGAACAGTGTGAGCTGTATTTGAGAGTGTTTTTGCTGATCTGTTCAGATTTGATGGCTACGTCGTGTGTGAGGAACACAGGGACAGTCTTGTGCTTGCGTGGGAAGAGGAACAAGCGTTCTTGCTGCAGAAAGAACATGAGGTCATTAGCTGTGGTTTTTTACTTCTTGCACGCTACGTTCTTAATGTAGTGAAGAGGAGTATATGAGATCAGTGTAATATTCAGGACCAACCGATGACCTACTGATCAACGACCAACTGTGCATCTACAATTGCTTGGCGGTGAAGATTGCGTAAAGCAGAATGGTATTGCTCAACTTCAGAGATGTCGTCATCACGGAGTAGTATAATGTCTCTGTGAAATTTACTAAGCGTGCTCTTCATATTTCTAGCTGGGGCTGGCTGAGATGTTAAATGGTAGCTGGGATGGTTTGACTGATAACAGGATAACCAATATTGTTTAGCTAGTTATTATTCAGAATGTGATTTGACTGGAAGTATCTTAGTCTCCTGGTGTAAGTGGTTTGAATGTGCCATTTTGTGACAACCTATTGCGATTCGCAAAGCCTCATTTTGAACAGTCTGAAGACACTTTCAGGAAGACTCGTTAATTACTGGACCACCCATAGGAAGTCGACCACCGTGAGGCGAATGGTCACGTGACCAATGACGTCGTGTGACCTCAAAAGGTCAAGGTCGTGACCCCATTATCTTAGGCGCCATATTTTTAACGGTGCCAGATAGATGGGGAGACAATTTCCAATAACGACTTCGATGCCAGTCACTATTACCAGTAGTATAATATTAGTCTGGTTTCAAATTGATGCTGGGTCTCTACTACAGGTTGAAAGGAGCGAAAAGCACTTAGAAGAATACACTAGAAAATAATGTGCACAAGGAGTACATTAGATTGGTCACAATCTAATACTATTTCTTGTAATGTACATAAACCGGCATGTTACAGTTCTGTTAGTTTCCACTATTCATGTCACAGCATGTGGTTTAGCTGTTATATGCATATTCAGATCAAATCGAATCATTTTTTTTGCTCAGCAGATAAAAGTAAACAGTTAATGACATGTAAAACACTGACAGCTGCAGATGAACTTAGGCCCACAAGGTCTTTGTGAAAAAGTGTATGGAGACAGCATGAGCTTTTACACTAGTATTGTCTGTAACACCTCTGGATTGAATGAAAAATAACTCTGACCATTACTTTGTCATCATCATCATCATCGACAACCGTGGGCTCAATGCCCGTTGGTGTCTGACGCCATTCTTACTATCGCTGCCCACCGCTGCCTATCTAGGGCAGCGTGGCTTAACTCCTGCAGGGTTGTCCCACAC
>Ga0209367_1002112_pt1 | contig 25807 bp, 18 predicted proteins | sample WorMetLIZISLAND2_FD_187412 | JGI IMG/M metagenome (GOLD analysis project Ga0209367, IMG submission 187412) | Marine gutless worms symbiont microbial communities from Max Planck institute for Marine Microbiology, Germany - Olavius geniculatus... ... | reverse complement strand
AAAAACAAAAACAGTTCACAGAAAATCCACAGTTCACGCCGCACACGCGGTCTCATCGTCTAGACTGTCTTGGCCTGGCTGCCACGTCCCTAGCCGCGCGCCCCAGGCTGCAGCGTATCTCGCAGTCATTAAGCGGAGAGTCCACTGAATCTGACAATAGGGGAAGGAGTTATTAGATTTTTATCGCAAACAAATTCGATCTTACTTTTCGGGCCCCGAATCACTATGCAAAATTTCATCAGAATCGAATCAAAATTGCGGCCATAGGAGTGTTTACAGACAGAATGACATAAGTGATTTTATAATCTGTCCCATGTTATGCTATAGCAATGGGACAGATAATTATGGTTTTCATTGACGCTTTAAACATAATGGCTAAGCTTATAAATGTCGATGTTGATTAGTTTACCGCTGTTATTGCTTGTTGTCTGTCCAATGCAATGCATACCATTGGACAGAGTATAATATCACCTTTGTGTCCGTGTGTCCGTGCGTCCAACATTTCTTAAGCTATCTTCCTTCCACCTTTCCTTTTCCTTTCCCTTCTCCTTCCCTTTTTTCTCCCCCTTTCTCTTCTCCACCCATTTTTCCCCTTTTCCTTGCCTTTTTATATTCCCCTTTTTCCTTTCCTTTCCGCTTCCTCCTCTCTTTACCTTCCGCTTCCCCTTTCCTTTACCTACCCTTCTCTTCTTTTTTCCCTTCTTTTTTCCCTTCTTTTTTCTTCCCCTATCCCTTTCCCTTTCCCTTTTCCTTTTCCTTTTCCCTTCCTTTCCTTTTCCCTTCCCCTTCCCTTTTTTTCTTCCCTTTTTCATTTCCATTCCCTTCCCTTTAACTTCCTTTCTTTATCTCCTTCCACTTTCCCTTCCTTTTCCCCTTCCACTTTCTTTTTCCCTTCCCTCCCTCTCCCCTTTCTTTTTTTCTTCCATTTTTCTTTCGTGCCCGATGACGTCACGTGACCCCAAAAGGTCAAACTCGTGACCCCATTATCTTTGAGGCGCCATATCTCCATAACTGTGCAAGATAGACACATGGTGACGATGGACCTTTTATTATAGCAAAGCGCTAGTGACGAATCGAATGGTCTTGTGACTGACAATGTCTGTTGTTTAGTTAAAATAATACAAAAAGATGAAAAAATCTTTGCTGCTGTACAATTTGAAATTAAACTGTTTGATTTTTTTCTACCGGTTTAAACAGCTCACTGATTATATTTATACGGACATATACTGTAAACTATCGAAATGCATTGGACAGACTTCGTGTTCGTATAAACATTATCGTGTTAAAAGTGATTTTCTTTAAATTGGCTAATTGTTCTGAACAACGTGCCATGATTAGTATATATATAGACTATGTACTCTGCGCACAAATCCAGGATCTTTGTTTTGCATTCGTTAATGAATTATTGCAGTTTATGTATCGCATATATTTATTATTATTATACACTGTGTCTCAAAAAACATCCCGAACATTTTGGATTGTAACTTGAAGAAGGATTATCAGATTTTAATAATTTATGGTGGAAATATTTATGAAACAACTATCCATCAAATGACCATTCAGTTTCTTACCTCACCCACGGTCTGTTCCTGCACTACCTAGGGAAAAGATAACTAATGAAATATTACATTTCTACCCAAAGTGGTATTAATACTTGACCTAAATAACGCACATAAACACGTTTGTTCACATTTTTTGACACTTTGGCTGTCACTCCATTTAACTTTCATTTTCCAACTGCCTGCAGTAAAATTGATCAAAATGTTGGCCTATTGTGCAAACATAAGCAGGGAGATACTTTCTCCATTCATTGACAGCAGTGTCGATAATGTTTTGCTCTAGACTAATCCAGTTGTTTTTTTGGATTCATAAACATGCCCGAACGTCATCTGGCAGATAAATTTTTGCTTGACAGTCAAACCTTGAAATCTACTGGCTCTTGAGAGCCACAGATCTGAATAGACGGAATTTATCGATGTTTTTCATCCATTTCAACACGTGTTTTGCTTGGTCAGATTTCCCCTGGTAGTGCAAAAGCAGACATTAGGTGAGGTGAAAATTTGAACTGCTATTCAGTAGACAGTTGTGTCAGAAATATTTGTGCCGAAAAATTTTTAAAATTTGATAATTATGCTTTAAGTTACAATCAGAAATGTGAATAGTGATTTGATCGCATGTTGTGTTAGGAATATTCACACCAAAAATTATGACAATCTGATAATTTTTATTTAAGTTAGAATCAAAAATGTCCGGTATTTTTTTTGAGACACTGTAGTTTTGCATGTCATAATGTTTTTCTGTAGTTTTGTGTCAAATTGTTTGACGTACATTTATCGCTTTTTCCCTATATCTAGGCCCTGCCTCAATCGACGTTTCCGGTATCTCAGAAATTGTCGCCAGGGTATATTGATTTTCAGAGAAAATATAGGCCTAATCTATACGTTCGTCGGCCAGGTCGTCGACCGCCTTGGGCGACTCGTGTCGAAAACAATTTCCCGGTTCCGCACGGACTCAATACAAGTTGCATCATGTACTTCCGACAAGTGAAATTAAAGCGCATTATAATCGCGCCAATTTTTACGATCGTTGTACGTTGCATGTCGTAAAATATCGACCGTAATAAATTTCATTAGTGTCGCATAGTCTATATTATGGGCCCATGCTTTAGGTCTGTAGCCTAGTCGAGTGGACGTACTGCTAGGCCTGAAGGCGTGAAAGTATAATTTTACCATGTACTTGATTGCTGCGTGCTATATAGGCCCCAATAGGCTCGTAAGAAGTTATTCTGCATGTTTGCACTTTTGCACGTGTCTTTAGAAAAAAACATAGGCCTCTACGTTTGGAAAATGTCGGCAACGTTATTAGTAGTAACTAGTAGCTGTATATACAGGGTGGTCCAAAAAACGGATACCCAGTTTTATTTTTGGCATAACTTCGGTAATTCAGCACCAATTTTAACCATTTTTTCACTGTTACAAGCAGAAATTTATGGCGCGTAACCAATTTTAACCATTCTTTCACTGTTACAAGCAGAAATTTATGGCGCGTAAACGTGAAGTTTTTCCACCCACCGCACCTTTATTGTGTGACCACATTATCTAGCAAAACACTGTACAGGTGGACACTGCAGCAGGATGGAGCGCCAGCGCACGCCGCCCGGACCACAATGGACTATCTGAAAAAAAGAGCACATCAACTTCATTGAACCTCACATGTGGCCTCCAAATAGCCCTGATCTTAATCCCATGAATTACGCTATTTCGGGTGCTCTTCAGCAACGAGTCTACCACCAACGACAGTTCAAGACGGTGGAAGAACTGGATCGAACAATAGTCACCGAGTGGCAAAAACTCTCACACCGTTTCATTGATAACAGTATCAATGAATGGCGTCGACGTCTTGAAGCTATTATCAAGAATGGCGGCGGACACATCGAGCACTGCAACTTAGCTTGAGCAACCGCACATCATTTTAATACTATCGACAGATAAGTTTAGTCAATAGAACTAAACACTGAACACCGATATTAACAGTAGTGTTTATTTTGCTAGGTAATGTGGTCACACAATAAAGGTGCGGTGGGCGGAAAAACTTCACGGTTACGCGCCATAAATTTCTGCTTATAACAGTGAAACAATTATTGTTAAAATCGGTGCTGAATTACCGAAGTTATCCCAAAAATAAAATTGGGTATCCGTTTTTTGGACCACCCTGTACGTTCCTGCAAATGCATGCAAATATAACTGTAAATTGCTAGTTGTTTTAAACTTACTGCCACCATTTCGTATTCGTGTCGAGTTTTTTTCCTAGTGACGCCTTGCAAGTTAACGCCGTCGTGTTTGGGCCAACATTTAAAATTTGACACTGAAATATATTTGTAACATTCTTAGCAAACATTTAACTCTTATCCAGTGTTTGAATTGCAGGGGGTAGGAGGTTGGGGGAGTTGAACCCCCAACTGTTTTCTCAACCCCCCTAACACAGTCAAATTCTGTACATGGGGTGAGCTATATTATTATACTGTATACATACGATTTACATCACAATTTAGTTCGGTTTCCAACTATCGAAAAGTTCAACCCCCAGCTAATTTTTCACAATTCAAACACTGCTCTTATCATGCATCTAATCAGTGGCTTCGATTCTGAAGGGGATGAAAAAGCAGTCGCCCGCTCCGAATAAAAACTCGCAAAATTTGCCTTGAGATAAAATTTTGCCTCTAACTATAGCTGTTCTCCAAAACCAAAAAAGAACATTTTCATGGACTGTCGCCACTGTAGCCTAAACGCTTTGACGTTGTAGCTCATTTAACACAGAATACTGAAAATATTGAAGCTCTATAAACTCTACAAAAAGACTAGGATTGTATATAAAGCGAAAAAAACTGCATTATACTGCAATAATAGGCCAATTATGTGTGTTTGTTTATTACGTCTATGGCGTCTGCTTTATTTATTGACGGCTGGAAGTAACTGACCAATAGCAATCTTGGTTTTATTTCGCACCGTTTAGCCACAATACATCCGTGACGGACGACAGACCACAGAAGAGAACCGTATTATAAAGTCGACCATTACGTGAGTACTATACTCAACACCATAGATGTAAAAACACGTTTTTTACGTTTTTTATTTTTGCCACGTTTTTTACGTTTTTAACGTTTTTTTATTTTGCTCAACGTTTTTTATTTTAAAAAACGTGCATTGAAAATTTCATCAAAAGCTTTGTGAAGCACTTTTGGGACCACAGAAACGAATTAATAAGTCATAGTGATGTAGTTTATTTGTTAGTCCAAATACACTAAATACAATGTTTTTAACTAGTATATTTAGTTAGTTTAATGCTATTGTCTTATGACCTCACAGCTGAATTAAAATTAAATGAAGTTTTCTCCATCTAAACTATAATTCCAGGTATACTGCACTTACAGCATTAAGCATTAGGCAAAAAGTTGAACACATTATGACCAACGTTTTTTATCCAACGTTTTTAAACGTTTTTTATTCTTGTCACGTTTTTTACGTTTTCTAACGTTTTTTTAAATTTTTCTTGGAACGTTTTTTACATCTATGCTCAACACTTAGATCCTCCGGTTCTTGGCAGGACAATGGGCAGCAAGAGTTCGCCGTCTGCTTCTGTTTGTAGCCACAGCCCGGACGCTGTTCCAATTGACTCCTCGGTCCACTAGGACTTCTTTAAATGTAGACCGTCAAGTCTTTGTTGGACGACCTCGTCGTCTGCCACTGCCACTACCACGAGGGGTCCATGACATGGCGTGATTGGCTGGTGTCCATGTGGCATCCTGATGATATGGCCTGCCATCCAAAGTCGTCTCTCTGCTACAATGTCCTGTAATCTTTGCTGCCCAGTCCGGCTTAGCACCTCCATGTCAGTCACGTGGTCCTCGAGACGCGCGACGCAGGTTGTCTCGGTGTATCTCCAGTAATTTCGACCACAATTCATTTTTCAAATGAAGGCCTACGTGCGTCGAAGCATAAAGTAGCAAAAAAGTTTACCAAAACATAATATTCAAGGTCGTTCGAGGTCTTAGGTCATCAATATTGGCAGGCCTACTGACAGATAAGTTAGCAGTGCTTCTTTCTACGATGACAAGCTGCAAGTTTGTGTCTTTCTGCATTCTGTTTTCGTAAGCAACACATACCGGTAAGGCATAGGGGCCTAGTCTGTTTAATGTCAAAAATCCACAGTCGTTGACTTTGATTCATTCATGCATTCATTCATTTCTTTATTACAGCAAATGTCAAAACGCATTCGTTGTTACAAATAATGCAGACATATTACGATTATGTTAACAAGTAGGTCATATCATATCTTACGTTAAACGTACTTTCACAAAAAAGGCAATAAACAGGTAAAATGTCACTATTGTGTCAGAGATCAGTAACAGTCGTTATACAGTAGTCTTGTGATGAAGTTGGCATCAGCCAGGTGTCCGGAACGTGTAGGTAATTGTCTGTTGTGAGATGAGGTGGGACGGAGATTGTAGTGTTGTGATGCCAGGTTAGGTGGCAGTAGAAGATGGTGGAGTGAGTGTTGGGGGTTACTACATAGTTTATTGAACACTTTTTCGTCGGCGTCTTCCAGCAGGTCGTCGAAGGACGGTAGATCTGGCTGGCAGTAGCCCGAGCGTTTGCTGCGGCGGAGGAACGCATCGACGCGATGACGATCAGATGCCGTGATGAAGCCGCTCCACGCTGAGCAGGCGTACAGCATCTCCGCGACGAAAGACTGCGTGTAGGCCAGCGTCAGTCAGGCCGTGGTGACGCGCACACGCAACGCATACAGAGTCTGCGAACATTCGCTGACTACTCGCCGGATATGGTCTGATGCTGACAGTCTCCTCGTCAGAGTCACGCCGAGGATGCGAAGTGTGTCGTCTCGGGTGATGCTTGGCAGCGGTGGCGGCGTATCCTGCTGTGTCTTTCTACAGTCGTAGATCACAGTTTCAGTAGTTTTTATCATGTTGAGCGTCAGATTATTCCGTGCAGCCCAGTCTCTGATGTTGTCCATTTCTGCAGAGCGTGTGGTGAATCCGGAGGCTGGTATTATGAGGTAAGTGTCATCGGCAAATTTAACAATTCTGTTGCCAAGATGGAGTGTTTTCAGATCAGATGAGGTGATTAGGTAGGCGGCTGGACCGATGCTCGACCCCTGTATAATACTGGCTGTAATAGTTTTCGTACTGGAGGTGTCACCTGTGTATACGGTACGGTGAGAGTGTCCCTCGAAGAAATGAACAAGCCAGTTATATACATGGTCGGGCAAATCGAGTTCAGCCGCTTTCTGTAACAATGTGGAGTGTCGAACGGTGTCGAACGCTTTTGAGAAGTCCAATGCGATGACAACTACGTACGGATTAGATCGCAGTAGGTCTGTGACTGTGTACAAGAGCGTGATGATTGCGGCTTCAGTAGAGCCGATGGGACAAAACGCAAACTGGTCCGAGAACGTCAACGATGACGGCGGGCTGATAACCATCGAAAGCGCACAATTAAGTGCTTTTCTACTAGTGTTCATTAGTTTGGCGGCCTACTACTTTCTCATATTCTTTATCAGCAGCAGCACAGGCCTATGCCTAATTCGCCCTCGAATTAAGGTGTCTTGTTCGAATTCCTGAGAATTTTACTGACCACGATAGCAGTTTTTCAAGGGACAGACAGTAAAGATTTAGTAATTCTGGCTAGTGTCTTTTTGGCACAGAGTGAATGCACGACACACTGGCAGACGAACGGACAGACGGACAGACATACACCAGGGCCATAGCAATACCTAGCGTCTGCACTCTGCATGCTATGTTAATGCCCAGCAGAAATAGGTCAACATTTTTTTACAAACAAACAGTAAACACTAGAGAGAAGGTAAAAGTGGACGCTGACATTACGGACTGACATACATAGGCTACTAGATTTTTCGTTACTTATTTATGTAAAACTATTACTTACTTATAATCAGCATTTGTGCAATTAGTATTCTTTGGTGAATGAATGTCAAGGACGCTTTGTGTCAACATTGTATTTTTTTAATGATATAATTACTTTTTGAACAATGTCATTACTATTGTTCGACAGATTTTGCATTCACAATGTTGGAATTATGCGGCTAGCTACAAAGCTTTATGTACAACCTTTAACCAATGAAGTAAGCTGCCAGTATTACTACGATACTGCCATGAGGTGCAAAAACTATGTTCTTAAAATGCACAAAAGCCATTTTGCAGAGGGCATGAATAGCATGATTTAGTCGAAATATATACTAGGAGGAGGGTATGGATAGTAGCAGTGATAATTTGATTGAATTTTGTAACTTAATTATTAGAAGATATGTTCAGGTAACGATAAGTTAGGGTTAGGGTTAGGGTCATGCTTGGGGTTAGGGCTAGCCTTAGTATTTGATTAAGGAAAAACTAGTGATTAGTTCTTCTCTGGGATTTATGCAGAACCATTTATGTGTTATATATATTCTAGGTAGTTAAAGTGTGAACATAAATGTCGGACACGTTGTGTTTGAGTGATATATTTCAACAAAGGGTAAAATTGAACAATAGGTCTGTTGCTGGAAGTCATTAGCTGAATAAGCAGCAGAATGATGATGGAACAAGTTAAAGAACAAGTGCCACGCATAAAAATCTTCATGTCCCGCAGGTAAATTTTTCATAATAGTGTTTTTTCTAACATTTGCTGCAGTTTTTAATTTGCAAAAACAGTGATTATTGCCAACGGACCTATTATTCAATTTAACCCAACAAAGTTTTGAAAGTTATTGAAAGTGAATAATTTTGAACTGAACGAGCGGTTCACCATTTAAAGATTAAAATTGATCGTAAATATCCATTTTGAGTCTGCTGAGGTACATTAACTTGCTTAAATCGAGGTATCCTCCTTTGTCCAGCACCAGGTTTATATATTCTTCAAGCTTTAAAAAAAATTTTGCTATTGTTTGTAAATGTTTTCTAACTCTGCCTTACCAAGTTACCAATATTTTGGAAGTTTGTCTTAAAATTCTACCTCTTGTACTTTTAATGTAAGATTGCTTGACATTTTAGTAATTGATGTTTTACAGGTTTGCTTGTCACAGTCTCGATTTCTCTTCCATAAATGTGTCCCTCAGTTGAAGCTGTCATGTAGGTTGAATCAGCAGTTTGGGAGGTGGACCAGTGACTCGCCTGCATCTCTTCCAAAGAAGCGCAAACCTGGCGAAGGAAAAGGAGTAGGTTTATTAACCAGTTGTAACTCGGAACATTGTTAACTTTTTATTTTATATTGTTTTTTATTATTTGCTTTTGTATGAATGTAGCTGAACAAAAGATTTCTTGTTTTAGCTTTGTTTGTTTTCATAACTTTTAGCATGTTTTAGGTCTTGTGTATCATGGTCTCGAAATGCATTGCATGCATTTATACCAAGTTAAATCACACCAACAACTGTTTTCTTTTGGGCTTTTACACTGTAGTCACACGACGGAAAAGGCATCCAACCTAGTGATACTTGCCAGTAGTAGGTTTACCTGTTGGGACCCCTAGAGTGGAGTAACCATGGAAAGTGGCTAATGTGACACTGATGTGTCTGTTTGCTGCAATGCACCATTTGTTCAGTGGTTAGGCAGTACATGCATTGTGCAGTAATTATGTTGCAATTTAATACAATAAAATGCAATATTCATTTAATGTGAATGTAGACAGACTGCTACAAAGGTTACATAAGCCAGTATACACAAAACATAACTATGACTAATAGTACAATTTAAAACTATACAAAACAATATGATACAATAATTGTGTCAGTGTCATTATCTATCTCATGCCAGTCAGCTGCTGCTCACTTCAGAAATTGTGAAGTGAGGATATGGTAAAGCAGCATATAGGTAGGAGCTATGGCATTTTTCATAGATCTTTACCTTAACTTTTGTATATTATTCTTGATGCATGAAAATTAAAAATGAAATTTCTGCTTGGTAATGCAGTGGTTTAGTTTAATTGCAGCCTATCACTTGGAAGTCGTTGGGCATTACGCTTGCAGTCGGCTCTGTTTTGACGTACTTGATGCTGAGTGCCAAAAAGGAAAAAGAGCTTAGTGAGTAAATGTTATTTATATTTGGGAGTCGTTCTTTTGTGTTTTAGCAAATAGTTTACAGCCTGATTCTGTAGTGAATTTCAGTTATATGCATTGTTGTTGTGAGTATCTGTATAATGTACAGTTGTACACTAACGAGGCTGCTGTTTAATGAGTACCGGTAGTGTTATTACTTACTGGAAGTACATGACATTACATTACATTACAAATTTTTAACATGACCTAAGTAAAAACTGCTAGGACCACAGGTAAAAGTGTAAGTCACGACAAAAGTACAGATGGATAGGATTGTTTAAACAGAAATGTTCTCAGTTGACGGTGGAACTGTGAAAGCTTATTGGATGCGACAGTGTCCAGTGCAAACTGCTTCATAGCCGATCACCAGCGACAGCGAAGGCTTGGTCACCAACAGTTGCGCACTGCGACTTGGGAACATCCAGCTGGTGTGTCAGTGAGGACTGCAGATGTCATTTTGACGTCATGTCGGACATAAATCGCAGGTCTGCAGCCAGGTATGATGGAGCCATGCCATTCAGTGATTGAAAGATGATCGTCGCTAGCTTGAACTGTACACATTCGGGTGCTCTTAGCCAGCGGAAGCTGGCGAGTGTGTCGATGATGTGGTCCGAGTGCTGCAGGCCGGCAATGGATCATGCAGCGGCATTGAGTACCGACTGGAGATGGTTGTACCAGCACAGCATTGCCGTAGTGCAGTCGGGACAGGACGAGAGCAACGACAAGCATCTGGTAGACAGACGTCGGCACTGAACGTAGAATGCTGCGCAGCTGATGCAGAACCGCAAAGCAACTGGCAACGATTTTCTGAACGTGGCATCGCATGCTGAGGTCAGAGTCGAAGTAAATTCCGAGATCTCGGATTGACTTCGATGGGTTGAGAAAGTCGGACTTGATTCGAAGAGCTGTCGTGGGCAGCTGATGACAATGATGAGCTGTTGCACACCAGAGCAGGTCGGTCTTGCCAGTGTTCAACTGCAGACGGTTGGCCAGCATCCATGCGGCAACGTCGTCGACACATGCAGACACATGCACTTGGAAGTCTGTGACAGCAGATGGTCTGCACGAGCCGTATACTGTGTACATAGAAGTCCCATTAGAACTCAAATTTTTTTGTTTACTGTGATAACAACATGGTGTACAAGAGTCACTGCTGCAGTCTGGGTCAGTGCAACTTCTGCTTATCGGCACCAACCATGTGGAAAGATTTACCCTCGGAACTGAAAAGCAGGGATATTAGCAGACGGTGTTTTAAACAAGGTCCTAAGACATGGCTTTATGATAGTGCTTACTTGTAGCAGACACCTTTGAGAACTTGTTTAAAGGCCAGGTCACTTCATTTCTACGCGCGAAAGCAGCTAGTGCTTCACAAGTTGGCACCACGGAACTATCGTTATGTGATCCAGATAGAGAATTTGGCATTTGCATATTAACTTAGCGTGAACACCCCCCCAATTTTTAGCTAAACTACTGAACCGGAACTGCTATAGGCTTTCGTGCGTCTCGTGAGCATTAGCTCAAATTTCTTGTACGTAACTGTTATAAAGCACTAATTGGCTTCATCAAGTGTTAATTTGTGAATATTTAATTATCTTCCTGTTGTTAGTATTAACTTTATAGGGTAAAAATAAGTTTTAAAGTGGACAATTGTGATGAAACTGTGACGTCACAAACAACTATTAGCGTTGACGTAGCACTCGAGAGAGTTTGATGCTAGCAGTGTCGATGCAGTGTGGTATCGAGTGAAAAGACTGCTTGCATTTCGAGATGTCGCTGTCATACCAGAAGTAGGCTGACTGTATGCCCTTTCTGTTGCATCAAACGCTGACAGATTCCGACTTTCGCTTTCAAAATGCAAGCGAGTTCCCCTTTCTGAGCGCTTGCTGCATCGACGCTACGGCCAGCTCATGGCGTGAAACTTTCTCGCATGCTGCGATACATGCTGAAAGCAGAGCGTAGTAGGTGACGTCATCATTTCGTTCGCACAGCATTATTTTTATTGAAATTAACAAGAACAAAGTCGATGTAAAGTGATTTTTTTATTTCAATTGATCAGCGTATTGTTAATTAGCAGTACATTCTACACTTATTTAGCCCATATTGTTTTTTTCATGCGATTTGGACTTTAACGTGCACCTCGTAAATTTGTGTATTGATTGATCGATTGATTGATTGACAAAGGTCATTTGTGACTGGCAGGAAGAGAGAAAGAGAGGACACGGTCACTCGGCAAAGCATCTATTGGTGGACCGTGGGATCTTGTGGACCACACTGGTGTTCCCAGGAAGAGCTCCGACTACATCGGCCAGTGGGCTTTGATCTACTTTGGCTTCACGCACTGTCCCGACATCTGTCCTGATGAGCTGGAAAAGATGTGTGCTGCAGTCGATCTCATTGGTGGGTTTCAGCCAGTGATGTGTCATTGAGGACTTTTCCTCATCTTTGAAGCACATCGCTGACAAAAAGCAGCATCCTTGGTCCCAAGTCTTCGGCCTTATTCTTGGTCTTGAAACTAAGTCCTTGGCCATAACACTTTAATAAATTATTGCTGACAGTTTGAGAACAAAATTGAAAAGGTGTTAAACATTAGCTTTTGACATTACTGAAAGCCATGATGCTAGTAATTGTGGCTGTGTTACCAGCTTTTGGATGTCTTTGGTTTTGGCTTTGAGCTTTTGATGGCCTTGGCTTTGGTCCCAATTCTTTGGCTTGTTTTTGGTCCCAAGTCTTTGCCTTTGGTCCCATTTCTTGTCCTTGTCTTTGGCCTCACTTTTCTTGCAATTTCTTAGCTTTGAACGTCATGTCCTTGGCTTTGGTCTTGAACACAGAATCTTTGACAGCGTCACTGATTTCAGCATTGTCATGACAATCATAGAGTGTGATGATAGCCTGGATAATAGCCATTAGTCTCATTACTTTTTGGACTGTGACATAGGGCCAAGTAACAGTGTGAGTAAATCATGGAAAACCGACAAGTGACATTTGTCTGGAAAATCTGGAGATATTGGAATTTGACAATTGTTAACTTAGGGAAATGTCAGAAAGTTTGTCAAAAGTTGAGGAAGTGTCAGTGAAAACTATCTATTGCATAACTCTATGCATGCAGCAGTGCCATTGTCTGTTAATGTAGTAATGTAGCAAATAGCATAACAGTTTTGATGGTTAATGGATGCTTATGCATATTTCTGGTGCTTTTATTATGCTGTTGTATTAACAGGCAGTTTTAAACTGTTTGGGGTGTATTAATTATACAACCCAATTACTGATTACTTGACAAAGTGTTTGATGGAGGTCAGTGGATATAGGGTGGCATATTTTGCTATTTCTTTAAAAATGGTACAGAATTTAATCCTTATACCCCTTAGACTGTTGTGACACTATAATAGTGTATAGTTCACAATTCTACCTCTGTGTACACTTTTTGTCACCTCCTTAAAACTCACTCTGACCAGCAGGCCTACAGCTCCCTCTAGTGGCTCAACCAAGTGCTTCAGATTCAGCCACTGGCTGACATTGTGAACTTATTTACTTACTTTGTCCGATATTATACTGCTGTACTTGATTGTCTTGTTATTTCTCAATGTCTCTTAATGGCTGTTGTGCAGATGCTGATTCTTCAGTTCCGAACATTATTCCATTTTTCATTACTGTTGATCCGGAGCGTGATTCTGTTAAGGCTGTTGCTGACTATGTAGCCGGTCAGTTCTCATGAATAACGATTTCATATTGGCATTCTTCATTTCTGTTGTCATTCACAGGAGCCTTTGTCTTTATACCTGGTGGGCACAGTTTATGTCCGGTGAAAAATAGGGGGGAGAGTTTTTTATGAAGGGTGTATGTAAAGTTGCTGTCACCAGAAGCATTTTTAGCTTAAAATGCACCGCAAGCTGTTTGGTTGCTGGGCCCGCTAGGGGAGCTTACAGCACTCTCACAGACACCCTATCTGGGCTGAAGGTGTATGGCTGCAGGGAAGGCGAAGAGGACAGTGGAACATGAAGGGCATGAGAAAAAAAGGGAGGGGAGGGTAAGGGAAAGATAGTGAAGAAAAGGGGATAAAGAATAGGGAAGGGTAGTAGGGAAAATGGGGTGGGAAAAGGGGCAAAAGTGGGGAAAGTAGGTGGGACTTGATCCCGATTTTGATTTTAGATTTGAGGGTAGAAGCCTCTGGTCATTCAGAGCACTTGAGTTGAGAGACAGCTGGTTTGTGTTTATTGTGAACTTCTCTGGCACTTTTCATTGAGTAACAGGAAGAACAATTACAATTCCAGCAATCTACCACAGAGTACAGACTTTTCTTCCAGGCCTTCTGGATGCTGGCTACAAACTGTTGGTATATATTAATTTGTTTATATCTTGTGCAGTCAGCATGTGCTAAGGGCCCACAGCTAGACCTGTATGTTGGGTCAAGTAAGTTGAATTGAGTCGACTTTGGCCTTCCAAAAGGGGTTAAGGCGGTCTGCAGTATCATTACCATCAAAATTTTCTGGTGCCCTCGGTCTTGTTACAAATCGTTTTAAGTCGACTTGACCATCAATCTTGCACTTAGCAGTTCTCTCATACATGGCTGTCGATGAATTTGCTCGAATATGGCAATTTGTAACATATTTCAGTAACCGTACGTTTATGATAAAGAGAACAAGTATAGGAAGTCCAGAAACAATGCTGCCATTGCAAAGCCTGCACAGGACAAAAAGATTATTCTGCTATACACTAGCTATGCACAGCATTCATGAAAGTTCATCACAACTTCTGAAGTCGTTTGATGTCAATGTGCTGCTGTCAACCGAATCAAGTTAAGTCGAATGTAATATAAGTCAACGGTGCTTGATTTGGGGTCATTTTAGTCTCAAGTTGAGTCACGTTGTCGCTCTTATAGCACACCGACTTGCAGGTCTATTAACAGCACCCATGTATGGAGGCCTGTAGAACTTGCAGGAGATGCAGATGACCAGAAGTATGTTTATAACATTGCAAATAGCAGTGCTTCAAGAAAAATCTTGCAGAATGTGGCCCACAAGGTGACTAATGTCAGTACATATATCATGTTACTGTGATGGAATTTGGATAGTGCAAACCGTGAAATAGTTTCGTAATCTTTTTCTTGTGTATCTGTGTGTGACGGACATATGATTTGATTTTTGTGTGCTAGAATTCTCACCAAAGCTGATCGGCCTGACTGGAACCTTGGAGCAAGTCGGTCGAGCAGCAAAGGCATACCGTGTTTACTACAGCCAGGGCCCAAGGGACAGCGAAAACGACTACATTGTATGTACTTGTATATCTGCCAGATTTTGTACCATTTTGCGCTGTGAAGAAACCAGAGATATATGCGATATACTGGTACTGTATATACAGATACTCATGTATAAGTTGATCCGCAATTCCGCATATACAGGGTGGGCCAAAAAAAAGTAAGCTATTGCAGTTTGTCCATATCTTTGCTAAATATTGATCAATTTTCACAATTATTCACCATTGGACTCTGTAAGGAATTTGCTACTCGGGCATGCACACCACACTTATTATGTCGCTATACTACCTTGTAAAATACAAATATCAAAAAACATACATTATCTGCAGTTGGACAGAAGGTATGATGGTAAATTTTTGAAGTGTTTAATTTAAATGTTAAAATATGAGTTATGGTACATGTCAAAAACACTGGAGGACATGTTAAACATTTTTTCACATAATTTGAACAATTTTACTGTGCACTAATTTTTAATGTACATTAATGCAGGTTAATGGCTGCAATTTTGCTCAGTTAACTGCATGAGCATACAGAGGAATGTATTTCAGTTGTGCAGCCTTACTAGTTGTGCACTACTTTTTGAAAGATGAAACTTAGTTCGTAGCTGTGCGTAAACTTTTTTGAAATTTATTATAACTTATATTTAAATACTTTAAAAATTTACCACTCAACCTTATTAGCATCTCTAGATATTGTACATTTTTGGACATTTATATTTCACAAGGTAGTGTAGCGACATAATAAGTGTGATGTGCATGCCACTGAGTAGCAAATTTCTTCCAGAGTCCACTGGTGAAAAATGTGAAAAATGGTCAATATTTAGTGAAGATATTGAAAAAGTACAATAGCTTACTTTTTTGGCCCACCCTGTTAGTAAACACCCCAACTTTCAGGTTAAAAATTTATCCAAAATTGCTCGACTTATACGTAAGCATATACGCTAAGGGTATATCACATATATCTCTGCCAATGAAAGAGGTTATGTTTTAGCCTGTACTGTTGGTCTGTTTTCGAGATCACTCAAAAAGTGGTGAAAAGATTTCGATAAAAAATTTTGGAGACGTGATGTCTGGCTTTGAGAACAGTGTCTCTTTATGTTCTGTTTTTGTCAAAAATTTAATTTTCAATACTGCACAATGCGGCCAGTTTGTCGAGTGTTTTCACATGCAACAGCAGCTACTGCTGTAGCACGTCTTAGCCATCACAATTCTGTTCGTCTGTCTGTTCATCTGTTGCACGAGTGGATCAGTCAAAAACGGTGCAGATCACCAAATCTTTACCTTCGGCTGCCTGGAAGACTCTAGTTTCAGGATCAGTAAAGCTTTTCCATAAATTCAAAAGGGTTCACGCTGAGTGAGGGCGCTAAATGAGAGAGGGTGGAGAAAATTTGCGATTTTAAGCCAATGTGGCTGAGCGAGACCAGTCATGCCATCTGGCGTCCTCTGGCGAGTGTAAAAGAAACATCGTTGCTAGGATGGGTGAGCTTAGATTTTGTTCACAGCGGGCTTTCAAACATGCACCGGTGTCGCGTGTTCCCGTTTGCATTAGCTGGGTTTTTCTTGTTCTGGTTTAGTGAGCTACTTTGTCGGTGAACTGTTGCGGACATGTGCATTAGATTGCTTAGATTGCAATAGGTTTTGTTGTAGAAAGCTGTGATTAATAGTCAAGTTATGTCTTCTGTGGATTAAAGATAATGCAATGTCATATCAGGATAATGCTAACATCTCTGCTACTGTCCAGAGAGCAAATTTTAACCTCTATTTAAACCAGGGTTACGGAAATTAATGATAAATTAATTGATTAATTGTTTAAAAGTTAATTGATGAAATTTTTTTAATCAATTAAAATTTTGGACTAAAAAATTAGTAATGTTTCAGTCGATTGTAAATTACAGTAGACAGTAGTTATTTCACATACGACATGTAATCAAGATTTCTACTTGTATAGTGTTAGTTTAACAGTCTGCATTTTGTCAGTTTTAGACTACGCAGTTTGTTTGCTGCCTCACCATTGTCACTTTTGCTTCAGTTTACAAAAGATAACAGCAACCCATAGTTGAATTCTGCGGTTTTTGGTATTCTGATTGACTACAAAAAAATTGATCGTTTTATTTTGAGCAGTTTTTGGAGATTAATGGATTTTTTTAAAAATTTTACTCGGTTGCAGCAGCTTTAATTTAAACATCCGTGAAATTGTTTTTGTGTGTTCTGTTGGCAGATGGATCACACCGTTATCACATATCTGATCGACCCCGATGGTAATTTTGTCGACTATTACGGGCTGAACAAGAATGCAGAGGAGGTTGCCACCAGTATCAAGATGCACATGCTGAAGTTCGGTCAGATAAAGAAATCCGAGCGGTAGTCGTATTGCTGAACTTGTTGGGATGGACAACGCTTAGATGAGGCGGCAAACCTGCTTTGGATCAGTCTTTGCTACGGACAGTATATAATCACAGGAAAATGGTACATAAATATGGCAAGCTTTTGTGAAAATTGCAAAAATCAAGACAAAGACTCTGCACCAAATCAAATCACAGGCCCAAAGGTCAATTGTACAGTATAAAACTCAACTCAATGGATAAGTTGCAGACAGCAAGCTCGGGGAACTTCGCATGACTTAAGAGGCATAAGTAAATATTTTTGGGTTAAAATCACACAATAAACTTTCAGATATTCTGATAAAACAGAGTACTTTTGTTTAAAAAAACTTCAAACCACGCTTTTTTTGGCAAAAAAATACAGCATTTTAGCATTGGTTTTCATGATTTTTGTGTCTTTGTGATTTTCTACTGTCCCCAATGTTTGCAACTAACGAAGTGAACTCACTGCATTTGATGTGCACTGCTCACATTTTGTGTAGCAAACGAGTAAAAATTCTAATCAGAATTAGTTGCACCTTATCAGTGAAAAAGGAGAACAGCACTTTTTACAACAGAAACAAGGCAGAATTCGCAAATGCGATTGTGTGCTGTGAGTTTGCTACTAACATTGACAGGTTAATGCAACTTCAGTCATGTTTTTTCAGAAGATCAAAATTTTTACTTACTTGGTGGTTTTACATTTGACTTGGGTTTTCTTGGGCAGCTATTCAGAGTATGTTGACATTATTTTGTACTGGAATTAAATTTTTGATTGTGCGCAATTATTATTTGTGTTTTGATTAGCATGTTAATGCATACGTGCAGCAGGGATGGAAAAATCTAGATATGTTAAAACATTTTTGTTTTTTTATATTTTAAAGGATTTTTGGGGTTTTGATGTACAAAAAAAGATGGGGCACAAATGTCAAGACCGAGGAAAAACATTCCATTACACTATTTTTTATGTCATGGCTTTTGGTTGATGGAATAGCATAATATCGAAACTCTCAATTTATCGTTAAAGTGTGAAATTAGACCTAAAGTTTCTTTTGTATAATAAATTGCACAGCAAATAAAAAAACCTGAAATTTAGACTTTTGACGTTGTTCGGCATTTGAAAACCTAAAAAACATGGGTTTTTAAAACCAATATTCCATTGCTGATATGCTGCTGTAAGTTACAGAGAGGCCTGTGAAGATGGCTGACTACTGGTGATTTTGTGCCTTAGGATGCTGATTTTATAATAAAAGACTTACTAATGAACTGCTGATATTGAATTGTTATGTTTGTTACAGTTAGTAATTGCATGTCACTGACAGCACAAAATACTTCTTTTCTTTAATATAGAGGGTGGGCCAATAAAAAACATAGCACTTTCCTTTTGTCCATATCTTCGCCAGTTATTGACTGATTTTCAAAATATTTTCACTGGCACACTCAGTGGACAATTCGCAAAAATGTGATTGTAATACTTCCCACCACACCATAAATACGTCTTCACACTACCTTGTGAAATATAAATGAAATATGAACGTAGGCCTATAACAATAATAACAAACATTGTGGTAAATGAAAAAAAACACAGACTAACATTGCTGTGAATGATCCGCATGACACTAGACTGTGTTAGACTCACACAGTTTGGTGTCATGCAGATCATTCACAGCAATGTTTGTTTAAACTGTTTTTTTCATTTACCCATATGTTCGATATTATTGTTAGTTTTTCTTATATTTATATTTCACAAGGTAGTGTAGAGACGCACTTATGTTGAGGTGGGATATATAGTTGTTGCATTATTGCAAATTCTCCACAGAATGTGCCAGTGAAAGAATTTTGAAAATCGGTCAGTAACTGACGATGATATGGTCAGAAGTAAAGTGCCATGTTTTTTATGGCCCACGGTGTATATCTCTGGATTGAGCAGTGGTCCGCCCTCATTATCCATTGTCATCACTGCTTCAGTCTTCTCCAGGAAATTCCACAGACGTTGTAGATCGGTTAACTTGAACAGCTGACTGTTATTTTTTGTGCGTGAAATATTTTTAAATGTACTGCATGTTACAATGAAAGTAGTGTTAGCTTTGGTATGCATTGTTGAGTGACATCACATCCGCTTTAAGCTCATACGAGTATGGGATAAATATAACTTTTACTGGTGTATAAGTTTTAAAAAGTTTTGTAGTGTAATATACGGGGGCCTATCGAGTTGTAAACTTTGTCTTATTTTGCTCGTACGTATAGTTTGTTCACGGCTGGTACAGATTTTGGCAGGGCTATTAAATATATATAATCGCAAATGAGATATTTATGGACGTACTTGTTAGGGCTGTCATAAAACCACATGTCCACCCCGTGTTGGAAAATCTGATGATAGACTAAAAAATATCATGCAACAGTGAGCCCAATTTTAGCTGATTGCGCTGGGCACTCCAAGTCATTCTTGTTTAACACTTTATGACGTCATACATTACAATGACGTTATATCCGCTTTAGGCTCATACGTGTTTTGGAGAAATGTGCATTTTATTGGTGTATAAATTTTGAAAAGTTTTTTTAGTCCAACATATCGACTTGCAAAACTTTTTGAACGCCCCTCGTAGGGTGAAAATGAAAACAATAGCCATGTTGACGATTAAGGATGGGGCCAAAAGTTGTCCCTGTGCAGTTCTCTAGTCAGTAGGCTTGCTATGTCCAGTAACAGTGGCAAAACTTTACAGCTATAGTGGCGTGGCGTCGCTAGATTTGGTGCAAAAACTAAGATAATAATTTAAGGGCCACACATTTTAAGTAAATAACGATTTTAAGTAAAAACTGTAGTCAGAGTTTAAACTCCATTTTGCAAGGCAGAGATCAAGTAATGAAAACATTTTTAAAGCAGTCACTGAACGTGTCCTTGAGGTCAAGTCCTTGGCCTTGAAAATCAAGTCCTTGTTGTTAACAACAATTAGGACCTGGGTTACAGTTAAGGATAATTACTAAACTAATAGATTGCAATTGCAAGTTTCGTGCTTTAGCTTGAACTTTTTTGTTTTAGCTATGCGGGTACTTGAGTTGTACTTGACAGTTTCAAGTAGGCCTACTTGTACTTGTACTTGTGGCTTCAGTACTTGCAAAGTTGCAACATATCTGGTATAGGCTTACGCTTAGCAGTGACGCCGACTTAGCGACTTGGTGCCGACTTTAAGACATATTTCACCGAAGCCGTGATTCTATAATTAGCCATGTAAGCAAATTATATAGGTAAAGCCAGGGAATATAGATAATTACTTATCCCTGGTAAAGCTTTCGCAATCTTTAGTTTTTAGCACTCCATTTTACAAGTAGGCCTACTTACTTACTTTTCTGCTCTGCTTTTATTTACCGGAAGTTGTGTTGGTATATCTGTTGTGCTCAATTTTTCTTTATAAAAAATTCAAAATTGGTTGTTTCTGAATATGTCGTAGTTTTCAGTAAGTTTATAAACATATCTAAGTTAACGCCGTAATTGCGCACGCATTTTTGTTTAGGTTAAGTGTTGTTAATTCCATTTCTGCTTTGACATGCCGGTTGTATGGTTTCTAAGGACGCTACAGGAACAGTATGCACTTCATACAGTCGATGACAACATAAAAATTGCTAGCCATGATACACGGCTGTACACTCAGTTTTTAACAGTATAATCTCAGTACTATCTGTGGTTTGATGTTGCGAAATAAAAAGTTTTGAAGTGATGTTTGAATCTGATCAAAACAGTAATTTTATTCTATCTAAATTCTATGGGGTCGTCCATAAATGACGTCACGCAATTTTAGGGAAAAATCCTTTTTCGTCACGCTGTTTTGGACCTCTCAAAAATGACGTCACAAACTTCTAACACCCCCTTTGCAGTCTGTAGTGTAACCTACAGAGTACAGATGTATATGAGTTTCGAACACAACACAATTGTTTTTGTATCATTTGACTCATTTGCAACAGTAAGCATAGTATATTGAAGTTCTGATATGTAGAAATGAGCTCCTGAATACTAGCGCTATCATCCACGACTCCCTGGCCAGACCTTGCCGCAGATGTGATGTGCGTGATGTCACACAACCTCCCTACGTCACGCGTCATCACAATATCATGAACCCCCTCCCCCTCAGTGCATGACATCATTTGTGGACGACCCCTATGGAACGAGTTACAGATCACGTTATAACTGTGTATTTGTTTTCAGTGGCTCATGAGATAACGAGGACATTGCACAAGAAAGTAAGCACACTTAAGTACAGTTTTTGGTCAACCATTATGCTCATTCTTATGTTACAAGCTAGGTTTTTCTGTCATCTGTTGTTTGTTGTCTGTTGTTTTTAGGCCTATTGTGGGTAAATGGCACATTTTATCGAAAATTGTCTGAAGAAGCAAATGGGGTTGCTCGATCGTTACTCATCGGTAGTAGCAAGTTGGACCCTGTGCAGGCACAACCCCTTCCCATTTTTCAAAACGAGGATAATAACTGCACGCAAATGTGTGCATTGCAGTTTGGTTACTAGTGATATTTTGGGGGCATGGGCAGAAGTTGATATGTTCACGAGTTATGTAAGTATTTAGAAAACTACATTCACGTTTGCTGGTCTTGGGACGCAGGAAGTATGGTCAGCTTCCCCTGGCAACAGCTAGCTGGGTTTGTCATGTTTTTGTTATTTTTTAACCCAATTTCTTGTATGTTATAAATGCAGTATTGTGCAACAGCTATGATTAGTGATAAACAGTTTCATAATTACAATTATTTGAAATAATTCAAATAATGAAGTGATTAATTTTCAGGCAGTTACCAGAAAGGTGGTCCAGTTACAGAAACACTGAGTTTTCCTGATAAGTGCGTCAAAAATACTGATTAGGATTTTGTTTTTGCTTATATAGTTTAATCTTGTTAATTAAGCTGAATTGGATTGTTTTGTTTTCAGAATGTAAAAAGTCATTTGCAACTACTTAATGATGAAGGTATTGGTAACTATTAAAATTTTGAAGTGAACTATTATTTTTTTAAATTGTTGCAAATTTCATTGATTATAAAAAAATTTGGCAAAGTTTTATTTGTTGATTATATATAATATATAACATTACATTATGTTATATTATATTTATTATCTCATCATTATTAACATTATTTCATTATTATTAACATTATTAATTGCTGTTGTATTGTTTCATAGCAGACAGTTTTTATTACATTGATATATTATAGCATGTTATTTGTTTATTTATTATACTATCATATGATTAATTATTATTTTTACTTGTTTGGACAGGATTGGTTACATCGAGCAGAATGCTGTCTGAAATTAAAGACAGGTAATGTCGAGTTGCATGAAATTTTCCAATCTTACAGTTGCGAATATGTTTTACAGTGCATTTGTATTATTATCCATAGCGATGGCTTGAAAATATTATTAATATAAATTATACTACTGGATGCCTATGTTGCAAGGCTACCAGTATAGTGTTATTAGAGGTGGCATGTTCTAGTAGTTAACACATTGTGTTTGATCATCATAGTTGCCCTATGCTCGGACCCAGCTAGTGCTTGGCTTGGTGACTGTCTGCAAGCGGATAAACAATCCTGGTAATGATTAGGGCCCACAGTTTTCTGCGGAAAATTTCGCCAAATTCCACCTTCCGCAGGCCAGTTCGCAAAATTCCGTGGCTCACTGCGGCAAAATTGTTCAAATTCCACGGCTTACCATGGCTTTTCGTTTGTGCGTAAACTAAGCTTTATTTTGTTAAAAAAATTTCAGTTTTGGATGCTGGCATGGTGCTCAGTTATGCTAGCAACATACAAAGAAAATTATCGATCTTTTTTCTTTTCAGAAGTGCAATTTGCAATTAGTTCCATTGCATTTATTTACAATTGTGTCATATACGATATTAGTAGATATTAGTAGGGATGCAGTTTTAGGCAGTACAGTTTGATTTTTCTTTGTGATATAGTTAGTCTAATTACGTTGTCAAGTCGACGATCGTACTAATCATTGGTCATTTGTTAACTTTTTCAAAATTCCGCGAAATTTCACGGCAGTATCAAAATTACGCGGAAAAGGGCAACTGAAAACTGTGTGGGCCCTAATAATGATTAACAGCAACCCAGATAAACTCAGCTTGGCTGTCCTTTTATTGGTAGGTGCAGTGGGTACCAGCAGAAGTTGGGAGATTAATAAGTGCACTGTGTGATGCACTAGCCCTATATCTGTTGTCTAGCAGACTGATAGAATAAGCTGGTGGTGTCAGGTTGAGGAAGTGATTTATTGCCTTGTGGCTGGGGAAGGACTTTATGCACACAGCGATTCAGTTAAGTAGCTTGCTGTTTGGCCAGAATACATGCTGCTGTATACTGTGGGCTACACAGTGGTGGAATATTTCTAGTCATTCAGCAGCACTTATTATGTGCAAACGTGTATCCTGTTGATGATAATGTGGGTCAACATGTCCAAAAATATCTCCCATAGGACTTGCTTGTCATTAAAGTTAGTAACGAGTGACATTATGTCATGAAAACCTCGTTACTAGGTTACCTTGATGTCCACAGTAATGGTTGCTAGGCTAAACTATAATTACTGATCTTACTTCATATGGTAACTAAGGTTTGGTTCAGGTCTCGTGTTTATATCTCTGCTGAATAGGCTGTTGTTATGCAGAATCTCTAGGGACCAACTTAATTCACGATTTCATGGCCGTGACATTTTCCGCGAAATTGGCCTTCTTCCGTAAAAAATGCTGATTTTCGTGAAATCTGTAATTTTTCGTGAATTTTGGCACTTTTAGTTTAATTTATGTCAATTCCAGAGTTTTATCAGCAGCTTTTATACGGATGTTGCTGTTTGCTACGTGTCGCACTTCAGCACTAAGTAGTTGACATGTATTCACTGTGCTGCGCTGCGGTAGGCCTACTTGTCTATCCCTACTAACAGTGTTGATGCTGAAAGAAGCATCAGCCAATACACCACTGTCAGCGCCCCACAGCGCCAGAGACTGTCAACAAGCAACTTAGCAAATCAAGTGATCGTTGCTAAGAACTCAAAAACTGGGATTGCCTGAGTCGAACAGTGACTCTTGACTGTCTTGAGTCTTGACTTAGTGTAGTAAATATTCGTTGTTCAGAAATTTCTTCGTTTGGATTGGCACAGCACCTCGAAATAACGTCTGTGGCCCGTGAATTTTCGAAACTCTTTCCATGAATTTTCCATGAAATTTGACACATTTTAAAAATGCTGCTGTGAAATCATGCATTTTTCCCCGTGAATTCGGTTGGTCCCTAAGAATCTCCCTTTATAGCAACCATTGCTAGGTGAAAAATATCCCGTTCAATTCCTTGTACTTAATAATGTATGAACAGCTTATTATAGCCATGATATTTAACAAATTTAGACATTTATTATCTTTGTTATAGGCACACTAAGCTTGTTGCTAAGGGGTTTTGGTGGTCATTGCAACAGAAGGTCACCAAGGGTTGAGAAAATTTGTACCCCATCATTTTTCAAAATGGTTTCACTAAAGCTAACTGAAAATGCAAAGAAATAAATTTTGATAAGCAAGTCCTACAGGTATACATGTGGACCTTTACTACGAATGTTCATTGTGCTGTAGGCCACACAGTGGTGAAAGCAGAGTAAAGAAGACTTCTCCTCATATTGCCAGATCACATTCCACATCCAGTCTGCTAAGAAGTTGCTATAGAACACCAACGAAACAAGTTCTATTGACATCAGCTCACTGGAAATCCAATGGGTAATATAATATATATGACATGTGATATGCATATCAGTGTTGTTTTTTTGTGATTTTTCCCACCGGCTTGGTGTCATTTTGACCACATGATTGAATCTTATTTATCGTTTTATCCTATCTTATTTTGTTGCATAATTAGTCCGCCCAGAAGCAGACTTTTGGAACAGACTAAAGTTTTACCGCAGATGTTTTATTTTTTAAATTTTTTATTTCAGTCATGAGATCTCTGAGATGTGTCAGCCAATCGGCGTAAAATTTTGCACAGTGATGAGTACTAGGCTAAATTTTATAATGTTGGTTTTAAATTTCAGGTAGTTCACCCCCAAAAAATTTTCGGGGCCAAAAACATGCAAAATTTGACCCAATTTCAAAATTCGGCGATGAATATCTTCGGAGCAGATGAAGATATTCAAAATTGGATAAGTATGTGATTTACAGCGATTCCTCCCGCGTTTAGCAAAAAAGTCTGGTGAACATTGGTCCAGAAATTTCGGAGATCTAGAGGTGTAATTATACCTACCCAAATCGATTTTTTCGAGAAACCATATTTCAGCTCTTAAGGGGTGCTGCATCCCCAAATTTTTACACGTGCTAGAGAATGACCAAGTCTTGCTAGCACACCCCCAGCTGGGACAGGGGTCCCTCTTACAATTTTTTTTTCAAATGGGGGCCTGAAATTGGCTTAAAATTCAATGTATTAGGTGCAAGATCTTTGGAGCTGGGGGAGTAGCCTTATGAAACTTTACCATGTGATGTGCCGCTCGGCGGGGGTGATAACGCGAGGACAACTTTTGGGGGCACTGCCCCTTGAAATATGGAGGGTAAAAAACGTCCGAAATTCATTA
>Ga0209367_1002111_pt1 | contig 25812 bp, 14 predicted proteins | sample WorMetLIZISLAND2_FD_187412 | JGI IMG/M metagenome (GOLD analysis project Ga0209367, IMG submission 187412) | Marine gutless worms symbiont microbial communities from Max Planck institute for Marine Microbiology, Germany - Olavius geniculatus... ... | reverse complement strand
ATTATCGGCCTATGCGAGTAAGTCAGTAAAATGAGAGATGTAACAAAGGAAAAAATACCTAACCTGGTTACGCCATCTGACGAACAATATTAAATTTTTATGATTCCCAATGTGTGTGTCTGAACTGTTATCACATTTGCAAAAAATCATTGAATTTTACCTATGCCTTCAAATGTTGCCAGCAAAAATGTAAGTTGGCTTCACTTTAGCTGGACCACCCTGTATTGTAAGCTATGCATTGTTCCAAACTGCTTTACGGTTGTTTAAACTTTTTTCTGGTAGGAAATGTGTTATTTTGCTTTTCAGTTGACAAAGATGTTTTTCTTGTTTCCCGATCCTCATTTCAAGAAAACGAAACACAAGTGGCGTATAATCAGCCCATCTCTTCTGGCAGAATATGCGTATGTTTTGAAAGTTGGGGTGAGTAAAGCTTTGTTCTGATTTATTCAGATTCTCGATGTATTTCATGACTCAGACCGTCAAAGTAGTTGCGAATATATGCTGATACAATTTACAGAAAATGTCTAATTTCTACATATAGGGCCTAGCATATTCTTTGCCTTTATACTTTTATACTTTGTACAACTCCCAACAGTTCACATAAGTTATGGAATGGCTGGAAAACAACTCATTGTTTAGACAAATATTAAAACTGACAAACAGTGTAGATTTCTTGTTTTTATACTTTTCTAATCAAAGGATGTAATTCTTGTTTGTATTGTTTTCCGAGTTCTGTATTCATGTTATTGTCGTGATGACAGTAGTTTGTGTGTGTGGCTGGAATGGTTTATGCTCAGGGTATGATGTACACAATAACAGATGTGAAAGAGCTTTATGATTGGATGGTGGAACACATCACTAGTCATCCGTTGTTTGAAAGAATTCCTCAACATGAAGTGGTAATATCGTTTACTCTCTGTGAAACAACTGGTTAGTTCAGCTGAGATCAGTTACTTAGTACATGCTCACTAGTTTACTGCTGGTCTATTAAAAAGAAAAGTTCCATTTTGAATCATCATACATTTTGATTGAGTTCAACCTGCAGTGTTAGATTTAAATTTGAAAATACAGTATGTGTAAGAAACTTGCCACTTTGGCTATCAGTTTTTGTGGCATAACTTGCGACAGCAAATAGTATATGTATTGACTCTTATTACAATATGGCTGGACTGTGTTATTGTTACATGAATATTAATGTTACATTGATGGGCAAGTGAAAAGCAGTAAATGTGAAAAATAGAGCTGCAGAAGTTAACGATTAGTCACACGATTAGTTGCTATAAATTTTTAAAGATGAATAAAAATTTTAATCTTTCAATTCTGATCCAAGTCACATCAGTAAAAACATTATAAAGTAGATGCAGTGACATAATGACCAGCATCTAAGTCATATGTTGACCCAGAAAAAGTGAACATTTTAGTTTGTCTACAAGATGGGGTTAGAAAAATACCCAACAATTGTCTCAGTGCATCTGTTAGTGCTTTTGGCTCAGTAACTGAAGAGCAAATTTATTTGCCAAACATTGTTAGCTTTTGATTAAAATTAACATCTAATTATGCATTAATTTTTGCACAGTTAGCTATAGAAAGAAACATTTTAGTCATTACCAGCTTTAGTTAAAAACACATTAGGTTTTGTTAATATTTAGCTTTATATTGTAGGCCGAGTCTATTTGGTAAAATGCTGTTTTTCTTCTTTCTGAAATGGAGTCGTCAGTTATCATTTGCTGACTGAAAAATAATTGGAGATCGTAACTTGTCCAGTCTGGCAGTAGATTTGTTGTTCAGCTGGTACTAAGTTTCTGCAGATCATCATAATTATTACTGTGTGATTTTCGTGTGTTCAGGATGCTGATCCGGTTGCAGCACAGGTTCGAGAAAGTACAGAAGAAGGTAAAAAGGTCGCGCGTAATCTTGGCAGCAAGTGGGAGGCCGTATTCCGACGCGTGGAAGACAATTTCACTGCAGCCGAAATCACATCCACTTCTTCTTGACCCACGATTCTCAGCTGATGTTCTCTTGTTCTGCCAGAGGCGGATTTTGACATGTCTGACATGTTCAGTCAAGCAGGAACCCTGACAAACAGGGGGCCCCTACGAGCCAGAAAATTTGGCTCAAATTTGTACAACTTTTTCTGAATTTGGGGCCTCTTCATGGCTTGTTGCAAGATTACAAATTTAGTGATCTGGCCAGGGGTGGGGGTCTGTACGCGGATTAGCTCGGTTGGCCATCTCAGCAGCGGCATTGAGGCTTCCATTTTTACCAAACAGGGCCACTTGTGTTTAAATCCGGCCCTGGTTTTCACTGGCGTCCACACCATGTAAACCTCCAACCAAGTGCTCTATGTTAAAAGTAGGCTGAGATTTTTCAGCCTTTTTTGGGGGGGGAATTGTATCAGCTTTCTCTCTGGCTTGCGTCCATATGTATTTTTACTCCCCGTCTCGATAGCTCAGTTTAAGGGACCATGGAAAAGAAATGAGGAAAGGTGAGGGGAAAGGAAAAGGAAAAGGGAGGAGATGAATGGAGGAATAGGAGCTCGCCCTCAAGGCTAGAGAATGATGTAGATGCCCTTGGTCATTTCATTTGAACTCAGTATTATGGTAATATGAACAAATATGGAATATGGCTGAACTGCGGCACATTTGCACCATACTTTATGCAGATATTGCTTTTTGTTTCTTGCTGTCATTATGGCATATAAAAAGTGAATTTGTAATGTAACAAAAATAACAGTTTTCGTGGATCTCTTAGGAACTTAGTGCAGTCGTCTGATAATTTTTACACGCAAGAACTAGCATAGCTATAGCGCGTATTAGCTATGGTAATTCTGTTCGTCTGTCTGCCCATCTGTCCGTCATGACCCGGTACCAATTCAAGCCCAGGTGAGACAGAGAGTTTGGGTTTTTACCATATGATAGCCTAGAGTCTCTAGTCTAATTTCGTGACAAAATTTCATCCTGCTGGGTAAAAGAGGTCCCCACAAATGAGGGGGCAAAAGAGGGTCACCCCCCTTAAAAAGGCATTATTTTACTGCTATTGGCTCGTCTAACGTGGAAATGGTTGCAGATAGGCGCAGACATGCACTGGCGACGAGCTTCTTAGAAATGTCAACATCAATGACCTTGAACCCCCAAAATAGGATGTTTTAGTGAATGTTTCGTGATTTTAAGCTGTGACACGCATTTCAAGAGTGAATTGTGCTGAAATGGCAAAACAACCTGCATATGAAATTTTCAGCATTGAACGTAGATTTTAGAAATCCAAGTCCGAACCCTCTAGGTTCAAGGAGGGTTGCAGAAGTGGGTATCAAAAGGGGTACCCTTTTAAAAAGTAGTTATTTATCCATGGTTGGCTTCTCTAGCGTGACAATAGTTGCAGAGAGGCACAGACATGCTGCTTAACATAACGAGCACTGGCAACGAGCTTCTTAGGAATGTCAACATCAATGACCTTGAACCCTAAAAATATTGGTTTTTAGTGATATTTTTGGCTGCAAAAGAGTGAATTGCAACAAAATGGAGTAGATAGACCAAGATTACCTGCGAACAGTATCTCTATAGGCTTTCGCACATTTCATGAGCATTAGCTCAGATTTCTTGTTTAGCTTAATTAGGGAATAGGTGTGGACTGTGGAACTGATGTTAATGGTGTCATTGTAACTAGCCGTCAACTTCAAAGCCTTGAAAGAAATTTCAAGCAATAAATTTTCTGCCATATTTTCATTAGGATAGTTTACAATTTCCAAAGTCCTATTACAGCTAGTGTAGGCTACACAATCAAAGCATTTGAGCTGTGTTATGAGTTGTTATTGTTAGCTACTGACCATGTAGGCTTGTTTGAAAATTACTGGCGGAATGTACAATGTAGTGCTAGTGCAATTTGATTTAATTTTTATTGCCAGTTAAATTAAAACTGTTGATTTGACGCTAGCGAAATGTGCATTGTTTGCTGACCTTCAAGTCATCCTGTACTCACCTACGTCCCGTTCATCTGGGATTTCAGATGTCATTTTTTAATTGAGAACTAACACAGGGCCAAAAATGACTCCTGTGTTGCAACTTATTCACAGTAACATTCATTGCATTATTTCTTTATATCTCCACTGCTTTATTTGAAGATCCATATCATAAGAGAACACTGCGGAAACAGCAGATCACACAGTAGTCACAACTATTGCCAAACGACTGCAGTTAGATACAAAGTCAAATGTACAGAATACATTGCAATTGCGTGTATTAATGCAATAGCTACCGCCTTGGCGCTGTTAGCCCACACCTGGTACTGGTATAGTTGCCCAGAAACTGCAGAACAAAACCAGGGCGGAAAACGTCGAGTCTTTCGCTGGCGGTCACCCCCATTTTTTTCACGCGGCAATCTACACCCTTAACAAAAATTTCCCCTAGAGAGGGATAGGAGCCAAAAAGGGGGAGTACTTGAGTCCGAAAGTGGGGGGAAGTTGCACCTGATTTTGATTCCAGATTTGGGGGGATAGAAGCCACTGCAGGTTAGATTTGACATCGAACCAAAGTCATCCTAGTTTTATCACATCCTCAATGCATGCTGAATGCTGACTCGGAAAGCATGTGACAGTGGCCACTCAAACCTAGAAAACCTGGAACACTCGGGAATTCATAGACACGTAGTTTAGCAGGACCGTGCTTAAAAAGAGTTTGAAAGTGGTCTGACAAATTATCTCCTTTCTTAATTAATTTCTTTCCTTCCCATCATCAGTGACAGCAGAAAGGGGAAAATAAATGATGCCATCATTTGTTTTCCCCTTTCTGCTGTTACTCTCCTCTTCTGTCACCCTTTTCTATTCTTTTCCTTAATTCACTGTTTTCGTTCCTCCTTTAGGGTGATCTTAGAGTATAAACCTATCAGAATCGTGAATGCCCGTGTGGGAAATAGTTTAATTTCGTGACACATAACATGTACATCTTCGGCAAAATTTAATGGAAAATATTTAACTAAAATAATATAAACATAAGGTCGCACAGTCGTACGTTAGAATGACTTGGCGAAAAGGGTGTATCAAATTACATGGCATAACGATATTCCGCCAACTTTACAGAAATGCATGCACAGATGACTTTATCAAAACCACAATGAAAAAAATGCTACAAAAATATTGAAAGCGTGCATGCCGACGGACAATGTGAAATGACAGAATGTGCAGTGATATTAGACTTCCAGTCCACAAACCAACTGGCTCTGACTTTGACTTTTGCTTAGTGAAAATTATTTGAGTTTCACTTAATTTTGTCTGTCGTCATTTGGCTCTGACTTTTTTTGCAATTTTAACACCTTAGAGAAGTCGACAAGTCGATCAACACAGTGTAAGTTAAAAGTGTAACACTTACTCTGTAAGTGCAGAACTGACTGAACATTTCGAATAAATCTATTGGCTCAGGCTTAAATTGCGTTTCAATTGCTTCAAAGTCTGCTATGATAGAGACGTCAAAATTCAGAGTCAGTCAAATGGGCTAATAATTCATTTCACTTACATCAGAATCATTTGACTTGAGCTTTGACTTTGACTTCTGCAAATTATTTGACTTTGACTTAAGTCAATTAAATATCACTGAGTACGTGGATGTCGGTAATAATTCTTCACAGCCGGCTGGATATTTCCACGACAGAGGTCCGACACCTCTTAGGTATGCTGTCTGGCTGCGTTCACTATCTGCTCGTTAACTCACACTAGGCCTAAGTCTCGCGAGAATCCTTGCAACTTGAGCAAATTTACGGCCGTTGCACTGCAGAAAAACAGTGACGTCAGTGGCATGGATGGAGGGAGCGGGTGCAGTTGGCATCCTTTTCCGGCTTAATTTTGAGCTGTCGGACATTTTCCCTATCGGAAAATTTGTGTCCATTTGGGGCTCAAAAATTTTGAATGACTCGGCGAAAAAATTTTGGGGCAGAATTAAAACTTTTAGCATCCATATTAATCCTCTCTGTCGGAAATTCGAAGGTGACAGTGTGTCTGAATTCAGTCGGTCGAAAATTTGCCGTGTCTGTCGGAAAATCGCAACTTACTGCCCCCTCCTCGCCTATTTTTGTAACCCAAGATGCCGCTGCAAGGAGACACAGGACGGCCAGCCAAGCAGTTAGTCATCGACGATGGATCTTAGCCGCAGAGTCGCGGTAGTACGCCGCCGAGTCGACAGCGCGACGCGTGCTGGCGCCCCCTTGCGAGTCACGCGGAGACAACTTCGCCCCAGCGGCGGCGGAGTTGCCACCGCGATGTAGAACGTTGATCGACATCGGAACGCTGCCTGTCCGCACTGCCGCCGCCCCGCCGCTAGCAGCAAAGCGCACAGTTTCCTCGTCGTCAAACACGGCCGACATCGGTCGCGACGATTGGCGCTGACTTGGCGCTGATTTGCGGACCACGCGGTCCAGGTCTATAGCACTGTCTTTCTGAGCGCGCTGCTCGAACTCCGGCGGCAGCGTTCGTCGTACGGCGTGTCCGCGCAGACGCGCCGGCAGCGTGCCGCCTGGCGAGCCCGTCCTCCCGCGTCTGGAGGTGGGGCTGCGCCAGTCAGCGTTCCCAGTCATCGTCGTGGTGGTGGCGGTGGTGTGGGTGGAATCGTCGACGATGACTGCTCGTCCATCGCCCGTCTGGACCACGGTGTCTGGTGCGAACCTGACCCGTTCGACGTCCCGCCGCCGTGAGTCGCTGTCGCTGCCTCGCTCAACCCCCGCGGCCGCACTGCCGCCCAGTCGCCGTTTGTCCACCCCACGGGGGTACCGACCTCCACCGGGCGCACCCTGATAGTCCACCGGCATCAGCGGTGATCGCTGCTGGGTCAACCTGGCCGGGTGTTTGAGCTGGAAGAACGGTGGGGTCTTCGATGAAGTATTGGTTGTCGCTGCTGGGCTGTCGCTGAGTTGTTTCTGCTCAAAGCTGTCGGCGCTCGTCACAGATCGCTTGGATGAGCTGGTTGACATGAAGCTCTTACTCTACACTCACGCACACACGCACACATCTCGGTACATAACCAGCACCAACGTCAACTCAGCCTTTCATCCTTTCCGGGACTGGGGTTGAAGTTGGGCGCGTTCACCTATGTTGGCTGGCTTACTAATCGTAGTTACGTAAATTATGAGCGTGACGTTTTTCATCACGTTTACAAACGTTTTTTTATTTTCTCGTAAATACGTGTTTGCACACGTTTTTAAAAAAATTCTAACGTTTCTACAGCTATGTTGCTGCTAACCTTGGTTATGAGCGGTGGCGGCGGGGCTGTGGTGAAGATTGACGTGTAGTTTCGTCGCGTGGAAGCGGTCGTGGTTGCTTTGTTCCAGTCGTCGTCGTCGTCGTCGTAGACAACTGTTCGTACTTTCCTCGTCGTCGACGTCGTAGTCGCCTCGGCTGCGCTTTCGTCCGACGCTGAATGTGCTATAGCAGCCGCACGCTGTCCACCCGTCACCCGCACCTGTCCAGCGTTGTCAGTAACGTCTGTTAATATTTTGTTTACACGATGAAGCTACTCTACGAGCGCACGTCATGCACACATCAAGCTCTCATCATGTTGTTGGGACCAGGTCCGTCTTTAGAAAGGTGGCAACTTGGCACATGCCAAGGGTCCCGCGCCTCAAAAGGGCGGTGATCGCCGCAACGGACGCTGGATCGATCGATCGATCGATCTAACGAATTTTCATTGCGTTAGGAGATAAATTATTGTCACAACTTGAACTCAGTTAAAAGGTGTAAAAAGTTTTTGGGGACCAATAATCTAGGGTCTAAAAAAGTGTACGTTTAAAACCTACAGAAAATGAAAACCTATCTTACATGTACTTATACCTATCTTACAATTTTTCGTGGCATGCAGTCACGGGTCACTATGTGGTTTCAGGGGCCAGTGGCGTACCAAGGGGGGCCCTCTGGGCCCAGGTCCCTCCATCCTCCAGAAAAAAACAAGCATACGTATAAACGTATGCTTGCTATACGTATGCTTGTTTTTGACGATGTGTGTGTAACAGTAACACAATAAATCTATTTAAAAATTGTTTGAAACGGGAACTGCAAACGGAAACACATAGTTACAGTTAGTTATTAGGATAGTAAGCGTTATATGGCTCCTGCCTGTGCTTACTTAGGCCACCAGTAATTCTGGTGGCTTCGGTGAATTTGGTGAAAAAACTGCACGAAATTCGTCAATTTGGTCAGTTTATTTTCGGGAAAATAATTAAAATTGTTGCCACCAAATCTCATCTTTTAAAGCTAAAATGCACCAAAATTTCGGTTTCGGCTAGGGCTTCGCCCAAGACCCCGCACCCCATAGCTGATTTTGGGGGGTCCTACTTCTAAAGGGTGAAAGGGGAGGAGAAGAGGGGAGAACAGGGGAAGAGGAGGAGTAAAAAAGTAGGGCAGGGAAGAAAAGGGTTGGTGAGTTCGTCAAAAACTAAACCATGTCAGCTCAGTTCGGTTCAGTTACTTCGCTCTATTACGCCTTAAGGTTTATGACAAGGACGCACCTGTTGCTGCCGCTGCTTCTGCTGGCGTGGGCGTGTCTCGTTGTCACTGGAAGTCTTCGGTTGTACGGAGCCGTCCGGCAAGATCTCAAAGCGCTGCTGGGATGTCGGACTCGGCTCCTTACGAACCGGACTGAAACAACAACACCAGCAAGAAAATCATCGTGATAAGGCGAGCGACAAAACATGACATGAAGTTTCGAAGCAAAATCAAATCGCATGCTACAAACTAGACGGGGCTACGTGAAATCAACGTGCCGTCCTGGGAATAATGATGTGCTAACAACATTTCCACTTCCTGAAAATCGGTCCTCTACTTTCCGGTTCTCCATTTTCAGTCTACCCGATCGGTCACTTGTAGTGATTGCAATCCCCGGATTTCCGTGATGATCCGGGATTAAAAAATTGTAATCCCGATAATTTTTGTAATCCGGAAATCCCGGGATCGGGACGCCGCCAATTCCGGATTCTGGATTGGTGAAAACAGCCGGGATCTCGAAATCCCGGTATTCCGGGGTTCTGGGATTGCAATCCCTAGTCACCTGTGCTTGTCTTTGTCGAGATGATCGCCAATGTGAATTCTGGTCGCCGTGGCAGTTGTGGCTGCAGTATCTCGCGTGCTGGGCGGTGACGTCACGCTGATCAACTGACCGGAAGTCGCAGACTGCTGAGGCTGGGTCATCGGCTGTCTGGTCGGAGGACTGGAACCAGCTGCAGTGGCCGGTGCTTGCGACGCAGCCTGCCCCTAGCAATCACCAACAGCAGACAACTGAATATTTTGTGACAACATATGTATACGGCGGAAATGCGTTTCTGATACCAGTTTGTTACCTTTAAAAAGTAGCAGAATCTTAATTAGGCCTACTGTGCGCCATCACAGAGCTTTTGGGGGTACGACTACAGGAACACCGAGAGAAAGTTACACAACGTGATGTACGGGCTTACACACGAAGCACCAGCAAATCCGCAGCAACAGAGCAAAACAAGTCTGCAGTCACAGACCACGCCATCTCTCTCAACCACGTCATAAACTGGGACCATATCAAGGTGATCGACAGAGAAAGCAACAGAACAAAATGGACCGATAACAGAATGGACCGATGGATCAGGGAAGCGATACACATCAAGAAAAAACAAGAGAAGTCGATGAACCGAGATGAGAGGTCCTATCAACTTCCACACATCTATGATTGTTTACTGTCCGCCGCAGCGACACCTGGTGGACAGTCGTTCCGAAGAAGACAGCAGCGGTTGCCGAAATGTCAAAAATAACAAATAAAAAAGTTGTATTTTAATAAATTCACATAACATATTAAGTTTTCTAGGTCATTTCCAGAAAAAAAAATTCCGACATAGGAATATGTTAGGAATAAAATGCGAATTACAGGAAAAAAATTATCGAAGAAAAAAACGTACGAATAACTTACATAAAAAAAACGTATAGAAGCAGTTTCTGAGATGACTTTGGAGAATAAACGTTCGAAAATCGATTTCTGGGAAATACTTAGGAAAAAATCGTGTCAATTGCTGAACCTAGGAAAATGCTACGAAAATTCATCTTGAGAAGTTTTGTAAATTAACCTGTGAGGTGGGCACGCTGGTGTCGTCGTCAGCCTTGTAATCGACGCGAGTCCGATACGGCATTTCTGTGGTTACCCCAGGTGGCAGCATTGGTGAGTCCAGTGCGGGTTGCTGTGGTACGATGACTGACTTGATCATTGGCGATTTGTGAGGACTGACGTCGTGAACTCCTGCTTGCTGCTGCGACTGAGCATTAACGAGTGGGGCGTCCGCAGGCTGAACCATCTGTATACAATGTGCGGCAATAAAAAAGACCCCACTACACTAGTTTAAACTTTTGTTTTCGACATCGTCGCCAGGTTTGTTCGTCTGCCTGTTCTCGGATAACACAGTAACTCATGAAGCGCTGCACTTAGCTTGACGAAATTTTGCACGAATACGTACCTCTACAACTGCAAAAATCCTGTTAAATTTCAAGGTCATAGGCCAACGGTCAAAATCATAGGACTGGATACTTTACTACTGCGAGATATAGGCCCGATCATGCTGATATTAGCTGCTGCTAGATAGAGATTGGCAGGATAACTTGGTCGACGCTGACGTCATCACTATAAATATCGTCGTAAATGCCACGGCGGCTACCGCGAACCAATTTAGTCTCGCGCAAGGCTTGACGGTTTAGTTACTAACGTAATACACTAGTTTTCAAAAACAAGCCACAGTATAAATTCATTGTTTAAAACGGCCAAACTACGACTTCTGTAGCTTATTCCACATTGTAGTGTAGCGTCAGTATTAAGGTGAGGTGGGCAAAACTACAGTAGTTTTCTTTGCGATGCTGCACGCCAAAGATTATTGAAATCGGCCAATGTTTCACGGAACTATTGAAAATTATAGTGGATTGTGTTTTTGGTTTTATCTGATACATGGTGTAAAAATTTTATTAGGATGAGGTTAGCACGGCACACATACATGTAGGGTTCTCTGGTGAGTGCTGCTGGTCCACGTGGTTCGACCTCCGTTCTGTTCCACGGCAGATCCGTGCTGTTGCGTCAGAGACACGGCTGCTACGCCGTCCCATATGGCAGGTGACGCTCCGTAGCTGCTGTGCGATGGGTTTCTCACGTCGGACTCCAGCGCACCGGCAGCTGGCAGGTTGTGTGTGTGTATTACTCGTTGTCGCAACTGACCGGAATCAGTCGTCGGCAGTCTGGCAACGATTGCTCCCACTTGCTGATGTTCTACAGGGCCACATATCAGACACACACAGAACTGTGTCACTAGGTGGCGGCAGGGTGTTAGACTCATGACCGAAAGCTCATGGGTTCGACGGTCGGGTCAAGTGGTTATTACTCGGATGGGTGACTACTGTCTCCGGACAGATAAACCATATAGATATAGGCCCTATAACCAACATCAAGGTCAACACAGGCTACTCAGCCTTCAATCCCTCCGAGGTAGGCAAATCGAGTTCGCTTACTAACTTGTCTCGCTGGGGTTAAGGCTGGGCGCGTTTACCTCTGTCGGGTGACAGCTAACACTGTGTGATCCCATATGGCAGGTGACGCTCTGTAGCTCTGTGATAGGTTTCTTATTAAAAGCTATACATCAATTCACCTTTTCCTTTACCTTTACCTTTACACACGTTGTCTTGTTTTCAGTTTGAGAAATTAGACGACGCATAAAGGCAACTTTATTCAATCATATTTTCCTTCTGCAATCAACTATTAACGATAAACACACACATTGTTTAAGGCTAGCGAGCAAATAACTATCACGTTCTTTTCACGCTATGCGGAAAAACGTTATTTCTTTACAATTTTTCGCGAAAAATATCTGGATGCCACTGTTTGTTGAGGCTGCTGTCCCCAGCTTACACATTTTCGACAATGGCCACGTGACATACTGTACAAGTGAGACAGTGTACGGACACTTCATCACGCGACAGTTACTCACTGCATAATCAGAGATTTAATCACGCGACACTTAATCACCGACATATCACCGACTTAACAATCACACGACATAATCACAAATACACATATAAAATCCTATAAAAACATAAACGTCTACGGACACGTTAACAACTTGACACAATCAATCGCTTTGGGACAGAAGGTTTTGGCACTTGTCTTTATAGACTGCTTCACCTCCTATTCATGAAGTGACAGAAGACTGTGCACCAGCAATTCCTTGTACACTTTGTCTCAAAAAGCATCCCGGACATTTTCCATTCTAACTTGAACCAAAATTACCAGATTCTTATAATTTTTTGTACGAATATTCTTAACACAACTTGCCATCAAATGACCGTTCAGTTTTTAGTTTTCACCTCACCCAATGTTTGCTTCTGCATTACCTGGGGAAAGCAGACCAAGCAAAATACGCGTTGAAATAAATGAAAAAACGTCGATAAATTCCGTCAAACCAGATCTGTGGCCCCCAAAACCCAGTCGATCACAAGGCTTGACTGTCGTGCAGCAAAGTGTCTACCAGATGACGTTCAGGAATGTTTATAAATTCAAGAAGCAACTGGCAGGCCCCTAAGTCTGAATTAATATGGAGCATAACATTATCGATACTGCTGTCAATGAATGAAGAAATCATCTCCGTGCCTGTGTTTGCACAGTGAACCAATATTTCAATCAATTTTACTGTAGGCAGTTAAAAAACAAAACAACTAAATAGAATGTCAGCCAAAAATGTTAACAAAACGTGTTTTTGTGCGTTATTTAAATTAAGTAATAATACCATTTTGGGTGAAAATGCAATATTTCGTTGGCTTTGCTTTCCCCAGGTAGTGCAGAAACAGACGTTGGGTGAGGCGAAAAACTACACAATGATTTTATGGCCAGTTTTATCAGACATATTCTTACAAAAATTATTAAAATCCGATAATCCTTCTTCAAGTTACAATCGAAAATGTTTGGGATGTTTTTTGAGACACAGTGCAAAAATGATAAACGTTGCATTTGAAAATCTTTTTCGATCCCTTGCACAAAAGCCCACAATGTTGGAAGGTGACACTGAAAAAAATGCCTGCAGACCAAAATGCCAACCTTCAACTGCATTTGTTGTTTTTGCAATGCTTGCTACCCGCGCTTTATAATGATCATATCTATAATGATAATATTTATAATGCTCAGTTGGCTAAGACGTAATGTTCACCTTGCACGTCCTGGTGATCGTCTGTCTCTATAGACATGTTCGAAAATGCACAATCGATCACAGGTCGGTGATTAACTGTCGCGTGATTAAATGTTGGGTGATTAAGTGTCACCAAACCCAGTAAGACGACGATACCTTCGAGATAATTATGTTAAATCCTCGATGCCAAAACTTTGGCCTCAGCCTTGGTCTCATCCTCCAAACCATGGCCTCGGCCTCGGCCTTGTTCTTAAGCATTTGGCGTCGGCCTGGTCTTAGGATCGTAGTGCTTTGGCATTGTTAACACCAGAAAACTTCTAGCTTACGACGTCGTGATCACTTTTATAGTTTTATCTTTGGTCTTGGTATTAGCCTCGGCCTTGAGCAACTGGTCTCGGCCTTATCCTTCTGGCCTCGGCCTTAACCTCGGCCTCGGGAATTTGGCCTCGCTTAACGTCACTGAATATTACCTTCGACCGGTGGCCAAACGCCTTCAACGGACGTGTCTGGTGGTCGTTCGCTGAGTGCTGTCGGTAGGTTACCGGCACTAAGTGAGACCTGTCTCGTTGACAGCAGATTAGATTCGTCCTGTGCTGCGGCATCATGCTCTGATGATGTGGCGCCGTCTGCAGCGCCAGTGGACTGGGTGAATTGAGAAGACGAACGAGCAACGTCATCATCAGCAGCAGCACCAGCGCTATGACGCTCTACTGACGTCTGCGATGACGTCACGTCCTCAGCCGCGTCTACAACCAATCAGAAAACGGCTCTGATTCCAACCTATTTCATTGATGTACGGATCGCTACTGCGTGAAACTGCATAACTGTACCGAAACTGTCAGCTTACGACCATATTTTCCTGATGCATATGTTAGTCTATATATTGAGTTTCCAATAATAACAAAAAAACCCAGCTGTCCCTAGGATAGCCGATTGTACTGGTTGTCAGTGACTTTCAAGGTCATCCAAGGTCGAAGATTTTTATGTCACTTGAAAGCCAATATGCCACTTCCTATTAGTGATTAATAGCAACCTTGGCCGTATCTTTCGCCGTTTCCGAGATATGGCCAGTTTTCCGTTGAAAAACGCATATTTTTTACCCCCGGCCATTTAACCCCGCATTTGAAAATGTTCCCTATGCATTAGATCGCTGAGATTTTGCATGCCTAACTTTAACACAAATGGCTAATTATTCGCGTAAAAAGTTTTCCCCTATGACCTAAAAATTAGCCACAATACATCTGTGACATACGAACAGACGGACAAACGGACGGATGACAACCATGCCAACAGCTCGACCGTTACTTAAGTACGGTCGGCTAAAAGCTGCACACCTGCAAATATTTCATACGCACTGTTGTAAGGGCGACGAGCGATAAGTAAAGGAAATGCCGTTTGTGGAGTGGATTTCCGTAACTCCGCAACCGCTTTGCCGATTTTGAAAAAAATGGCAACAAAAATCACGTCGAGGACCCGACTCACACGCAAAATTTGGTCACAATCGGTAGGAAGAGGGCGTGACTGCGCGTGAGTGAAATTCACTGTTTGGTGTCTACTTTTTATTTTCGTGCGCCCGGCTACAGTTGGCCGATTAGTTCAAAGCGTCCCGGTGGCATATACATGTCTTATATGTTTTTAATTAAATTTTTAAAAAATATTTTCCCTTTCTACAGACAAAAGAAAAAAAAAGCTTTGAGTAATCGTACACTGCTGCAGCGACTCGTCGATATCGCTCGTGATCTCAGAGTCGGTGACGTCATCAGTTTCAGCGGCTGACGACATTGGCACGATGTTGTCGTTTTCATCGACGCTCCTCTGAACGTTGCTTGTCCTAGTTCTCTCATCATTCTCCACGTCATCAGTTACGTCATCAGTGATGTCATCATCGTCATCGCTGTGATGACGCTTGTCGACAACTTGCTGATACGCGACTGCATCAGCCGGAGAAAAAACATGTAAACACGTCAAGTCTCACTGATCTTCGTTTCGTTAGCCGTCAGCCAGACACCAGCTTGCACTGCCAGACCTTGGATATGACGCAGCGTGCTTGTTTACGTTCCGGCTTTCGCTGGTACTCATTGTGCATATCCACAAAAGGATGGCCAGGCTGAGTTGACCTGGGTGGTTGGTTGGTAACATGGTTTGCCCGTCCATCCAGGTATTAACCGGATTCGGCGTACGGCAACTACGTTCGGCAGACGGACATAATATCCGTGGTCTCGCAGTGTAAACTGGTGTCTGGCAGCAGAGTTCAATGCCACTCTACATGTATTATGGCTCTCGATAAACTTTGCATACCGGTACTTTACTTTTTACATAGAATATATCAGGTTGAGGGTCACGTATACGGGGTATTCCAGAAAAAAATGGCACAAAATTTTCTGCACCGTAATTTTGTCTCTTCGCTCTGCGTGGAGCGACAGGTTGCCGCTGATCCAGGACATCATTGTCCAGCGATGTGCTGTTACCGCGGCGTGGCGTGGGCCTCGGGCGTGCAGCAAGCTGTGACGGCTGGACGCGTGAATGTTGTCTCGGAATGTCGTGTCCATTGTTGTACGTCGATCTGTCCTTACTCTTCGCCGCACCGACTGCACGCAGCAAAACATCGCCGGTCTTCGCGTTCCATTATACCCCGTTTACACGACAAACGCAAGTCGTGTGCTTTCAGAACCAGCTTTCTCGTGTAAACGGGGCAATAGTCTACGCCGAATTTTACTTCCCCTCAACTAGATGAAAAAGGAAATTACGCATTTGTTGAGATGTGTTCATTGTTTATAGCGACACAAATGATGAAATAAACCAAAATGAACTGAAATAATGTGAAATAAACTGGCCAATAGAATTAAGTTATGTTCAATGTATTTCATATAATTTCTATCGCTTTGAGCAGGCCTTTACAACCTTGCTGCAGACGTCTCGAAAAGTTGACGTGAACGGAACCTGAGCTTTACTACTTCGACACAGCATTCTGATTCTGACACCAAAAAATTATACTAGGCCCAATACATGTCTAAATTTTAAACAATCTGCTCTTGCACATAACTCAAATGCAGATTCTAATCAAAATATTATCACGCATTGTACAGGAAAGCCTAGCTAACGTAAAGGAAGGCGCGACAGCAGCGCATGTATGAAAGCCCACTGCGAATCAATCGAAGTTTACCGATCGTACCAATCGACATTTGACACGATGATGATAATGAAGACCAGTATCTATAGCGTTCCATCGACATTTGCTAGACGGCGTGGGGCACCAAAATTTGACGTTCCCGTACGGAGGATTCCTTGAACGCAAGGAAGGGGATAAAATTTAAACTATAGTAAAAACAACGTTTAATGCTGAAAATATATTATGCAAGTTGCCCTGGACTATCTCTAGTGATTTCGAAGCAATTCGCTGTTAAAATGTGTGTTGCAGCCCAAAATCCCACGAAAATTTAATAAAATCCCAATTTTGGCGTTATTAGACAAGCCAAGGAAAGTATTAATCTGGCTACGAAACACTGAACTTGAACAGGTTCATGAATTCTACTACTTGGAAAGTTTACTTACTGAAGATGCTCGTTGTAATAAGGAGATCAAGAAAAGAATTACAATGGCAAAGGCAGCTTTTATGAGAAGAGGAGAATTACTACGAGGGAACATCTCAAAGGACTTGAAGAAACGGAAGGTGAAAGCATTAGTATGGAGTGTAGCTCTTTATGGCTCAGAGACATGGACACTTAGAAAAGAAGACATCAAACGTATTACAAGCTTTTGAGATGTGGATCTGGCGTAAGATGGAAAAGATCAGCTGGACAGCACATGTGTCAAACGAAGAAGTCTTGAGTCTGGTGCAAGAACAACGTTTTCTGGTCCACGTCATCAAGCAACGTCAAGCAAACTGGATAGGACATGTCTTAAGACATGACTGTCTTCTAAAGACTGTACTAGAGGGGAAGATAGAAGGGAAACGGCCAAGAGGAAAACCAAGAAGGAAGATGCTGGATCTACTTATGGAGCAAGAGGAAAAGAAAATCAGTTACGAGGAACTGAAGAGAGGAGCACAGAGCCGTGTCGGATGGCGCCATAGTCATTGAAACCTGCCTTAGGGCAGAGCATGCAAAGAAGAAGAATACACGCTATAGCTAGCTAGCTAGCTCTCGCGCGTAAAAAGTGGCCAATGTTTCACGAAACTATTCAAAAAATAAAAGTGGCACGTTTTTTTATGCACCACAGTGTACACAAAATGAGTGCAATCGTTTAACTCAGCATGAATAATATGAACTGCAATGAGTGTCAGTAATAAGTAGTTTCTCTTCTACGGCACACAGAGTTTAACTTTAAATAGTCATTAGTTAAGCACAACATTTTTTACTACAAAAGAAAAGTACCATACATTGAATAATAAAAATATAACTTTTTTGATTGAAACTAATGACACTATGCAAAAAATAATACAACAAAAATACAAGAAATACTTACAGCTTCCAAATCCCCTGGAACAGCTGAGTCAGTGCCTGTAATAAAACACACATAAATATTTCACCATGCAACAGACTGAAACCGATTAAAACGAATGAACTGTCTAGATCATATCTGCATCATGTCTCAAAAAAACTGTCAGTGTTGTTTTTTTAATAACTCCATGAAACATTGGCGACTGTAGTTTTGCTCACCTCACTTTAATATTGTTGCTACACTACCCTGTGAAATGCAGAAGTCGTAATCATTGCAATTGGCCTGTTTCACGGAGTTATTCAAATAATAACACTGGCATAGTTTCTTGAAAGACATGGCATACACAGACAATGGCCAACTATTATCAATTATAATTATTTACCTTCTTCCCTCAGTCTTTGTATCTCGTTCTGTAAATCAGTTTCACGCTGCTTCCACTCCACCTATACAATGCACAGAACATGACTTTGTTGCGTAAAGGCTCCTAATGTGGAAATAAATAGGTGTAAAAGACCAAGATTGGAGTGAAGGTTCCTGCCATCAAAAGTAGAAATTTTCACCTCAGAAAGTCAAAGATTAAGATCACCAGATGACAAAAACCTCCAGACAATGCTGCATATCTCCCAAGCAGCTGATGGCACACCAGGTGCTGCAATGTATAGGTGGCTCTTTAACTGAAATTCAAAATGTGTGGATAGCTACGTGGATGGCTGCATATGTTAGCATTGGTCTGAAATTTTTTTTTCCAAGTCATTACAAAATACAACTAGAAATTTGGGGCAAAGCCCAACGTGAGTACGCCCAGCACCATAAGTCCAATTGGGGGAAAAATTCAGGGTGGTGAAATTCCCCTGGTAGCAAAGTCACATGGCCCGAAGTCAGATGCATTAGCATTCACTGAATGCGATTGTCGACTTATAGGTAAATATTAGCCATGTGATTTCTGGTGTTAGTGAACCAAAGTTTACCAAATTTCTTTTGTTCAACATAAGCGATTGCGGTTGATAACGCAGTTTACCACTTGTCGATATTTCTATCCGCTCCAGAGATATTATAATTCACGGTCAATGTTGAAAGTTATTGTAAAACGTACTAAATTTCCGACGTTTTCGCCCTCCCAAATTTTAAGAGCGGTGCACTCCAAAAGCTGTACCCAGGTTATCATTCCCACCTAGCGGTACGTCATGTGGAAGTTTCATAAGGCTACTCCCCCTGGTCCAAAGATCTTGCGGCTAATACGCTGAAATTTAAGACAATTTTTTACCCCCTTTGAAAAAAATTGTAAGGGGACCCCCATCCCTGATGGTGGGCGTGCTAGCAAGACTTGGTCATTCTCTAGCACGTGTAAAAATTTGGGGGCGCAGCACCCCTTAGGGGACGAAATATGGTCTTCCAAAAAAGTGCTTGGGGTGGGTACAATTTGACCTTCAGATCTCCTTGGCTACTGGACCAAAGTTCATTGGACTGTTTTTGCCTAACATGGGATGGATCTCGATCGATCAGGTACTTGTCTCATGTTGAATATCCTTATCCGTTCCGGAGATATTCGTCATCAAACTTTGAAGTCATCCGAAATCGGGCCAAATTTAGCATGTTTTTGGCCATAAAATTTTTTTTGGGAGAGCCTCAGAAATTTTGTACACTTACTATAAAATCGAACACATTTCCAATCACAGTGCAAAATTTTGCAGCGGTCGGTCGATGGAGCTCAGAAATCTCACAGCGAAAAACAATAGCAAAGTCCGCTCCGATAGCTATTGCTTCCAGGCAGACTAAATATAACTCACTGTGGTAAAACTAAATCTGCAAAAACTACTGGCAAAAGTATCCGGACATCTAACCTCTTTCTGCTGATACGAGTCGAGAGCTTTCTTCAGCTGCTCAATGTTGATTCTGTCACTGTCAATCTGAAGCTTGTACACCTCACAGTCGGCAGCTTGGCTGGCCAGTGAACTAACATGTATTGTCCTCAAAGCTTCCAGCTCACTCTTGTGCTTCTCCTGAATAACAACCAAAAAAGTGAAAAAAAGCTAAAGAACCCTCTATACTAGCTATTCATGAAAAACCAGCCTAGAGTCAAGAAGCGTCACCTGTCGTCATTACCCACCAACTGACACGGGTGAACCTGCACCACCTTAGTCTCAGCCGGTACTCAATTCACAAACCCGAGAGGGATGGAAGGCTCAGTTACTATGTCAATAACCAGTACAAGAGACTGGCCTGGTGACGACATATTGTGCAGTTCTCCACCTCAAACTGTACTAGCTTAACTCTAATCCTGGCCTTATGAACGGAAAACTGGCATGCCAGCTACTCGTGCCCTGGAGAAAGTTCAGACCTATTTTGGTTTTTTGCTAGTACTGTAAAGACAGACAGGTATATGAGCACACAGACACATCAACAGAGAGATAGGTGGCCAAGGCCCACATCAGCCGGACACACAATAAACCGATCCAGTAGCAAGCTACAGTGTTGGCTGCTACTTGCCTCTAGTTCTTGGAACTGGTCCAGCTGGGCATCCTTATCACAGCACTTACGTCGTATCTCATCCAGCGACAACTGCATTGCATCCATTGAACTGCTGTAATCCAACGCACGCTTCTCCAACTCCTGTTACATAACACCACCATGCTATGTCATCTTACATTTCACTGTAAACACATACATAGACTACACACATATGCACATGCATCCATTTCCTGCCGACTAGGCAACTGTAATGCACTGCTAACATGGCATTCATAGGACGACTGTCAACTCGTCAAGGAGGTGAGATATCAGCATCTGAGATTAGCAAAAATCTACATGTGTGTCCTGACAGAGACACAGTCACAGATTAGTGAAAGAAACTTCATGGCAGCTGGACCACAGCCATGGAACAATCTGCTGGTCAAACTTTGATGGAGAAACATTAAAAGTACTGACCCAATACTCACAACACAGGTCCTATGAAAACAATGACAACAGCAATGACTACACAAAACCACCACAACTGATCTGCCACTTCACCTATTACTGTTAATTTGTTACCCATAGCAACCAAATACAACAGCAACAACAGTATCGTAAAGCAATGAAATGCAATGCATTGCAAAACATTATGCTACTACTACTAGCAGTTGATCAAAAAAAAAACAAAGTTGACAACAAACAGTTTTCCCTGACAAGATGTTTCAATTTCAGGACAACTGTCAAATTCCAGCTTTTCCATACAAGTGGCCACAATAAACCTGCTTCATGTTAAGTAGTTCTTGCTTCAGAGTTTCAACTTGTGCCTGAGAGTCGAGGGCCGGAAGAGACATCGACACTTGTGAGGACTCATCAGCCATACCCGACTAGACACAAACAACCAACACAATGTGCACAAATGATCTCAAATGTCCTAAGCAAAGCACAACGATACCCAAAGCATGAGATCAACAGAATAAAATGTGATAACTGTCACTGTGGCACAGCTGAATCTACCTCAGTGACTGACAATACATGACAATAAACAACACAAATAATTTAAAATAATCTTCTACAGCAATTGTAGTCAGAACATTGTGAAAGTGACACAATCATGTACAAACAACTGCCACACAGAACAGTACTGTGAATGGAAACAATAAGAGTAAGACAATTACAGGTGGGACTGCAGTCCATATAAACTGAGAACTACAATCAAGAAATATAAGTGAACAAAGTTAAAACAACTAGTAACACAGTCTATCTTGTTGGACATAAATGCATCTGCAATAATGATGCAGTTCCAAGTTCAATGTGGGAGTTAAAACCAGCTTAAATTTACCATACTCAAAAAGCATGCGTCACATTACAACCTGCTGCTGCTGCACTGCATCACGTTCATCCGACTGTCCATTCATCGTCGGAGGGTCAAGGAGCTCCCATTCATTCTGTGTACCACTGACAAACTGAAACGGTGTGCTCACACCACGGACACGCCGGTCAGATGCACTCACATAGCAGAAATGGAAGTCGTCATTGTCACGAGGCAAGCTGGCAGCTTTCAACACACAAGCAAGAAATAAAGCTACAGAATGAATGCTAACTAGAACCATAATCTGGAACATTTTTGAAGTTAAGTGTTTTCCTCTATGCTATGTTGCATTACAGCCTATACAGTTAGTGTTGCAGCATGAAAAGATATGAGGATGTGATGCAGCTTGTACCTGCAGTGTTTCAATGTGGTTTCAATGTCTACTTTTCAGTGTTTAATTTTTCAGTGTTTAATTACATGCTGTACAGATATGGCTGAGTTGTGTAGGCCTATTAGGTATATATTACCGTGCAACATCATAATCACTAACTAAATGAATTAGCTCAGCAACATCCAAATTATTAAACTCAGTTATGCATCTAAAATGCCATAATCAGTAACTTGTGTACAATAAATTACAAAACATGGCTGAAACACTAGGTATCAAACTATGTACCTACCTGGAAATGTTACGAAATGCGTGCACAGACTACTGGTCTCGAACTTAGCTGAAACATCCACAGGTTGACTGCAGACAAACTCATCAACTGACTTCCAACCAACTCGAAAGATGGCTACATAGTCTGCAGATTCGAGTAACATATATGGAGCCCGTGTGAAACAACAAACAACATCACTCAATGCGCTGTATGACTCTGGCACATTGGAGAAATCGATCAGCGAGAAATACTCAACAGAAGAACCAGCTCTTGAGTCCATGGAGAACATCTTGTTGCCTATCACTACAGCAATCATAACACTGATGTTATAAATGCCATACAATAATTTACAATTACAATTAACATTAATGATACGTGTTTTGTAACAGTTATAGTAAAATCCTAAGACTAAACAGGTTTTCCCGCTGACAATGTCTGCTATACGAACTAGCTTACAATTACTCACTTATACATTATACTCAACTGTCTGCCTGACTATACTATTGGCAATGTTCTACATTTTTATAATATCTCAAATTTCTCATTTCTAAAATAACTGGTACTCCACCTTTACTAGTGAAAAGGAGTCGCAACCCTTCCGTGAGGAGCGAGGGACTGCCAACAGTTGTTGTGGCATCGTAACTGTTGGCTTAACACGTCCTACACTTCACACTGTCAACTACCCGACATGGTCTGGAGTCTTCAACAAGTTGAAGTTTGACCATATACTGAAGAAGAAAGATCTCAAAAACGAGATAATCAAAAAATATTTACCACATTTTAAATCAACCAACATTTTACATCCTCAACTTCTAATCATCATCATCATCAATGAATATCTGGAAGCAGGCCAGGGGCCTCTATTTCCGCCCGAAGTAGATAACATTTACACAAATATCAATCAAAACTAAACTAATACTGTTTTCACATTGACTTCTGGTACTAGATGTCGGATTTATAGTCATAATACAAAACTAAAACCACGCCAAATCAAATCAAAACGTCTCTTAAAACTATTAACACTACATGCAAATCTTCATAAAACAAAAATTATCAGATATCGGTGGATGAACAATACGACTGACTGAAAATGCACGTAATATAAGAAAGTAACACAAAATCATATGAAGTCGAATCATCGCTGACTACTGGCTGACATGCCAAATAGTCACCACGCGAAGCAAAAAGCAACAGCATCATACCGTCACACATGCGAATCAAACTTTAAACAACTGTAACTACCGATGACTCTTTATATTACTTTATTTTCAAACTAGTTTCACAACAGAAAATATCAACACAAAAACGACACGCCCACTATAGCGCACCTGTACAATAAATAAGTAAATTCGATCTTCAACTCTGGCACCATCCGTGAGGACTGAGGACTGACCGAGTACCCCAACCGCGAGTCGGCGCAAGTAAAAATTTGCACTGCGGTTTGTTACGAGTTTGTTACTACCCCATTAAACGAAAAATAACGAAAGCTAAATGGTTTGGCACAAAAATGTTTATATTTTCTCCCAGAACATATGCAAGATATGATAATCGTATAAAAAGATAATAGTCGTGAGTTAAGAAAACTGCATGAACAAAAATGCATTGGTCTTACCAGGCATTTTAATGCTGTTTTGTGTCTGCTTTTTATGTTAAGTTAATGTATGCCCTCCTATAGTTAACTGAGCTTGATCTAGAACACTAGTCACATTATACGTAGTGTACGTCGCATACACACTGCATCATGCACAATATAATAATGCATTTATAGTTGCAGTTAAAATTTGCTTCAGTTAACACTGTTGCAGGCAGCATGCATATAGTTTTAAAAAACTTTGCATCTAACCTTACACAAGTTCATTTCACCAAAAAAGCTTAGGTATGGCCTTTACATGTAGGCTAAATATAAATTACGGTAAAAAATATAGTGCTGAAAAACCAAGTTGCGCAATGCCAATGCTGTGCTATGCTGCTGCCAAACTGCATGTCAGCTGCGCGCTGCTAATCGCTAGTTTCACAGCGTGTTCTTGGCGTCAGCAGGCATGCAACCAGTGGCGGTTCTAGCCCGCAATATCTGGGGGCACAGTCACCCGTCCGCGTGATAGTGAGCGCGGTAGCGCGAGCCTATAACGGGGGTCTGGGGGCAGAGCTCCCAGCGAGGTTCAGGGGCAAAGCCCCTGGTCAGGGGGTCAGTGGGGCGAAGCCCCGCTGAAGCTGAAGCACTTTTGATTTTCGAACGTTTAATGGAAGCCACAAATATGCCCGCTTTTCTAAAATTAGGAAAGGCAAAAATCAAAAATATGTGTTAACTTTGCAAAAAACACATGTGTGGCCACGAAACTGAGAGGGGGGAGAGGCTGAAGCAAAACTGGTGGGTTGTGCCCCCCTCTCCGGCCCGGGCCTAAAACCGCCACTGCATCTGCATGCAACACTCAGCAGTCTGTACGTTGTTGTACGTGGTCGTCAACCGTGACGTTGCGTCGTATATTATCAGTACTCGATCGACGTATGAGCGTTAAATTACATACAGACTTGTACAAACTGCGTACATGTAAGTAGATAGACCCTAGCTATGCCACAATTTTGGCCACTACCCGGCTCTAGCTACTTATTTACTTGCTTGCTCACACACAGCATCCGCGCGGCCGCGTTAAGCATTCTATGCGCACCATACGGATTAAATATTCGCCATCTCCTCACAACGAGCTTAGGCATCTTCCATTTATCTGTTCATCGAAAAACAAATGCATAGCCTGCAGGACACTTAGGACGAGGCCTACACTGCCCAACTCTAGCTACGTATTTACTTATTTATTGTCGAGGCTAAATATAGGCATGTTGCCGAGTTAAATATAGACCGGATGCGACTGCGGCTGCAGCGGCTGCTGCTGCTGCTACCACCCACAGCAGCCACGGCCAGCCCGCAGGCCAGCCAGACAATGTTCCAGCACTTTCTACCAGAGGCGTTTTTTACAAGTAGGCAGCGCTGCGAAGTTCATGCCGGCTGCTGCCTACGCAAGCTTGGTTGCAGTTCATTGTGCTTGCAACCGACGATGCATACAGGTATAACGCCTGAATTTAGTGAAATGGGTATAGAGGAGTATACCCCGTGGGAGGGGTGGTCCGAGGAGGATAAGACAACGATTGAGGAGCACATGAATTATTATCGTAATAAGATACAGGAGATGCAGCGTAAGTTAGAGTTAGTTACGAAATGTTATGCTAAAGGGCGTCTTTCAGAGGATCTATTTGTTAACATTAAGGTTTCGAAAAAACCCAAAAGTGATTTAAAAGCCGCTATCCTCGAGAACCGTAATGCGGATACTTTTGCAAATAAGCAGGACGAGGATTTGATTGATTTTCTCACGAAGCACATAATTACAGATAACGTAACTTTTACAGATTTTGATGTCCATACACCTAGAAATTTGCAGGAGTTATCCTTGGCTATAAAGCAGATAAAGTGCAATGTGGATAATGAGGAGAAAAAAACTTTGGGTTTGCACATTAATGCTGCAGAAAAATATTGGGAGTATAAGACACTGTTTAAGTCTCTGAAGAAAAAAAATAAAATGACGTGGACTAAGTACCTGAGAGAAAACACCGAAATCTGTAAAAGTTACGTTAATAGACATATTCAGGTTTATGAGTTGGTTTTGATGTATCCTGGTTTACGTAAGTTAAATATAACGTTCACAGAGTTGTTCAAAAAGAAAGATAAAATTAAGCGTATATTTTCAGAGAGACCAGATGTAGCAGTCCTGTGGAAAGAGAACTAACAAAAATAAAATTAAAAAATTTTTAAAAAAA
>Ga0209367_1002110_pt1 | contig 25816 bp, 17 predicted proteins | sample WorMetLIZISLAND2_FD_187412 | JGI IMG/M metagenome (GOLD analysis project Ga0209367, IMG submission 187412) | Marine gutless worms symbiont microbial communities from Max Planck institute for Marine Microbiology, Germany - Olavius geniculatus... ... | reverse complement strand
CACTTGTTAACGGCAACATTTAAGAACTTGCACATCGAAAACAGCAAAAATTACAAAAGGTGATATTATTCAGCAGCACATTGACACACAGTCAGTGTGATGCGGGCAATATCACCTTTTGTAATTTTTGCTGTTTTCGATGTGCAAGTTTTTAAATGTTGCCGTTAACAAGTGTATAAACTAATGTTTTGTACATTTATTACATGTATGTGTGATGATGATGATGACGGTGGTGGTGGTGGTGGTTTTCAGACAGCCCTGCGTGTTGTTTCGCTTCTCGAGTAAAAAGCTGCACGCGTCCAGCAAGCTGCTGATGCAGCTGATGACAGCGTTAGTGGCGCAATTTGTCCGACTAAAGCTGTAATAAGCGGCCTGTCAACAGCCGCGTCACGCCGGCTTTAGTTATTTATTAACAGCGGGACGAAAACGGAAGTGGAAAAGGTGGTGGAAGGACAGGGTGCGAAGTGTTGTGCATGGCGGGCGCTAGCTGCCTGGCCCTGGCATCCTATCGACGACCGACGGACGGCACGGACGGACGAACGGCGCGGCTAAATTAGCAATGCTAAAAGCATGAGCTGATTAAGTCGTTACGGGCGCTATTGATGATCGTCGAGGCGCCATTTTAAGCGCTGATTTATAAGCCGGCCTGACGGCCCTCTGCGGCCGACCGACCGACCGACTGTGACACACACATCCAGTCCGCCATATTAGCCTCTATCTCCCCACCCCTCCTCGTCCTCTTCAACGCCTCCGTCCTGCTCCCTCTCTGGCCGCTGGTCCTTTCCATTGCCGCCCGGCCCGGCCAAGCACACGTCCTGCTCGAGTCGTCCATTTTCGTTTATTAGATTTCGCGGCGTCGCTTAGCGGAAAGAGACAATATGGCGGCCGCCCGAAGCTCGTCAAGCGAACATCTCCGCGCTGTCAATGAAACTTTACTCGGTTTATTGCAATCGCCAACAACAGCAGCAGCAGCAGCCGAGCCGGCATATCGATTATTATCAACATCCGTCCATGCAGGACTCACATTAGCGCTGCTTCTCGCCCAATGATTCAATTGAAACTGCGTTGACGAACGACAACGGCCTGTTAGCTAGCGCTTTACAATGATCGTGTATTAGCGGAAGCTGTAGGTTTTCAATAACGCCGTGTCAAACTGTACATTGTAATTTTCACGTTTATGAGTTGCGATACTGTTAACTGGCATCAAAATGGCCGAGCAATTTTTACCGCCCAATCTACGAGCGTTGTGGTGAAATTACGATGGCTGCACCCGGCTGCAGAGCAGCACTATCGGTGGCGGTAGTCTACGTTGGATATAGATGGGGTATAAAAAATTTACCATAATTAACAAATTTGTTAATTTGTTGTTATAACGGTCTAGCTCAAAGAAGAGGTAAGCTATTTATCCCTGATGCAAGGTTAGAGTGTAGGCTATATGATATACAAGAAAACCCAGCTGTCGCTAAAAAAGACGCACTAGAGCCTATACAGTTTCGGTTGTAGTACTGACTTTCAAGGTCGTCGAAGGTCGATAATTTTTATTTCATCTGAAAGGGAATATCCGATTTCCTATTAGTAATTAATAGCAACCTTGGCCTTATCTCTCACCGTTTCTAAAATATGGCCAGTTTTGAAGTGAAAAACGCACATTTTTTCCTACCCCTTCTATTCAACCCCAAATTTGAAAATGTATCCCTTGCACTAAATCGCTGAGATTTTGCACGCCTAGGCTTAAAACACAGAAATTATTAGTCATTAAAAAATTTGTCCCTTAAGACCATAGATGTGATAAACGTTTACAACGTTTACAAAAAAAATCTTTGTAAACGCGTTTGTTATTTTGTCAACGTTTATCTCAATAAAAATCACATGAGAGAAACGAAGCAAAATTATGACAGCGACGAAGATAATTAGTGGACAGGACAACTCAACTTAGTTTTCACGTAGCTATAAGATTAAAGTGAGTGAATTCTGGGCACTTTTGTAAAACGGTTGTCACAAAACTGGAGTAAGACATTCTTTGACAATGAAAGAACTTTTATTGGAATTTAGAATTAACGAAATAATAGGCCTAATATTCAAACTTACGCTCCGTGTACGTTTACTTTTAGTTTACAAACGTTTACAATCTTTTTCCTAATAAACGCGTTTATTAACGTTTATTCTAATTTTTTTTTATGTTGATCACATCTATGCTTAAGACGTACCGTTTAGCAACAATACATCCGTTACGGACGATAAACGGACAGTCCATAGATGTAAAAAACGTTTTTTACGTTTTTTATTCTTGCCACGTTTTTTACGTTTTTTAACGTTTTTTATTTTGCTCAACGTTTTTATTTAAAAAAACGTGCATTGAAAATCCCATTAAAGGGTTGTGAAGCACTTTTGTGACTACAGAAATAAATTAATAGATCATAGTGATGTATTTACTTAGTTAGTCCAAATATACTAAATAAAAAGCTTTGCTAACCAGTATATATTTAGTTAAATATGCGATTTCCTATTTGTAATTAATAGTAACCTTGGCCCTATCTCTCACCATTTCTAAAATATGGCCAGTTTTGAATTGAAAAATGCACATTTTTTCCTACCCCTTTTATTCAGCCCCAAATTTGAAAATGTATCCCTTGCACTAGATCGTTGAAATTTTGCACGCCTAGGCTTAAGACACAGAAATTATTAGTCATTAAAAATTTGTCCCTTAAGACGTACCGTTTAGCAACAATACATCCGTTACGGACGATAAACGGACAGACAAACGGCACATCGTGCCATAGCGCGTCAAAAACATATCGTTTCAGGTATTGCAAACTTTGCCGCCAAAATCTCAGCAAATATTACTACGCAGCTAATTCGAACGAAAATTGCACGTGAGCTACAGTGAGTTGAGCTTGATTTGCAGTTCCTTCCACGTCTAATCGCAATTTTACAGTAGCTGTGTAATAAAATATATTTGAAACGAAAGTTGCAGTTTATTTGATGCGCTAATGGAAGTCACATAATCTAGCGAATAGCGCCATCTTCGAAGACGAGTCTACTTCAAGTATCTTTAGCGTCTTGTAAAACGACACACTCATCGGTTATCAAGACGCGCAGCCCGGACCAATGCTAATAACCTAGTTTAAAAAAAATCTTTTAGGCTTTACAATTTTAGAATTTTACAGATTTTTTTTTAGTTTTTAAGGTTTTGGTGTACAAAGAAGACGACTCAAAATCGCAGCACAAGAGAAACATGCTCCATTCTCCCTGAGTCCCTGTGACATCGTATTCTGTACAGTATAATATAACAAGATTCTCGATTACATATGAAATTAAAGGAGATCTGAAATATTGTAAACAAATAAGAATTGTGCCAAGTGATGACAGGATCGTTGACAGTTTCGGGATAGCACAATTAATTTCGCTGTCATTTCCGTCACTGGCTGCGGCGGCTACTACAACGTTCTCGTCGCTCGCGACAGATATCAACCAGCAAGTAAGCGTCACGTTAGCCGAGTATTATTCAACGCGATAAGAAATTCTATAATAAAAATTGGCCAGTTCAAATGCCTGTATAGTGAGGTATTGAAAATTCGGTCGCTAAAGATCAACATTTTACATCACGCTAACTATACGATAAAGTTTCACCGCCCTTCCAATACTGTCACTGTCTGCGCAGTGCTTAGCAGCAGTACGCAATGTGCAGAATGTCCACATTCGACGCTTCTGATTGTGCTTGCCGCGGCACAAGTTGCTGACACGCTGATTGTCATTGTAGTTGTCACTGTACGAACGGCAAGCAACAGTCTAGTCTATGCGACGTCACGCGTGCTGCAAGCTGCAATGTATAGCACCCACTGCAGCGACACACCACCCGTGGATGCACGGTCGCCCACCCACAGCTTTCCCAGCCTCAGTATCCAATTGATCGCATCAAATCGCTTGCCGACCGACCGACTGAGCGCCGATGTTATTGTGTTCGGCGTGCCGCCCGGCCACCGGCGCTAATAATCCTGCGTACTACGGGTACGATTCTGCGTCCACGGCAACTCTCGGCGTCGCCGTTGGTTCGCACTGCGTGTGGCGCCTGCCCGCCCGCACGCGTGGTGGCAGTTTATCGATTGCCTGATGCAGTGCAGTGCGTCGCCGCGTCAGTCTCTGTCAGTCTATCTGTCGCTCTGTCTCTCTGTCTGTGTGGCTTGCTGCCTGCCTGGGATAACGAGCCGGTCTTTACGGCAAATTTTATCGTCTCTAGGCGAGACGTTACAGCGGCGACGACCGACCGCGGACCAGCTCAAGCGCTGTTGGCTTAGCGTCGGCACACAACTAGACTCATAACGCGACGATGAAACGAAATTGATGCCGCCGCTAACGATGATGCATACACCCATATCAAAGCCAACGCACCGCAGTACAGGTCTATCACAGAAAGTACTTCATGTCGTATCGGAAAGCATCTAAATGGTGCTGATTGCTGAACAACTGTAAAATGTCGAAAACAACTATGCGAAATAACGACGGTGCACACGACATGCCTCCGCTTTTGTTCAATAAATTGACAGCATCTTATATCGCAGCGAGTTCAGTATTTTCCGAACAGTTTAATGCGGCTATTTCTATGGATCATTTCTCGTACGTGCAAAATTCCTGACTGTCATGAGTACGTTGTTTGTGAAGCGCAGCACGATGCTGACTGTCTTCAACTCTGGTAATACAGTTACCGCACCGGTATAATATTAATATAAAACAAAGCATTCAAGAGAAATAACGAAAAATAATGCACTAATAAACAATAAGGTCATACAACACGTTTATGTAATACATGTTATGTTACTAACTAGATGCTGTCGCGCGTAAAAGCTAAAGCCTAACCCCGAGTCTGTTCTGCCCTCCTGAATCGCCTGACCGCCGTCACCACCATTATACTGTTACCATTACGATACCATTATGATATGAATTATCGTTACAACGATACTGTTGCATAAGGCAATATGTTTATAATAGAAGTGGTGTTGCTGGCGCTAGTTACCAGACTTGTAGAGGCTGGACCTGGAGGTCGAGAGTCATATCTCCAGGAGCCTGCTTGACTCAGTCCTTCCAGCTGCAGCTGAAGCCTTGCCATCGCCAGTCTCCAGTCCATTGCGATTGTGATTGTGACCTCCTGCCGGCTCCAGACTACGACGGGCACTACCTGATGATTGTTGCTGAGCGCAGTGAGACTTTGAGACTGCCTGGCAAAGTGTTGTCACGATTTTGAGCCACCTGTCAGTAGCCTACCGTGTGCAAGTGATTGCCTCGAAATCACCTGTAATGTATGATCGAGCGGTTCGTAAAAATACTACTCGCTCACTGCGTGTCGATGATGCTCTGTATAAGCCAGTATCAACGACGCGGCAGCACCGATTGACAATACGGTTTGTCTCTCAGTAAACGACGACGGTTTAGGGCGGATCTAACGCGCGACAGACCGACCGACCGACGGACTTACTTGGTCGTTGCGGTGTGCACTGCCAGCGACTGACTGCGAGTACGCAGAACGAAGCGCAGAGACGATTGACGCAACAGCAGCAGCAGCAGCACGAGACAACGCAATACAATGACGTAGGCCTACCAGCGTGCGATACACTGCTGCAGTGCAGCTCAGCTCGTGCTGTCAACTGCTGTATCAAACAATGTCCTTGATGCGATCTCGTAAGATCTTGCCGCCATCGCCATCCAGTAGGCGTTAAACGATCAGACTTTCCGCCTACAGACGTCATTACTTCCGCTTTTAGTTAGTCTATCTCACCTAGCGCACGCACACGTCATACGAACTTTTTTTTATTACGTAGGCCATAATTACTTTCGTGATACCATGAAAGAGCTGTCTGTCTCAGCCTCTCAAGTTTTTTTATAAATTATTGACTTTGATTTATTTTTGGCGTGCTGCTGAAATTATTGAAATTGTTGTAATATTGTAGCGACACTGCCTATGTTTGTGATGATGTTTGTCACAGCGTCGTACAACTGCCACCAACGCATCTACTGATGGCATTTAATGCATGACGTCAATAACTCAGCACACTTGTGCGCTGGGAGCGGAAAGCTTTAAGAATTGATTGAAAATGCCGGTCATAAAGTAGCAAAACACGAAAATGGCGAAAATAAAATTGGACGACATGCAATATATCGTTTGAAAATAGATTACATTACAATGTAGCGTGCAATGTGTAAACGGCTACAGGGGAGCAATGCTAAATCCAAATATGCTGAATCTATTCCGCCGCTTGAGACAAGTCTTGCATTTTTAGGCGCGACAGCAGGAACTGCTATAGCGCGTTGTAGCCATCGCAATTCTGTCCGTCTCTCCGCCCGTTTGTCCGTCTGTCACATGGGTAGATCAATCAAAAACAATGCAAGCTAGGATCACCAATTCTGCCTGGAAGACACTAGTTTCAGAAGCCGTAAAACTTTTTCATAAATTTAAAGGCGGTCACCCTGAACGAAGGTGCTAAATGGAAGAGGGGTAGAAAAAATTTGCGATTTTTAGCCAATAAGTCGCCGTATCTCAGAAACGGTGCGAGATAAGGTCTATGTCACTATTAATCACTAATAAAAAGTTGTACACTAACTTTCGATTGCACCAAAAGCAATGACTTTGGATGACCCTAAACTCCAAAATGGGGTTTTCTGCGGATTTTTGGCAATTTTGAGCTGCGACACACATTTTAAGAGCGAATTGCGCAAAAATTACTAGAGATAGACCAAGACAACCTGCACATAAAATTTTCAGCATTAAACGTAGATTTCGATCGTCCAAGTCTTGATCCCCTAGGTTCAATGAGGCCTGCGCACGAGGGCATCAAATAGGGATACCCGTCTAAAAATCGTTATTTTACCGCTGTTGGCTGCGGGAGACTGGTTACGCTTTCTAATGAGTGTAAATAAAACGCTATAGACGCTGTCTTTATAGTCATTGTGTCGAATGTCAATTGCTGGGATCGATGAGTTAAGATTTTGTTTACAGTGGGGCTTCATACATGCACCGCTGTCGCGCGTTCCCTTTGCGTTAGCTAGGTTTTCTTGTCATGTTTGTCATTTTTATGTCCGTCATTTTCAGCGCTTCCAGCTGTAGATCAATCTGCGTAGTCTGTAATATGAACGCGTAATTAAGACCAATTAACATCATTGTTAGACATTTTTCGTACCAAAAGTACGATCTAATTAGTTTTAAATCAAAGAAGCCTAACTCTGCTAAAAAGTTGACGCAAGACGCGGTAGATTCAGCTCTTTCGAGTATCACTTTTGATTTGGCACTAAAAGAATGCGGATACACACGATTCTGCACAAACGAGTGGCGCTGATTTGTATTCTGTGATTGAGAGCAACTATGGCTTTAGGCGTAATTTTTGCCGGCTCAAAGCGCTGCAAGGGCGATGAGCTCCACAAAACGGAATTACCTGTCTATGAAAAATCTTCTTTTCTGTGTGTTGGTAAATAAAATACGTGTGCATGCATGTCACGTGCGTGTATGTAAGACGGCAACGATGTCCATTCGACGCAACACGCCTAATGTCCACTGTATTGGCCGGTTGCTTAACTATATGTTGTCGACGGTGACTCGTCAAAACTGGGAAGGACAAAATTGGGAAACGGTGATCTAGGCTTAGGTTTACGAAATAGGGCTAAGGATAGGGAGAGGGTTATCAAGTAAAGTTTAGGGTTTGTGCAGTGGGATAGTTTTGACGTTCCCGGTTTTGACAGAAAACCATTGGCCGGTAGTTCGACTAGACAGTATTGGTGGTATGTTGTCGACAGTGCAGCTATAACCTGCAACTGCAGCAGCAGCTCTGAGATTTCGCAGACAGACAGATCAGTGCGCGGTGCACCGACGACGACGACGACGCACGCAGCTAGTAGCATCGTGTCGAGTCGACGGCGTTTTCCGCAAACAACGAAATTGAATCATTCTCCCGTCCACTGTAGGCTGCTTCGCAGACAGAGAGAGATAGACAGCGAGACACGGAGACACACGGACACACAGACACGCAGACGCTATCAGCAGAGCAAGCAAACTGTCCCGCGACGACGACAACTATCAATGCACGTGATGCTGCCGGATGAAAGACATCGCGCAAGCCGCAGTGGCACTGCGTCGGTAGGTCGTTATTTCACGATCGATTTTGCAGAAAAGACCGTCGTGCCTTGCCACACTCACACACGTCGAGATCGTATATATCTATGGTCGACATCGGCGATCAGTCAGCAGCCCTGGAAGAAACCACGCCTTGAACTAACTGCTGCGTCGACTGAACAGACTAAGAGAGCGATCGCACACAAATCAACTGGAAACGGTCGTCGTCTACTCCGTTTACTGTTAATAGCCAGGAGGAACGTAGTACGTGCTACAAATTTGCAGAGAAGTTGCAGTCAGTCAGGGGTTCAGATGAACTGCAATGAAACTAAATACACTGTATATTGCTTTCCAGTTGTTTTTAAAGCTTTTTACTTTATTTTATTTTGTCGTACCTGTACGAGCGCCTTAGATCCGGAATGACAATCAAACTAATAGCTGGACAATGACGATCGAACTTGTATTGTTCATGTTCACATGCAGCACAGCTACATGACGTCGTTCTGCTGTGTGCTCAGTACTGATCATTGATCGCATCATGCGCACCGTCAACAACAAAATGTCAGTCACGCAGTGGTTTCTATCCCCCCAAATTTGAAGTCGAAATCAGGCGCAAGTCCCCCCACTTTCTGTGCTCATGTTCCCCCTCCACTTTCGGGCTCAAGCCCCCCTTCCCTTTGGGCTCCGTTACTTTTCTGCCTCCCCTCCATGTCCCTATCCGCCCCTTTCCTCCCCTTTCTCTGTACTCCGCTTCCAGATGCTTTATCCCCCTTTCCTTCTACGTTCCCTCCTTCCATTCTCGTTCCTTTTTCTCCCACTTTCCGAGGGGCCCCATACCCAGCTAGAGGGTCTAGCCAGTCAAGTTCTGTAAGCTCCCCCAGCAAATCCGGGCGGAGCTCGGCAGAGAAATGGTTTGTGAACTGCATTTGAGGTCAAAACAGCTATTCTGGTGATAGCAATTAATACTGTCGTGCAGTGTGCATGTTCTCTGTGAAACAACTTCTTAAATTGTAACATGGTAAGAGCATAGACATGAACTACACCATTAACAAAACTTCCCCTTCCCTATTTTTTACAAACAATGAAAAATAGGAGGAAAGTTTTGTTAACGGTGTAGTTTGCCCAATGAAAATAGAAGGAAAGTAAAAAATAGGGAAAAGATTGTTAAGAGTGCAAATTGTACAATAAGGAAAAAGTAAAAAAATTAAAAAGGGGAAGTTTTGTTAAAGGTGCAGATTGAAAAATAGGGGAAGTAAAAATTAGGGAGGAAAGTTTTGTTAATTGTGTAGTTTGCCCAGTGAAAATAGGGGGAAGTAAAATAGTGGGAAAGTAAAAAATACGGGGGGTTTTGTTAAGAGTGTTCTTTGCCTAGTGAAAATAGGGGGGGGAGTTTTGATCTGCAACCTTATCAAAACTTCACCTCCCCTATTTTTCACTGGGCGCAAGCTGCGCTTACCAGGTATAGGGATAGAAGCCACTGGAGTCACGGAGGCTTTGTGTCACAGTGTGCTCAGTTGACCTGGTCAATAAATGTGATAACTGTGCCTGTTGGTTCTTTGTTGGTTTTACCATTAACACAGACGCACGGACCAACTTTCAGACAATGTCGTAGCCAGGGGGGCGGTATGGGGTGACCGTCCCTGTAAATTTAGTTGTGAATGCAAATTTGTGCAGTCAAACTAACGAAATTTATACCCCTTCGCCTGCATGCATTTCGTGGTTCTCATGTCCAAAAATGTTCCGCTTCTGGCCCGCTGGAGAGCTTTCAGCGCTCCGCAAACCCACTAGCCAGTGGCAGAGGGCTCAATGAGAAATCCAAGTCCCCAACCCTGCTCTCAGTCTTTGGCTTTGATTTTGGATTCTTCGGGCCTTAATTCGCCCCTACCAACTCCAATTGCTGGTTACGTCTTTAGTCCAAAGACTGATCACTTATGCACAGTATTTTATCGAAACTGTACTGGTTGGTTTTGAGGCAAAATAGTCTTCGTTTTATTAACTTGGTTTGGTATATTTTGCTAATTTCTTTGATTGACTTGATTTCGCACTTTTACGTGTCTCCTTTAATGTTGGTTTGATCAATCCCGTTTTAATCAACTTGCAGTATAAACGTAGCTTGAATCGCAGACACTTTTGTTCCTTTAATTTCCCGTCGATCCTAAGGACATACGTTTTAGCTATTACTTTTATAAGATGCAGTTTCATACAAAATAACCATTGTGAACTGTTTGAGTATATTCACTTATCCGTAACGACGTGTATTTGCCGCCACTTGTAGCCCAGCAGCTGGTGCTGCAACGTTTGAACAACTGAAAATGGTAATCATATTGCAACGACTGCACTAAACGACGCTGCTTCGCACAGGTCGAGGTTGACGCTGTAGCAATCTGTCTCAATTTAGTCGCCGTTGAGTTGTTCGAATCATGTCCATTGTTTGGCGATCGAAAACGACGCGGACAATAAAACGAGCAAACAATTACAACTGCACTGCACGGCTGAGCGAGCACGTCAAACGACCACAGCCCTGGAGCAAATTGCACATAACAACAACGACCGGACGTACTTACACACACAGAAGCTGCATCCTAAGTTCCTAACAACAAGTCCTTGACCACAGTGGCCGCCTAGGGGGGATCGAGCAACAACCTCTAAATTTTAACCTGAAGAAAAATATTTTGGTCACAAGATTTTGACCTCAATTTAATCGTTTGCAACAGCCAGTGCACCTTACGCTGCACAATAGCGGCGCGTTTGTACGAAAAAGTAGTGCATGGATCTCACAAACTCAGGTCAATAAATTTTTCTGAAGTTCACAGCGAGGTGTCCGTAGTTAGCAACGCCACTTCTCGATCGTTGATGTTTAGCTTCTTCTCCGTTCCCGAGATCTTAACGATCAGTCTGTCCGAAATTCGACGTTTTGCTCTCTCCTTCCGCAAATTTCGGGGCGGGAGGTTGGAGGGGGTACAAATTTAATACTAATTTTGCTGTCGGAAATTTTGCAGCTGCCTGTGGGAAAATTGCCATTTCCTGTATTTTATCTTTTCCACCCAACTTTTTCCAACATACGACGCCATTGGTTGACCATGTATGTAAGGAAGTGACATAATCGACGCGTGTGTAATACTGATGTGCGTCAACGCCCTGTCGTACTGAGTCGCATTCATGCAATGACAGACGGGCAACACAGCGATAATAATTTATATTCTGCTCAGCAGCACGGAGCGTCATGAGCGACAGCTGCGGCGAATGTCCGAGCGTCTGTGCGTGCGCAATGGCACGCGACTGAGTCGAATCGAGACGCCGTTTCACAGCGTCTATGCCGGCTGCGCCAAAAACAATCCCATAAGAAACATTCTATATATCCGGCAATATAGCAGATTGTTTCACCGAATTTGCAATGATCACAGAGGAGCATTCAGTGCACACGTGCTACAAATTTTGTTAAAGCAGCTCATAAGGCCCTTTTAAAACTAAAAGTTCAGTTTTTCAAATAAACATGTAGTCGCACCTTGAATATTCACGTAAAATGAGTCAAATTTGGTAAAGATTTTCATCGACAATAAAAAAATTATAACATGCTTATAAGCGCCTGTTTTTTTTAGAATACTTAGCGTTTATCGCTTTAGCAACAATTATGATAATTTAAACAACTGTTTAATTTTCCCACAGGCGCCATTGTAATTTTTCTTCATTATTCGAAAAAATTAAATTTGAATTTGATTTTTTGGATCCTCAAAAGGCACTGTTCTGTGTGAAACCATATCATAGGCCTATGAGCCGACTTGGTTTAAAATCGGTTTAGTCGTTTTCGAATGCTGTATACGATGACAAGCTAAAGATAAAAGGAAAGAAAAAGAAAGAAAAAGCACAAAAAGTCATGCAAGTGTTATATTTTACCCATTTGTGGGGAAGCCCCTGTGAACAAATTTTCACCAAATTTTGCACATCGGGAGATGCCAAACAATAAAACATAATCATTTGTACAAAATTTAATATTAACATATTAAAAATCGAGGACTATGGTATGTACGGGGGAGGTCAAATTTTGGGATTTCTAATTGAAACGGCAGATCACCTTTGCAACAGTGTTGCGCTACCGCACTGCAGCCTGTGATAATACGGTCATAACTTCAGAAGCGCCAGCTGATAGATGATTCGTGTGATTTACAGATCCTTTTCACTAGGCCTATATATCAACGCCTGTATGGCGACGTTTAAACAAAGAAAAGCTACTTACTTCGGTCACTATTTTTATGACAAATTATTGTATGGGCATCTCATTACGACAAATGCGATGTTGCATTGTCATCCAGAGCAAAACCACAGTCTTCCATATATCTATAGGCATATATTAAAGTATTAGGCCTACAGATTGTTGTAGACTGACTGCGTTAATTTGCCTCATTGACTGCATTATAGCCAGTACTTTCTCTTGTACTGTCCACGCTGTCACGTGACAGTATAGGCCTATTGTTTTTATTATCTTAGCTAAGTTTTTTTCTGTCTTCTGTTCTTTCCTCCAACCGTTAGTCAAGTTTTTGTCGTCTGTCATTGTCTGTAACGGATGTATTGTGGCTACACAGTAAGTGTTACCGAAAAACTTTATTGCACAATTAATCATGTCTGTGTCACAAAATTTCAGCGATTCGGTGCAAGGGGTTGAGCAAAGGTGGGATGCCAAAAAGCGTTTTTCAACCGATAATTGGCCGTATCTCAGAAACGGTTAGAGATAGAGCCAAGGTGGCTATTGATCACTAATAGGAAGTCGCATGCATAAGCCCTTTCCGATGACACGAAAATCATCAACTTTGGATGACCTTATAGGGTCATTGTGCACTCTGCTATGCCAATCGTGCGGTATTGTGGCTAAACAGCACGTCGTGGGTGATCGGCGATGGTAGTACCGTTGGATAGGGCAATGACGCGTTCCTAGAGGTTGTCAGTATGCCTCTATCTGCAGCGGTTTGCCCGTAATTTTGAAAGCAAAGTTGCTGCCTGCAGCCATCACCGAATTGCAGTATTGCATTCTAGCGCTGATTGTGAAGATCGATGTAGCAGCGTCACCATAGCATGATGTGACTGCAGTCACTCTCGGAAATCGCTTTCTTTTCGCAACCGGAAGTCGGACGCTGGCCTTCGAATACAGGCGGTGCGGTCGGCCCACCCTAGCGCCAGCTGGGCTTCTTGCCTCTGTTACCACGATAACTCATGAACCTCTGACTTGAGCTTGATGAATTATGCAAATTAAATCAACGTTGACGATGCTGATGCTGCGGCATGTGGGTTAAGTGTATCCCGTGCTTTATAGACCAGCAGTAGACGCATTATGCCATCCACTAGACGATCGTGTAAGGAGCGTGCGGGTGTACATTCAAAGAGTGAGGCAAATGTCAAAGTGGTGGGTTGGAGGAGCAAGCAATAGCAGCTAGTGGCTGCAGTGTCTGCCTGGCGGTCGAGCGTATGAAGTACGACGTCGATACACATCGAGTCGTCGTCGTCATCGTCGACCCGCCCCGAGGCCAACAACCAGCCAGCCAGCGATGCTGCTGCCGCCCGGCGCCGTCCACTTGCACTTGTCGTCAATCAGTGTGACACCCCTTAAATGGCCCAGTAGTTACAACTTACAAACATAATCAAAAGATATATTTATCTTATAGCCATGGTTACAAAGTTTGCTGCAAGCGCGGCATTAATCTGTAACAATACAAAACACGTGCATGAACTCTTCTGACTCCGAGTATAACGTTGAAAGTCAGACAGTGTCCACTTGGACTTGTCAAGTGCCGCTGACACGTCTCCAAAACGCCGCCGATGGCGAACTGCAGGCTGACCGCACAGCGAGGAAGGACGAGTACGCGCAGGGTCATGTAGTCTTGCGAGCTCTTGTGACTGTCAGACGCGGCACGGTCACGTCGCCGCACAGCAGTCGCTGAAACAGTCTCGACACTTATCCCGACTCATCATCACGACATGCCATTATACATGACCGACAGACGACAGAGACAGACAGCGCATCTACAAGTCGTCAAGACACTAGACCAGGAACTCGCGGCGCCAGCCAGTGCAGATCATTAAGCGCTCTCTCGTCTCAGCAGCTAGCTTTGAACAAAGCCCCCGAGACGGCGTCACGGAATGAACGGTTGTTACTATTTTCATACGATCATCAGCGACGTAATTCATTATCTGTGGCAGCATAGCATCGACTGCGTCCGAATGCATTGTCCCTTTAGAAAAAAAATGGTACGTTAGACTTAGAATGTGGCTTTTAAAATGACTTTATTATTTAGGTATTTATTTTTTTGCAAAAGATGATATCAATCAATAATACCTTTAATGTCAACGCGATGCGCCATAGAAACGTTTGTGCAACTTATGGCCAACTCAAAACTGCGGCATTTTCGACTATTTTACCTTAACAGCTGGTCAAACATTTTATCTGCGGCGCATTTGTTTTCAGTGTTTGTAATTAATAGCCTTTGACGTCGATCTGCGCACGCGATGTAGACTAATGCAGCGGAGCTGTCTGTGCGGCGCTGTCTGTCGGATGTTTTTCCAAGTAGAGCGAACGATTGGGATTAGTTTGCGTGTAGAAAGACGACGACTGATGAACACGTACACGGCGAGCTGGCCTAGGTCGATTACCTACGCACGATTAGCGTCAATTCGGCTGTGCGGAAATTAACGACAGCGCTCGTCGTCACTGTAGCGACCGTTTAATGACGCCATCTCCTCCGATAACCCACAGTTCGTGTAATTAAGTTTTCAGCATTATTCTGTCTCAAGGTTATAAAACGCACACTGTAGCAGGTGGCGGGTCGAGGGATGACAGTCAAATGCATGCCATAGGATCACAAGGAAATACGAATACTTTGGCGCTGAGTGTCACTGCCGCGTGCCAGCAACGTCAATGCAAATTTATTTCGGAGGGGGGAGGAGAAGGGCGGCATTTTTTTGGAAGAAAATTGACAGACTCACTCACATGGGTCCGAGGCCCGAAGGGCCGAAAATCGATGCCGGAAACCAACCCATAGCCCCTCCCCACTATAAAGATCTGGGGGCTATATGGCCCCAGAAAATGTTAGTAAAAATCAGCGCTGAAATTGCATATTTTCATGCATTTCTGCACAGTGGCGGCACCAGCGCAGTCAAGGAGCCAGGTAATTTCGAGGTCAAAAGATCCTCAAGGCTGGTAAGGTCGCCCCGAGTCCCGAACGCCGCGAAGGGCTCGCCTGACCTCAATGATCTGACAGACTTAGATTCACCTAATAAGGGGATGATCCCTCCTCTCTGTCCTTCTCCTCGCTTCTTTTTCCTTTTTTCTGTCTCTTTTCTTTCCCTCCCCCTCCCCTTCTTTTTCCAGTCTCATCTTTATCCATTTTCCTCTTTTCTTTCCTTTGTGAATCTAGCTAAGGGGTCTGGGGATCGCTATAAACTCCCCCAGTGGGGTCTGGGGCGAAGCCCCAGCTGCCAGCAATTTTTGGACATTTTGATCATAAAAACGCATTTAAAGCCAGCTACAGCTATTACTGATGCAATAAACAGGGCTGTGGATTACCTGGTTCCTGCGCTGGGGAGGGGTGGTAGATACTTTGCTCCAAAACGTGTTCAAAATGTTTTTGTATACCTAAATAATTTTTTCACCTTAACATATTTGGGGGCCTGGCCCCACCCCCGGACCCGTTGGGCACTACGTCACTGTTGGGGGATTCCCCCTCGACCTCTGCTCCTGTCTACCGCGGGAATGGGATCAGTGCTACTGCCGAGTGTCGACATGCAGCCGTCAGTCGATCCAGTTGTCTAGCGTATCGAAGTCGGTATAAATACCATTTACCATTTACCATCTTCTGTGGCTTCATAGGCCTGGTGGCCTTTTGCCGATCAGTACATCAGTGACAATATGTGACTGTTCTTGGAGGAAGTTCCAGTGTAGCTTTCAAGAGCAGCGTTCCGTTAACATAGCGTGCATGGAACTGTGACACCTCTGAGAAATTGTTTCTCTTCGTGATTGAAAGTCGGACGCTGGGCTCCGGACGTAGGCGGTACGGTCGGCTTTCCCTAGCGACAGCTTGGACACAAAGAGTTTTTAAGGAAGTTGTTTACCGTTACAGGTATGTTAAGAATAAATGGTTTACTTTTGCATTTTTGTACAGTTGTAACAACTTAAAATTTATTTTTTTCATATTTTGGCTTTTTCAAACGAAAAACTGGTGCATTTATTGTTCCAGAAAAAACCTTTTCTGAACCACGTGTTCGGTTTTCTGAACACAGATTTGATTTAATAATATTGGGCTATTTTTTGCAAGTTACAGCGCGATACAACGTACTATTGAGGCAACAAGAAGTTGCAAATGTAAACAAAAAATGTAAACATAGCTGTACTTGTGTTTATTTCGTAGGTTTTAGTGAGTAAACAAATGAACAAATGAATGAATGAAGTAATAGTGGTATATTTTAGTTTCATGGTTAATGTGTCTATTGGAATGACAAGTGACAATTGATCTGGAATGGATTCATCACCGCCGCCACCATTGGCTCCTCCTCCGGCACCGCCGGTCTCTGACTTGATGCTTTCTAAAGCCACCAGCGTCACAGGTCAGCTAATAGTAGTAGCAGTAAATCAGTGATGTTTTAAACGAAGCTGGAAGATACAAGGCCAGGTTTAGCAAGGCCATGACTTGGCATCTTGTCACTGCTTTATGCACTTCTGTTCTTTTTATCTGTCCCATTGCTATAGCATAGCAATTTGCATGAGCAATTTGCATGAAATTTTTACCAGTTGTAGCTGAAGAAATACTAATTTGAAATATTTGAACAAAATATGGCAGTTGATTAAATATTCTTTGCTAGTCGTGATGTAACGCTTATGTCATAATGTGTCACAGGCACAAACTTGCTTGTCTCAACTGGTGCTGTCGGTTGCTACCCTGCTTCGATGGTGAACTTAATCTGGTTCACTAATGAAAAATGCTTATCGTGTCAGCACTGAGCAACATGGAAACGTGAAATCGGGCATCTTGTGATCCAAAAACTCAACATTTTGCAAGCTCAGTGTGATAGTGCACTGTCTTGCTTGAACATGTGGAAGACCAACTATCCCCACAGACACGTAAATTTGATCGCTTTGCACGTTTTTGTGGCTGCAACTGTGAAACGTCAAATATTTGACACCAACGAACCAGATTTTTCACCATTGAAGCAGGGTAGCAACTGGCAGCACCAATTGGGATTAGCCTGTTTGTACCGTGACACATCATAATGTCAGCGTTACATCACGACTAGCAAAGAATATTTAATCAACTGCCATGTTTTGTTAAAACATTTCGAATTAGTATTTATTCAGCTACAACTGGTAAAAATTTCAAAATTGCTCATCATTTGAGTGAATTATGAAAAAAACAAAAAGGGATCCTCTTTATGAAACACTGTGTAGTAGTGTTGCAGGCATATTTGGTGAAATCATGATGATCACATTTGTTGCAGCATTCAACACAGTTTCTAGTCATTTTGCGCCAATGCGTCTGCACTTTGCAATAACCTCTGGCATCCTGGCTAAAGTTGAACGTCTGATTGAGTCTGGAGTTGATCTGAACTTTGCCGCTCCGTCCAGTGGTCAGACTCCACTGGTGCAGGCGGTGTTGTCACAGCATGTGGAGATTGCCGTGGCACTGATCAATGCCGGGGCGGACGTCAGCATTGCTGAGAAGACGTCGTGGAGGCGGCGACCGATTCATCTGGCAGCAGCAGCTGGATACTGTGGGCTGATTGCTGACATGCTGTACCGGTCACCAGGTGAGCGGAGACAATAGACCTATCTCACTGTCAGCTCGTCTGAGCCAAGTCTTGGACAGCACTAGGCCCACTAGTTGTCTGACTCTTGTTACAGTCTGAGTGTGTGTGACCTATTGTCATACCATTACTGAGTGATATGTACGCATGTTGGCTATGTATAGGTTATCTGTGAACTGGCACTACTTACCTCATAAATGTCATTCTAATGTTCCAGACTATTGTCATATGTGATGTTTTTACGCGCGAAAGCAGCTACTGCTTTCAGCGCGTCTTAGCCATGGCAATTCTGTCTGTCTGTCTGTCTGTCTGTCTGTCACACGAGTGGATCAGTCAAAAACGGTGCAAGCTAGGATCACCAAATCATCACCGTCGGCTGCCTGGAAGACTCTAGTTTCAGGAACCGTAAAGCTTTTCCATAAATTCGAAGGGGGTCACCCCGAACCAGGGCACTAAATGAGAGCGGGTGAGCAAAATTTGCAATTTTTGGCCAATAAGTCGCTGTATCTCAGTAACGGTGCGAGATAGGGCCTAGGTTACTAATTACCACTAATAGGAAGTCGTACACTGGCTCTCGATTGGCGCTGAATTCAATGACCTTGGATGACTTTGAACGCCAAAATAGGGAGTTTTATGGATTTTTTGGCGATTTTGGGCTGCGACACAAGCCTATATCATTCACAAGATGGCGCCACGCTACTATCGTTATGCGATCCAGATAGAGAATTTAGTATTTTTATATTAATTTAGCGCGAACACCCCAATTTTCAGCTAAACTACTGAACCGGAACTGTTATAGGCTTTTGCACGTCTTGTGAGCATTAGCTCAAATTTCTTGTTTAGATTTGTGAGCTGTGTAGCATGAAGTTTGGTTGTTAGCTATTAGTGTTTCATGAGAGTGAAGCGAATTGTGTTAAAAGTTAATGCAGCAATTAACTGCCAGTACACAAACATGACTTTACGGTGCAGTGAAAGGTGGTCATAGTGGTCTGTTTTGTTGCTTGATCTACATGAAGCATGTGCTATCCACTTTTCTATGTGCCAGCCTGTAAAAACTAACATTAAAATTAATCCGAGAAGTAAGAGAATTGTTATATGCAGGTGAGGTGCGATCAGTGGACACGATGTTGTTGACACCGCTGCACAGTGCGGCAGTTGGTGGTCACATCGACGTGGTTCAGCTGCTGTTAGACTCTGGTGCTGAAGTCAACGCAGCTGATGATCGCGGTCGAACACCACTGTTTCGTGCTGCCGAGTATGGACACACAGCAGTCGTGGAGCTACTGGTCAGTCGCGGTGCTCAACTGGACTGGGTCGATGCGTTTGGCTGGACTGCGCTGTATCAGAGCGTGCTGTGTGGTCTGCAGCACATGGTCAAGCTCCTACTACAACTCGGTGCAGATGTCAATGGTGCCAGAGGTCAGTCAATAAGTCTTCGTTTACCTAAATGTATGAAGTACAACAAGTGCAGTTAAACATTTAGAAGTGCAACAGGTGGGAAGTATGGTAAAGCAGCATGATTGCTGCTCCTAAAACTGTTTTTAAAATCTAATCTACAAATACAGAATTACATAAAATTTGTAAAAACAATACAGTACAAACTCTAAAAGATAGACAGTATGTGCAGAAGTTAATCAGTAGACAGGTATTCACTGAAATCGATGCTTTGCGGGGATTTACGAAAACAGTGAAGAGAAGTTCGCTTTATTCATATTCCTGGACAGGTTCTTTGATGCTTCAACAACGCGGCAATACAAAAAATTGCATTTTCTGTATTTCTATTACACTGAGAATGATCGACATGCAGTTTATATGAGTAATCTCGAGTGGTGGAGTGAGGAGGGAGCCTTACCCTAAGTCAAAGAAATCATGTATGCTGATGATGTTGCACACTGTTGTTATTTTGTACCAGGTGAGAGTCCATTGCTGGCGGCTGCTGGGGGACCCACGCAGCGAGCTCTGGCGACCCTGCGTAATGCCAACATTGACTTCTACATGCGCAGGTGTCGTGCGACGACAAATTCCGTCCACCAGGCTGCCTCCACGGTGCTGCGACCTCGCCGCTATGACTTGTTGGACTTGCTGCTGGACAATGGTGCCACGGTCTGTGTCCGGGACAGTGACGGTCTGTCACCCGTCAGATTAGCGGCACTGGCTGGGCGCACTGTGGCTGTGTGCATTCTGGTCTCAGCCGGGGCAGACCTCAGCTGTGAGGACTGGATCACTGACGGACGCTGGCCAACTGCGCTAGCTCACAATGTGGATATGTGTAGCTGGCTCCGAGACATCGCCATGGTACGTGTACGCCCACTGAGAGAGCTGGCTAGGATTGTCATTCGACGCTCTGTTCAACCGCCCATTCGACAGTCTGTTACAATGCTGCCGCTGCCCACGTATCTCATTGACTACTTGCAGATCAGTGTGTTTTAGCAGCTGGGTGCTTAACCGGTTCACTTTGTGTGATTTTACTGTTGCTGTTGTCTTTCTAGAGTCCATCTTCTTCATGGAACTGTGGTTGGGGGTCAGCCAGCAAGCCCCTAAAATAATTTGGGCTAGTTGACTACAGTGTAATTGGCCCGCAAAATTGGTCACATCTGATTACACTGTCTTTAAAACTGAAGTTAATGGCATTTTTATCAGTTATGGTTTGTTTTGGTTTACGGTAACAGTGTTGGAGGTTCTTTGAACTAATGCAATGAAAGTGTAAAGTGCCATATTTTGTGGGGATGGGAGGAGGGTTTGGTCAGACCCCTGTATGGATGGCTCTCGCAACAATTTGATTGGATAGGTCACATTGTCTTGAAAATCGAACTACTTTCATATCGGTACTAAATACCAATTTGGTTTCCCAGTAATTGTAGCATGCCCAATTCACCCTCAGTTATGTTTTATTTATTGCTAGTGTTAGGCTGCTGTGCAACTACTGGCATTACAGAGTAGAGTTACTAGTCATTATCAATTTCAGTATGACTAGTGTTTAATCCTGCAGCAGGTTTTCCTTAGTTTTTACCTGATTTTGTTCATTGTTTGTGATTTGTGATAATGTACATTGTATGAACAATTTTCATTTTTTTCAGTTTCTTTCTAGTCAGATGTGTTTGAAATTGCCTGCGATCAAATGACCAAACCATTATGCATCTTTTATGGTGAGGTGAATGTTATTAAGCACGTGTGATATTTGCTAGTTGCTTTGTTCTGCAGTTGTAAGCCTGGACAGGACGGTGTGCAGGCCTCTGCAGAAATGTGGCTGCTTGAAACTGTGCTAACCTAACAGTGTTCAAGTTACTGATACCCCTGTGTCGAAAAAGGCATGGTGTATGTGAATTTGTAAGATTTCACAACAAAATGCCTGTTTATGCCATTGAAGTAAGCAATACATGAGTTTATAATACATAATGCATTAATGCCACGAACAGCTGCTAGCAGTCAAGAGCTGGTTGATAGCTTAATTGTCTGCTAGCAATAGTTAGTAGGCCTGTACATGTAGCACATATTTACTTCATAAAATTATACATTGTGTCCCAAAAAATGTCCCACTTTGTTGTTTTTCATATTTTCGCCATATATTAACCGATTTGCAAAATTCTTTCACTGGCACATACTGCGGACAATTGGCAATAAAGTAGTTGTTAAATATCTCACTACACATTAACTGTGTCTCTACACTGCCATGTGAAACATAAATTTTCAAAAATCATTAAAATCTCTATAATACATATGCCAAAAATTATCTTCTGAAACAATTTTTACTAATTTTCATACAAAAATTAAATTTTATTTAGTTTTTCATACATTTCTGATGTTTGTAAACAAAAGCAGATGATATTGTTGTAAATAATAATTTTAATGCACTGATGATATACCGTTGATGTAATGTGCCATTTAGCAGTAGAGACAAGGCTCTGATTAAGAACTTGTACCGGTTAAAAAAATACAGTCTTTGGAGAATACCAGCAGAATTTTTGAAGATAAACTGCAACAGGGAAAGAGTGAGATTGTTATTAAAGGAGATTTGGGAAACATGCAGCACCAACCAAAGGCATGAGATCGGCAGAATGAAGCATACACGTACTGAAGAGAACGTGATCACTGTGGATGAAATGGTAGACTTGCTAAACCACAATTGCCAGAAACAAACATATCGTCCAACACGCCAGATATCCAAAGAAACAGATTCGACAAAGTATAGCATCGTACAGATCATTCACTGCATTTTTGGTCAGAAGTGTATTTTGTTTTCCAACATGCTTGCTGTCTATTATTATTATGTATTATTGACCTTTTAAAATAAAAATTGGCACACCAGTTACTCCTGCCCTGTCGGACGTTGACAGCAATTTTTGTTTTTTTTTGTGCTTTTTTGTTTTCGGGCTAAAAGGCTCCTAAGGGGGACAGACAGACGAGCGAGCAAGACCTGTAATGCGGCCTATGGGACGGCCGCATTATAGATTTGTGAGAAATTGGGCTCCGTCTGCTAAGAAGCACTGGTTGTGTCGTAGGCAACGATCAACAGTATTTGTCTACAGTAAGAATATCAAGGGCTGAAAAACCCTAGGTTGCTGGAAGAAGTTTTTAGCTTTTGATTTTTAAAGGTTTTTTTTTAGCTGACTGTACTTAAGTAACGCTGGAGCTTATGGTACGGTTGTCGTCCGTCTGTCTGTCGTCAGTTCGACGTTCGTCCGTGGCGGATGTATTGTGGCTAAGCGTTGGTTGTGGGGGGAAACGTTTTACAGAAATAATTAGCCCTTTGTTTCTGCATACAAAATACGAAGGATGCAGTTCAAAAAGGACATTTTTAAAATTGGGGTTCAGTAGAGGAGTGTAGAAAAAATGTGCGTTTTTCAACGGAAAACTGGCCATATCTCGGAAACGGTGAGAGATAAGGTCAAGATTTTGCTATTGATCACTAATAGGAAGTCGCATACTCCCTTTCAGATGAGATGAAAATCATCGACTTTGTATGACCTTGAAGGTCACTGACAACCAGTACGGTTGGATAACCTAGCAACAGCTGGACTTTTGTTTTATATTGCAGTGTACAAAGACGGACTAAATTAAAATCCAGAAAAAACGTCACATGCACCACTTTCCCTTCCCTATCGCATCGCTTTTTTGTTGAGTGAACGACGTGACGTCAAAACTTAAAAATAAAAATATTAGCGTAAAAATGAAATTACGTATAAATTTTTAAAAATCTAAAAAAACTAGGTTTCTTAACGCAATTTTCCAGCCTTTGGAATATCACGCTGTCTGCAAGCTCGGGTCACGGCTTGCGACAAACCATGTCGTACGGTAATAGTAGGATACGGCACTGCTGCAGGGAGTGGTTAAGCGAACACACAGTGCTAACTTATACCACTTCAGACAGTGTGACTACACTGTCGTTTGCTTTATGAGGTACGACTGCAGCCGAAAATTGTGAAAACGGTAGCAGTGTGGCGTAAGGTTTGACCAGCGCAGTCGGGTTGTGCTATGAGTAAATCAGTGTGGTCGACAGTGGTCAGTCGCGCTGATCGAGTGCGTCGTACCAGGACCGGCCGTAGCTGCTGTAGATGACCGGTGGACGTGGCTGTCGCTGACCAGGCGCTGACCACGGCGACGACTTACAGTGCTGGGAGTTCGTGGTTGATAGCGGCTGATGCTGAAACTGTTGCAGCGATGACGGTGCAATGCAGACCGTCCGACGGCGAGGGTTGGGTGCGCGAGTCGCCCAGCTGATGACTGGGATACTGATGACCAACTGTGCAGGGACGCCGACGTCGTCACTGCCAGTCGCTGGAGCTTTCACGGCTGACTGATGATGATGATGATGATGAAGATCAGTTGTGATGTTGCTGCGCCGTGCACTGGTGCCGACGTCATCAGCAGCTGCAGCAACACAACAGCCGCTGAAGCCAGTGTTGAAACTTGGAAGCAAGCTATCAGATCAAAACCACAATTTACCAGAAGAGTGAATCAACCAACAATTAAGAATGAACTAAATATTCAACTTAGGCCTATGAATGGCTAAGCAAATGCATTACGTATGTATCCAGATAGCTAGAGCTTACATGAATGTTCAACGACTAGATGCTGTTTTTGGAGGACCACCATGTTTTCCAGCCATTTTGTTTTGTAGCTCGTAACATCAGAAATATGTTCAGATCGGCACCAAATTTGGTGTCGATCTGATCAATACTTCCAAAGATACGAACAGTACAACAAAGCAGCCTCTCCTTTGGCCTACCCTCTATATTTTGTCAACAGTACGGAAGAGGTAGCACTGCAGAGAATGCAATAAATAGTCATGCACGAAGTCGATGCATAACTCGCAGTGTCTGCAGTACCAGAACGTAGTTTGCCAGCGATTGTGCCATTTGTCAACTGCTGCTGTAGAACAGTTACAGCAGTAGACGGTGTAGACTGATGACGGCTGTCAGTGACCGATGACGACAGTGCTGACGACAGTGCTGCTGTACTGACGTCCGCCACACCAGTTAACAACGCCGAGTTGCCGTTTAGCGTCATTTTAGCTGCACCCGGTTGTCTACATTACCACAAAGAAACGATATTTTAGTAAACACGTATGTGGCGGCACACGAGACGGCGCGCTATGCCGAAATTATTGGGATCAAAACCGGCAAAGCAAGAGGTCGATGCCGAATTAAATCACGATACAACAACGTTTATACATTATTCAACCAAATGCTCGTGGTCATCATGGTCCTTGTCCATTAGTCCTCCATTATAGGCCTAGTCATTAAATGTACAGCGCACTGATCGATAAACTTCCAGGATTAACAAACTAATCAGATAAAAATAATGATAATTAATATGTAATAATAATTGCTTCAAGCCACGCCATGCAGAGTTAACCGCATTATGAGAATGAGATCGACCTACACACGACAGTGAACAAAGTCTTCGCTTGGAAATGTAGGAATATATACCGACCCCGTGCAGTCTGCGTCGACGACAGTATCAAGAGGATCGTAAGAGCTGGCGGCTGACGGCGGACGGTCGTCAACGTTCAGTCGTTCCACCTCACCGTCACCATCTGTCCGCTGCATCGATTGCCGCTGCGTCCACGCCTGCTGTACCGCCGACAAGCTGGGTCGCTTGCGCACACGAGCAGTGCGTCCACCGCCGTCGTCTGGCGACTTCGACAAAGAATCGCCGCCGTTCGACGTTCTGCAGTCGTTCGCCTTGCGCGGCCACGTCGATCGTTCCGCAGCGGTCTTGCTGAATTCTTCGTTGTAGTTATTGTTGTTCACATCCTGTTTATCTTCGCCGTCCGAGGGCACGACGACCGCCCCCGCAACACGAAGACTGTTAGTTTGATTTCGGTGTCGATTGTTGCACATTGAATGATCAGTGTTCAACACTCGAGTCGTCGTCGCTGCTGTTTTGACGCCGAAACGTTCCGCTGCCCTGACGGGTGTTCTTTTGTCTTGCGACTGTCCGCTGGCGGCGGCGGACAAGTCGCTGACGAGCGCTTTGAACTTCACCAGCCGAGGACCGCAGCCGCCATCGGGTCTTGAGCTAAGTGTCTGATGCAGGGGCGCTGCCACTTCCTGGTTTGACGAGCCTCGGATCTCGAGCCGGACCTTGCGACACTTCGGACAACGTTCCAGCGACTTGACGTCGACTAGCTGGGACAGAGCCAGCGCTCGCGACTGTTTGGTGGATCGAGGGCGACCTACACAGTTTGCCGGCAGCGTATCAGCGGTTGACATAGCGGGTGTCATTTTGGCTGTAGGTACCAGAATCATGTCTTGGGTCGTCGCAGGGCGCTGTGGCTTACTGTGCTGCGGCATTGGTCTGGAAGTCACTGATGACGGTTGCTGTCGACGTTCTACCGGCGACTGTTCAGCCAACCTCACCAATCTTTCTATCTCCGCCGCCTGTCTTTCGACCTCGTGGTTGCGCCACGCTGCCGCCGAGCGCTGTGCCAGGTTT
>Ga0209367_1002109_pt1 | contig 25816 bp, 16 predicted proteins | sample WorMetLIZISLAND2_FD_187412 | JGI IMG/M metagenome (GOLD analysis project Ga0209367, IMG submission 187412) | Marine gutless worms symbiont microbial communities from Max Planck institute for Marine Microbiology, Germany - Olavius geniculatus... ... | reverse complement strand
TGTGTGTGCTGGTGCGCTGTCCTGCTGGAAGATGAATCCGGTGGGCAGCCGGCGATTGCTTGAAAAGAACGACAATTTAGTGATAATTTATGAACAAAATAAATTACTGTTTGTCAAAGCGTCACTGTGACGTCATCGGCAGTAACGTGGTAACCGGTTTTTGAAAATTAAATAGCATTTTTAGCTTAAACATTTTTAATGCTAAAAAATCGGTAAGCGGTCATGTTCAGAAGTCTATAATATCGTCGTTTTTCAACAGAATCACATTTCACTTAGCAGTTAGATGTAGAACATTTCTGTAAATGAACATGTAAAGTTCCATGTTAAAATTTCAAGCGGTTGCTGAGAAAACGGCAAAAAACTTTAGGGGGCTACTTTTTTTGCCGCACCCTGTAAGATCAGTGTAATATTGAGGACCGACCGACGATCGACCGACCAACGACCAACCTGTTTGTTCCTGAAAGAGCCTTTCTGGAAGAACTTCAAACGGCCATATCTCCATAACGGTGCCAGATATACGAGGAGACAATTTCCAATAACGACTTATTCGACGCCAGTCACTACTTATAATATTATTCCGGTCACAAGTTGACGCTGGTGTAGTGGAAAATTTGTCGCACCGGAAAATTATTCCCACATGCAGCAGTACGGGTTAAGGTTAAGATTAGGGATAGGGTTAAAATTAGGGTTAGAGTTAGAGTTAGGGGTCGTCCATCTATGACGTCACGCGATTTTGGGGAAAAATTACCCCCCGCCTCTCCCCTTCCCCCTTCGTCACACTTCGTCACACTTCCCTGGACCCCCTTCAAATATGACGTCACAAACGTCTAATTCCCCTAGCAGCCTGTAGTGTAGAGTACAGAGATGAGTTTCAGCAATTTTAATATATAAAATTATATCCATTATCAAAATTGTGTACTGTCAATTTAATGCATAAATTGTGTGAAATTAAGCACAGTGTTCCTAAATGTTCCTCGTCCTGACACATACGGCGAGTTGGCAACATGAATTTGGGTGTCTACTGTGCCTTTCCACAGATGTGACGTGTGTGACGTCACACTTCCTTTAACCCCCACCCTCCCCTACGTCACACGTCGTCACAATTTCGTAAACCACCATCCCCCTCGAAGCATGACGTCATTTATGGACAACTTCTTAGGGTTAGGGCAAAGTGTTAGGGTTAGTTACATTATGCGAATATGGAGTTGGGATGAATTTTCCAGGTGCGAAAATTTTTCCACGACACCGGGTCTCTAATACAAGTTGAAAGGAACGAAAAACACTTAGGAAAATACAGAAGAAAATAATGCGCGGGAGTACATTAAAGGGGTCACAATCTAATAATATTTCTTGTTCACAATTCAAACACTGAATGTAGGGCCTAGGCCTAATGTATCATTGATTAAGATTAGATCCAGTGGGCCTACTGCAGGAGTGCAGATAGCGGATTTGTCATGGACGCCGACATCTATTGAACTAAGCTAATAGTCGTTTAACACCCTGTTCTTTTCAATTTCATACACATAGTCAGAGCTGTTTCAACTATAGGAGGCTGAAGGGCTCAAACCCATGCCTTAGTTCGCCCACTGCTTGCTTGGTGTGCTCCAGTATAGAGCGCTTTTTAACGGTCTCGACGTCTTCCTAAGCAAACTTAAGTTTATTCGCCAGGAGGCGACACATCTTTGCCAGTTGCTTTCATTCTGAAATCTATCTAGGCCATACACAGGGTGTGCCAAAAAGTAATCCATTAAAGTTGTTTGTCATTTTTGGGCAACCGCTTGGAATTTTAACGCAAAATTGCACACATTTATGAGTTACGTGTATTGAAAACAACTAAGTGCATCTTGTTGTTAGTAAAGTCAAAATGACGTAAATTTTAAAAATAAAGTCTGAAAAGTTTTTGTTTTAATTTCTTATCGTATTTATTGACAATTTCTCGCCGAAACTGAAATCCGTTGCTAAACTAACGCAGGCACTGCAGGTGATCTGCATGGGACAACTTCAACTTGCCGTCGTCAACGCTGTTAAAAAACTTCAATAAAAATTAAATGCAGGTGTAGGCTAAAAGCTAGCGGTGCGTGGACACTTCGAGATCTCGGAGTCATTGCCAAGCTGTTTATTAGGCCTGTTCGAATGACAGTGTTTTTTCCTGCAGCCCAAACATCGTGCGTCTTTCTATCTGCGCATATATTTGCTGCGTGTTGTGAACTTGAGAAATGACGACGTAGTTACAGGAAAAATTTAATAACTTTGTCGTAGTTAAAGATAATGAAATGCTTTTTGGTTCACTTTTACGTGACTATAAAGGTAGGCCCTTAACATGCGTGCACGATTTCGCGTTAAAATTCCACGAGATTGCTCTAAAAATAACAATCAACTTTTTGCGCACTCTGCCTGTATAGTCTAACTTTTAAAATACAATCCATATTTTTCCGACTTCCGTCATAATAGGGGGCCTATATGCAATCATATGGGCCTACAATGAAAACGTGTCGTAAGCCTAGAACAACAAGCATTAAAATAATTTGGTCAGCGGTGGAATCGCTCCTCGTTTTTATTCGTCATGTAGCAAACACATGCAAACACAATGTGGAATTGCACGTTTTGCCTGAAAGTTTATTATATGCCTATAGGTCTACACGATTAACTCCGCTGTCTAATTTCAAGCCGTGCGACATTCTTCTGATAAAGTTCTGCGATATTTTTTCGAGATTTTTAACATGAAACATTTAGCTAATTATTTACGTGTAGTGACGTGTAAGATATAAACTGTGAAAAATGTGATAACAGTTCTGCAAGGCTGACACGATGTAATCACGAAGACACAATACGAAATGTTGCGTAGGCCTATAATGGTACTGCCCGACCACGTATATTTTTTATAGGCCTATGTTTTAATGCTAGTGACTAAGAACCATGAGAGCTAAAGGCAGCTGCAAACGTATAGGGCCTATAGCAATAAATTTACTGCATGTGTCAAAGCATTAACCGGCGTCGTTCAAAAGAAAATCGATAAACTTGCCTAGCCTAGATGTATATATTAGCCTATATGAACACTAGGCCTATAGAAGGCGAGCTGCACGCAATTTCAATATCAAATAATTGGACAGTAATATTAATTAATTTATATCTTACACGTCATCACGTGTAAATAATTAGCCAAATGTCTACCCCAAGCATATCTGAAACAACATTTTCCATTCGTCCAGTAGATTTGTATTTTTACAATAAACGACTTTAGCGACTTTGACGAGGATGCTACAGTCAAATGTTTCATGCTGTAAACCCTTGCGATTTAACCAAAAGCATTTATAATTGTTCATAAATATATCAATATACAGGCGTTAAATGACTGTACACTATCAAAATTTGTACAGTCTAAGTAGCCAGGGCTTGTGAAGAACATTTTCTCCGGGTCTAGTCGTGGTTAGATGTTATCTTCTGGTGTAATTAATTTTGCATTCACACCGTGTCCCAAAAAACTCTGCCAGTGTTATTTTTTTAAAACACCTCAGTGAAACGTGTAAATTTCAATAAATTTTGGCAGACAACATCAGGAAAAACTTGATGTAAACCGCTAGTTTTGCCCACCTCACCTTAATACTGTTGCTACATTACTTTGCGAAATGCAGAAGTCGTATAGTTTGGCCTTTTTACAACGATGGGTAGCGCATGCTCTTTTATTGTATACTTTTGTCTGTCTCTGTAGTCTGTAGTTGAGTGTGCATTACCATTTCTATTGCTATCATAGCTAGTTCTTTGCTTTCATACTATGTACGGTAGACAGGCTACATTCCTTGTGCTCACGTGCTGGCGAACAAAAGATTACAATAGGCCTGTATATTATCGTTAATACAATAAACGTTTTTCGATACAGCGCATCTCTATAGGCTCCAGCAGCGGATCAGCGGCACCGCTTGCGCACTGTATGTCTCTACCTGCAGCAGCAGCAGCGGTGCAGCTGGGTATTGAACGGCTGATTGGGTCGACAACGCAATACAGGTGAGCCGGTTGACTGAGCAACCGAACGCCTTTCACCTGGACCGGCTAGCGAGCAACTCCAGCCGCGCAGATAGGCTGTGCGGGCGGCCGGTGTCACATTACAATGTCTCCTCCATGAAAAATCCGCCCCGGGAGAAATAGTCACGGAATCGATTATGTTTCCCCTTATTATAATATCGTCGGCCCAATAAAAAGTCTCCCTAGAAAAGTCTCCCCCGGCCGACACTTTACCGGTAAATATCCGTCCCGCTCGAGCGACCGCCGGGCGGGGCGGATTTTTGCCGGTAAACTGTAGGCCGGGGGAGACTTTTCTGCTGGTGGGCGATCTTATAATGGGACACCGGCGAGCTATGTGCACGTCGTTCGTTCAACGTGATTAGTTGGCCGACCGTCATTGCCTGTAGTAGTGACGTGACTCCGACTGGCTTACTTGTTCGTCGTCGTGCGTTACTGTCGCCAAGGTGTCTGTCTGTCTGTCTGTCTGTCTGTGCGTCCGTGCGTCGTCCACAGCATTCATCTTCGACTCACCAACTTAGCGACACGTATGTATAATCTATACCCAGTCTACTGTATCACTCACCTGACGCTAGTTAGTACGCGTTTTCTACACAGAACTCTGAACATTTAGAGAAAAATGCACGTCGTACTGTAATAACTGTGAGTGAGCGAGTGAGTGAGTGAGTGAGTGAGTACGAGTACTTAGACTATATCCGGCGCAGTTAAGTAAAAAAATTACAATGCACCGCAGCCTAAACGAACAGACGCCTTGAGCAGCCGCCTATATTGTTCAAAAGTAATGTCTTTCCGTCGGATCTCAATCGGCGAAGCTCCTCTCACCTATCTGTGACTGTACACGGTACACGTGTGAACGTCCGATGACCTGAGGTGCCGACGTCCCACCTCAGTAACGAGCTGACAGTCCTCTGACAGGTATGGCGGAGCGAAACCATGCAGAGACTAGTACACCAGCACCGTCAGTTTGAAGTCGATTCTCTGCTTCACAGGCAGCCAATGAAGCTGTCTGAGCACTGGAAGCGATGTGGTCACGTCGACGAGTTCCAGTGACGAGCCGTGCTGCCGCGTTCTGTACCGACTGCAGCCGTTGGATCAGACCGCCAGCGATGCCATACAGCAGTGCGCTACAGTAGTCTAGTCGGCATGACACGAATGACTAAATTAGCGTCTTCTTGGCATCGTCCGACAACGAACGCGCAATCGTTCGTACACTGTAGTAGGCCGAGTGACAGACTGCAGTGACGTGGTCAGACATCGTTAATCCAATGTCAATGACCAGTCCCACTGTATATCGTATCGGTGTCATTCTTATGGGGCGATTTGCGTGCATCAGATTTGAAAGTAGAATGTAAAGCATTTTTAGATATAGGCGCGTTTTTCCCAATAATGAGTTTATTAACGTAGCCTGCGTGAAGCTTGCAGTTAAGCTTATCTGAGAGAAACAAGATTGTGTATATAGGTAATGCGGTAAATCACGACATAATGCTTTAATCACGCTGTATAGATACGGGATAGAAATATTTCTGGTGCCTATTTTTTAAAGCAAAGCCTGAGGCGGTTGCAAGTGAACAAAATCACAGTTACAGTTGCAGCGGCTGCGCCGTCCAGTCGCAGCTTACTTGTTGCACAAAGCGTGTGTGAACACGTCTCTGTGTCTCAGTGGTTTGTTGAGTCCACGGCACGTCGTATTTTGTGATCGTGTAGCTATGAGTGGCTATTGACTAGGACCTATACTGAATGACTGACCGCCACATCAAAGGACGCCGTGTAGGCTATAAATACCTGATGTGATTGTTGACTTTATCACTTCACTTGCGAGTAAAAAACGGAGCAAGTAAGGTTCTTATTCCTCCAATGTCCTCGAAGCTTTGATTGCATAAGTCCTAAGCAAATTTCGATTATTTTCTGTCGAATTTATACTTAAGCTAAGCTGAATTTACCCTTATGCCTGAACTAACTATGCAATAGTTTTTTTTCTTATTTAATTCCACGCCGCCGGCTAATCTGGCTATACTGTCGACTTTCCTCAAAACAAGTCGAAAATAGGATGTGTAAGACTTATCATAGGCTTTCGTAGCATGCAAAATTTTAACGTCAGATTTTTTTTACTGTGTAAAATATTGGCTGGACAAAAGACCCGCTACTTATAATAATCACAAGTTTAACCCGCCACACAACCAGTTAGAAAAAGAAAGAAAATCTGATGGCACAGGAAATTTTTATAACCATTAGCTATTACCGTTGTTATCTGCTATAGGCCTACGACTTTAACTGGTATAGTGATAGTATAGCAAACATTGTGGATTTAGCTCTATAGGCACCTGCGATTCATAAAAAAGCTCGGTGTTAAAATTTCTGCTGCGACGGCGTTTTTTGGTAAACTAAAATTTCTGGGCCAAGAAATTTCGGCGCATGCGCCCACACACCTTGTTTAAAACGAATTCAGCACTGATCGGTAGCATTAAATCATTGAGCCGATCAAGTCGTTGTGGGGAAGCACAGACTGCGTCGGCCTATGTGTGAAACGTGTTGTTCAGACGGCAATAAAACTCAGAACTGTGGTGACAACGGCAAAGTGACGTGCACACACACATCCTGTCGCTGAAACAGATGTTACCTGACCTTACACGACGCGTCATGATGCAGAAAGACGTCGCACAGCTGATTTATAGGCCTTCATTAATATAACTCGGTCACGAAGCTACGAACTAAAGTAGCGCAGCATCCTAACTCTGGACACTCTTGAGTTAAATTTACGACTTTGCTGCGTCGAAGGCAAGCCAGTCGTTTTTTTGCATAACCTGTGCATCAGGTGGACTGGTTACAGCTGTGGCCAATTGTAAAGAGTCTGTTGGTAAAGGCGTATTGCTTTTTAGGCCTAGGCTACCGTATCTACTAATTAAGAAATAAACAAGTAATTTGAGAAAAGCTCATGAGACGGGTGACAGCCTTAGCAGTTCCTATTCACAGGTTGTCGTGATCTATCTTTATCCATTTCGACGCAATTCACTCTTGAAATCTACGCCGCCACCACACATTGCAAAAACACTAAAACCCCTATTTTAGAAGTTCAAGGTCATTTAAGGTTATCGATGTTCACACCAAAAAAGCTTGTCACTATTGCTACACGAGTCAATAGCGGTAAAATAATCGCTTTTAGGGGTAGCCATCTTTGACGCACGCCTACACCTGCCTCCTTGAACTTAGGGGGTCGCTTATGTACTTGAACTGCTAAAAACTACGTTTAATGCTGAAAATTTTATATGCAGGTTGTCTTGGTCTATCTCCAACCATTTCGTCGCAATTTACTGTTGAAATGTGCGCTGCAACCAAAAATTGCGAAAAAATCACCAAAAGCCCCTTTTTGGGGGTTCAAGGTTGTTCAAGGTCATCGATGTTTACAAATCCAAAAAGCCAGTCACCAGTGCTTGTTATAATAAGCAGCATGTCTGTACCTACCTGCGAGACCGTTTTCACGTTACACGAGCCAACAGCGGTAATATAACCACTTTTTGGGAGGTAGTCGTCTTTGACGCACGCTTGCGCCGACCTCCTTAAACCTAGGGGGTCGAGACTTGGACTGCTAAAATCTACGTTTAGTGCTGAAAATTTTGTGTGCAGGTTGTCTTGATCTATCTCTAGCCATTTTGTCGCAATTCAGTGTCGAAATGTGCTCTGCATCCCAAAATTGCAAAAATTTCACTAAAAACTTCTTTTGGGGGGTTCAAGGTCGTTCAAGGTCATCGATGTTTACAAATTTAAAAATAGCCTCGTGACGACCAATGCTTGTTATGATATGCAGCAAGTCTGTACCTATTTGCAACCGTTTTCACACCATGAGAGCAAATAGCGGCAAAATAACGTCTTTTAAGGGGGTACCCCTGTTTGACGCCCTTGTTCGAGGGGAACCTATCACCCAGGGGCACGAAATTTTGTCACTAAAAACTAGAGTCCTCGTGGCAGCCCACAGTGAAGATTTCGTGATCTTAGCTTGCATCGTTTTGATACAGATTACGAGTGTGACGGACAGACAGACGGACAGACGCCTAGAAGATGGCTAAGACGAGCGAAGCATTCTGCTGTCGCGCGTAAAAAGTAATAGCGCGTTAACTGCAAAACAATTTCGAACGCGCTCAGTATGCTATAGTAAAAGTAAAACCGATGTAAAACGTTTGAGATGACGCCTATTAGTCAGTAGAATGTGCGTGCTGCTTTTAAGATAGTTCGAAAAAGCATTCCAAGTGACGGATAAGGACCAGCATGTCCATACTGATGTCTTCGATACTTTGTCATTCTGATCCCAGTCTATAGCAATGTCGTTAAGCGACCACAGATCTGCATTTCTATTTGCGACATGGCTGGCGTTTAGTACCGTAGTTCATTCAGTACTTACACTCTTACTGTTGCCATTATAGTCCAAACTGCACTGTAATGTACAGCTTTATGCCACAGTGTGCGCGTGTCTATGCATAAATGAACTCACCGGCAATCCAGAGTGCATGGTACCATATTACTCACCTGAGCGGTCGGTGGTTGTGCGTTTTCTACACAGATCTCTCAAAGAATTCTTTAGCGTACACGTCGTCAGTCTGTCTCATTATAGTCGGGCGATTTGAGTCAGCACACGTAGCAAGTAGCCTCGCCCCATCATCATCGTCGTCGTCGTCTTTAAAACAATTTGTAGTGCACTGTTTAGAAATAGTAGAAGAACAACGGTGCATTACATTTTTTATAATAAAAATAAAAATTTCGTTGCATCCCGTTTTCCCCCTTTCCTTTTATGTGTACTTTTTTCTTCTTTTCTTACTCTAGGCTAATTATTTTACGGTGCCGGAAGCTATAGCCGGACGCATAACAAACGTTATACGCATTGTAGTGCACCTCGAGATGAGGGTACACATTTAGGGTGTAACGTACATAATTACAAATTAAGAGTTCTACAGTTTTGCTCATTGGAAGTAGGTCGACTCATAAATGTCCGCCGCTGCATCAGTATCATACCATAACCATAAGTCGCTGCAATACAGGCGACGACATGTCACGACAAAATGATCGGTGAACTACGTATCTACCGAATTAGGCCTGGCTGTCTGAATGAAACTGTCCTCCTGAAGTAGTCGATGTAAGATAAAGCCTTATGTGTACTTTCTGCATACATATAGCACACACATGCCCAAGGAAGCGCGCATGACGTGATCGAATTGTATAATGAGACAGCAAAAGCGCGGGGAATTTTAATTGCTCGTCGCTGCCGTATGCAATTATCGTAAACAGCGTGCGCAGCGCTGTCGGCATTTATTTTATCGAACGGATATGTGGCGCGTCACGCGAGTAAAGGCACATGTATAGCCAATCAAAAAATGTAAAGAACTTTGAAGAAAGTTAATAGTCGCTATAGACCTATATCATGTTGGCACTGTGCACGTGACAACAGACGTGTACGGCGGCTCTCTCTTTCTTGCTCCATGGGCTCAATGTCCATGGAGTCCATGACATACCTGTACTTCACGAAATGAGTCTATTTCGTCCTGTCCATCGTCAATTTGTACAGGGTGCCGATACCTTATCGCATCAGTCCTTTAGGTCGTCTGTCCGTCTTCTTTTCGGTCTTCCTCTCTTGTTTTTTGCCATCAATTATGCCGAAAACAACTTGCCTGATTAGCCTGTCATCTGGCATCCGGCATGTGGCCAAAGAAGTTCAGTTTCCTCTCCATCATTCTCTGCACGATATTGATGCTTGTGCTCATTCTTTTTATAATCTCTTTGTTCTTGATTTTCTGTTGCTATCTTGCGTTTGATATCCTCCGTAAACATTACATTTCGAAAGCCCGTAGACGGTTCGTGTCACTTTTTTGAACGTCCATGTCTCGACCGCTTACGAGTCGTGTACGGCACAGCAGGCTGTAATGGTAACTTCAATTTCCCAGGAACATCAGCTGCAGCACAATTCATGTACCTGGCCTACCTACACGAGCGTATAGCTGCGGGGCGAACAGAACACCGGCGTCGCTGAGTGCATATGCAGCAAGCTTGTGCACCAAGCTGCTGCTGCTGCGGTTGCTGCTGTTACTAGGACACAGTTTAATTGACAAGTTGTGTTTTCGCGCTAAGTCACGTGACCAAAGGTGTGCAGTTCACCTGTCGCTGTACCTATGCGACTATAGCATGAGGCAGATTCGGCGTCGTTGTAACAACGATTTCGCATTTGATCCGCGTCCGTCGTGTCTCGGCATGAACCAGTAGCGTCTGTCTGTTGTGGCTTGTTCTTGATCTTTTCGATTCATTCAACTTCTGCTCTTTACATTACGCTGCCTTGTTTTAGGATGCCATTCGCTCACTTACTCACTCATTTACTTCAAGTCGCTTGTTCAATCAGTTAAAATTACTAAAACGTATGTTAATAGCGTTGTTATACCGTATGTCGCGAACGACTCAAGAGTGTTCACGTTTACTGCAGGCAACTTTAAACAGTTCGGTTGTTAAATTACGCTTACAGCTGCAGAATGGTTCGGTATATGACATAGTTATATGACAGTGAGTTCCAGACTACAGGAGCGCTAATGCTGACAGCTTTCGTTGACTACGCGCTAGCGTCATTCGTAGTACAGAAACTTTGTCTGGTAGTCAAAAGTGATCGTGGGCCGTAACGGAGCGGGGCCGTACCAGAACTTTTTGAGTACTTCAAGATCCTATGCTAGTTTAGCTTACCTTTTTTTGGTTTTTACGCGCGATAGCAGAATGCATCGCACGTCTTAGCCATCGTCTAGGCGTCTGTCCGTTTGTCTGTCACACTCGTGATCTGTATCAAAACGGTGCAAGCTAGGATGACGAAATCTTCACTGTTGGCTGCCGCAAGGACTCTATAGTTTATCGCGACAGAATTTCATGCCCTGGGTGAAAGAGTTCCCCCTCGAACGAAGGCGTCAAAGAGGGGTACCCCCCTTTAAAAAGACGTTATTTTGCCGCTACTGGCTCTTCTAGTGTGAAAACGGTTGCCGATAGGTACAGACTTGCTGCATATCATAACAAGCATTAGTGAAGAGCTTTTTTGGATTTGTAAACATCGATGACCTTGAACGACTTTGAACCCTTCTCCAAAGAATTTTTTTGTGAATTTTTCGCAATTTTTGGGCGCAGCGCACATTTCAAGAGTGAATTGCGACGAAATGCTTGAAGATAAACCAAGACAAGCCTTGTATGAAATTTTCAGCATTAAACGCAGATTTTAGCAGTCCAAGTGCCGGCTTTTTAGCTTCGAGGAGGCCTGCGCACGCGAGCGTAAAATAGAGGTACCCTTCTAAAAAGTGGTTATTTTTTGCTGATATTGCCTCGTCTAGCATGAAAACAGTTGCAAATAGGCACAGACATCCTGCTTATGATAACAAGCACTAGTGACGAGCTTCTTAGGAGTGTCATCATCGATCACCTTGAATGACCTTGAACCCACCCAAATAGGAATTTTTAGTATTTTTTTGCGATTTCCGGTTGTGACATACATTTGAAGAGTGAATTGCGTATAAAAGTATTATTTTATTGCATGCTGTACACTGACTGCCAAAATGGCAGGCCTGCTGCTATCGCACGTCACGTGAGCTTTGCTCAAACTACTTGTAACTTTCAGTAAACTCAGCTGCACAAAACCGGCCTATTACGATAATATGTCCTACAGCGCTTTCAGGTTATGTACGTGTTCATTTTCGTTATAGTAATCGAGGTTGTAACACGATTCTGCAAGGCCGGTGTCAGTCGATATTACGCAAGGCACCATTTCTACGAGTTGCACGTATTTTTCTTTACCGCCCCATGTGCTCCCGTTGTATGACCCCGCAGCGTTAAATACTCGCATGGCATCACGGAACACGTTTTTCCTTTAGCATATCATTACACTTAAATAATTGTATTGCTGGGTTGTTTGCGTCGCATGTCGCACGTGACTTTGTTCGGCAGGGCGCGGAACAAGATATCGTCACGCACTGAAACTGTGCGTCGTTTCCGTGTCGTGTTTCTGCAGATTTGGAACACGCTACCGTATTAGCTTAGGGACATTAACATTATTCGTCGTGAACAGTTCATGCCGGTTCTTTAGTTCGTGCAAGCTTTTCTCACAGCAGGCGCCACTAAGAACATAATTATGAAGTGGGCGCTGCTCAGCAAATGCTGGATTTGACTGATCAGCGACTATCGACGTTATTTTGCTTGTGATAAATGTAACAAATGACACGGGAAGTCGTCTCGTACGCAGTTTTCTATTTGTCTTGCTGCTTGTTTTATTGATAAGCAAAATCACTGAATGTGTGCTGTGTGTATCAGTGTCATAATTATATAGGCCTATTAGCTGCAAGTGCGTAATTCTATATCGTGTACTCCAAAGCACGAGGTTTCTGATTCTGAGCGAAAAGTCCTGATTGGTGGCGTAGCATGGTGGTAACGTGTTACGTTCGATCAACAAAGTTACTTCACGTCTAGCCCGACTGGTATACTTGGACAAGTGACTGTCTTTAGAGTGACTGTCTTCAAACACTGAACCGGTAAACCATCTCAACATGTAACCGGCCACCAGGTCGACTCAGCCTTTTACCCTCCCTGGGATAGTAAAGTGAGTATCAGCTTTAATAATAAATGGTAATAAATGGCGATAGTGATTGTAGTACTAAACACATAGTTGTTAGTTTAGGCAGATCTGTGGCTCAGGTTCATTGGCTTCATTTAAAGTTTAATAGCTGCCCGACGCTGTGCTAAATTCACAGAATGAACTGAGTGAACCGTCGCACTGACAGTGCCAGGACGACAGCATCATGAACAAAATCGTGTTATTAATTTATTATGTTTTATTATACCGTAGATTTACCGTAGATGTATGCTATTGTGCTCTGTGTGTGGCACGTGTAGCGATGAGAAAGCGCGGTTCGAATGATGACGTCATCATCCGACGACCTGTGAACGATCACGTGATCAAGATGGCCTCGGCTAAAGCAGACGACGGCCCGAACACCGTGCGCATTCGCGTCATCGTGCCCGACATCAAGTTTCAGGTAGACGATATAGACTTATAGCCCAAATTACACTCACTTTGATAACTAGGCCTAGTGGAGTAGTAAAGTTTGGTTTATGCGAGCAGAATCAGCGGATGCTGATGACCATTAGACGTTTAGCATATCTTCTGCTGGTAACTTTATCGAAACGTTTGCAAATTTTCCATTTTCCGGATGTCGGATATTAGCATTAGTAGCCTACCGCGACGCTGACAATAATGTTTTATATTCACGAAATCCACACCATACACGTAATTACATGTAAATTAGTTATTGTAAAACTCCGTCGAGTCACACACCTGTAGGCCTGTCGTATAGGCGGTACATCGGTAGGCCTCTTTTTCTATTGTTCGCCCAAACTCTTCATTTTTTGATTCTGTAAAACTTACGCCTGTGGTTATAATGTAAAATATAACATTTTTGCAGACAATTTTTGCATAGGTCTGTGTTTTGTCAAGTTGTAATACACGTAACTAAAGCTTAAGAGACGCCGTAAAAGCAGAAAAAGTGATAATTCAGATAGTAAAATTTATGTGCAGCTCGCTGCCTGCATAGCGAACTTTAGATAGAATCATTACAGTAATCTGTCGTGATTTGTTACATTTGTTATACGCGTGTTTTCTTGAGCGGCTGTATTTTAACAACTGTCTTGCTTTATCTTAGAGTCGCGATGACTGTAATTACTTGGCTACTACTACTTGTCACTATTCCTATACTTCGTTGGATATTTTGACATTCGTGTTGATGGTCCATTTTGCGTTTTTGTTCAATTGCTGAGTGTAATATTTCATTGGCTAAATGCCGATCGTGATATTTATCACCGAGTATATCGTGCCGTTAATATTTCATGTATTGCGACTGGTGTTTGCGTGCTTGGGCTTCATTGCGTGCTAATGTTTGTCTCCAGGATAATTGGCACTGCGTTAAATTGTCCCCGCAATCGCCGTGTGTATGCGGACGCACACCATAACAACCTATAGTGACCAAACCTGTCTGACAGAGGTAGTTAGGTATGCAAGAACTATCACGCTCTCTGTATTCATTTCCGTACGAGTTAGTGACACTCTTAATGCAGCAATTTACGAAAAAAGTGACCGTATCGTAATAATACCTTCACTATTGTTGCTGCACTGCAGCAAAATAATAAGACGAACGAAAACGTTGACGAAAATTACTTACGAGCGTGTTCGAACTAGGATCTGCGAGCCTAAGGGCGAATGCCAGCACGTTCACCATTAGACCACTGTGACAGATCGCCAGCTGAGCTGTAGAAGACGTAGTCTTACTTAACCTAACCCTGACTGATGTGTTTATTAGTCCGTGTACCGTATTAGAACCGGTTGGGTGCTGTATCTCAGTCTCCGAAGTCACGTTATGTTAATACTACCAATTTAGCATTAATAACTGCACTATGTAGGTCTATGTATGATTTTATGTGTTACGCTACAGACTCTGGTGACATTTCGAGCGACGGATACGGTGTGGGCAGCGAAACAGAAGCTTCTCGGCACATCCGTGCTTAAGGTAAATGCCTACGCACAAATGAGGTCCTACGCTGTGTAACTAACTATGAGAAAAATCATTGATTTACCAGTAGGTTAGTGCAACTTAATAACTTGAATTAACACAGACCTAAACATTTAGGCCTGTTGATTTAGTTCTACTTGCAATGACGACACCGACGTATATTACCGTTATTCGCTATTTTGTATTTCAAGATATTGCACACTGTGTGTGTTCGCAATGTGTAGAGTCTGCAAGATGGCCTCAACTACGGCTTGTACTGTCTGCCTGCAAACGGCAAAGCTGGCAAGTTTCTTGATGAAGAACGACAGCTCAAAGAATATCCATTTCCAGGCCCAATCGGCGTTCTCGAGGTCAGTCAATGTGAACGAAAAACAAACTTTTTGGAGTAGACTGCACAGTTATTAATAGTGCACATAGCGCAGTTCAATGTAAAGAAGAATTGTGGCGATAAGATAGAGTAAAAAATATTTTGATGGCATTCGGCGCACATAATAGCCACAATTATTATATTTACTGAAAAAAGTTAAGGAACAAAAACACTACACAAATAGAATAGTTCATTGAGTAATTGTTGTCAGTTTTTGTCGTCGTTGAAGTAATTTTTTTTATGTCAGAGTAATTATAATGCACATGTGCATAATGTGAGCCTTAGTAGGTAATAGGTAACCTGAATTGCATGGTAAAGGTTTTCGACAACGTTCTACGCCTATTGACACTCGAAGCTCTTATCTCTGTTTTCTATAGGGCTAATATTTGGAACCAATGAACGTGTGTTCGGCTGGCCACGTGGTGTATTGAGTTAATAAGTACATGTAGACCAAGACTGAAGGTTCACCATGATAATTGTAATTTATTGCCACTCGCACTTGACTACGAAGAGGATGCCTACCAGTATGACCGCTGGCCACATAGACGATGCTGGTAACAGAAAGGACCTCCACAGTTTAATTGTGACTATTAAACTACTGGACGTGCTAAATATCGTGGACCTCTCACATTCACCTACGCCTGTTGCTATCGATCATTTAGCTTTAAGAATAAGGATAAGAACTGCCGTACGACTGCTACTGTAGCAAAGCGCGTCGTCTGCTCCAACTTATTTCAGAATGCATTGCTGAATCTTGTCTTGAATAGTGGGGCTTACTAGTTACGTCGGGCCGCGTTTTAACAAATGTATTTACTAACGTGCTGGAAAATGCTGAGAAATGGTCACAATTTTCATTGCAGGCATATGGGCCTATTTTATTTTGTCGACATTACGTACGTGACGTTTGTCGATCGTGGTGTAGTTTCGTTGATCACAGTTAGGCTCCTACACTATACGTTTTAAACGTCATCACTAGTCGATCCTCAAAAAAGTGATTTTTTTTTGCATTTCGTATATAAGTTTGACAGACAGTTTAATAGTTGATAATTATGTACGTTTTTTCTTTAATATACCAAAATGAGTTGTTATCTTCGTTGCATTGTGTCGTTTCAAGCACTGAATTGATAGTTGCATTTCAATAAGCTTCTCGTGGATTTTATTTCGTTTTATCTTACAGACAATAATTAAAGTACTGAAGAGAATTAATGTTATATTTTTCGTATATACTTATATGTATAGCAGAGAACAAATGTGACAAGATGACTGACATATTTATACTCGGTAGTCACTTTGATCTTGCAAACACTGTTTACATACTCTGCTGGTATTTTGTCTTATATTTAGTTCAAGTACAAGAAAAGAGTGTACAGAACAACGCCGCCGGATCCAGTGAGAATGAAGAAATTACATTCGAGCGTAAGCTACTGATTCTCATGTTTTTGTTTGGCCGCAGACAAACGACTTTATTTTACTCGTATTTATCCCACGCTCGCACTGGCATTGCCTTTGCCTATCGTAGTGCGTCAATGTGGAATTAGCCTGCGTATGTTGGACATTCAGTTATTCAAGTCCAGATCGTGTATAGTCTATAACATATGCAGTTTCGTCGTATCAAAGATGCTGATGCTGCAGTGTGCTGTGTTTCGTCTGTAGTCGAATCTGAAGGCATTTATGGAGCTCGTGCGTAAGAACGACGTCGAGAAAATTAGTGCGCTGACGAACAAAGGCTTTGATCCAAACTTCATCGACCGCACCAGCGGAGGTACAATGTACGGTCAAATATAGCATTAATATACTAGTAGCCTATATTTATCTGTAGCGTACAGCTGAAATCTGGCCATTACACACATCAGACTTCGTCGGTGCATAATGGTTGCGTGACTGACAACATATTCGAGGCGAAATAAATAGTCTGTAAATTTTTGATAAACCGTGATAAATTATAACGAATTTTGTCGAGATTTCTTCTCGGATATGTGGGACATATTCTAAGAAGGAACAAGGAATTAACTGGCCAAACTTCCAGGCGGTGATATGGATTTTCTGTCGATGCTTGATTATCCACCGTTCCTTACCGTTAGAGGAGTAGGACAGGGCGTATAAACCAAGACTTGGTTTGTGTCGGCTGTGTTGGTATAGAGACGCCACTGAGCTTGTCGACGAGCCTGCCTCGTCCTCGGTCTGTGATGCTGGTCTTGGTCAGCGGGGGTGCAATACTGGACTATCGCAATGGACGCAGGGTGACCGCCGTCCACGTCGCCGTCCAACGAGGCAACCGCGACGCTCTCATGGTACGACTCAGACGCACCATCAGTTATTTTGGGAGCTGAACTGAACTGACACGGTTTAGTTTTTGAGGAACTGACCAATGGGCGAGCAGGAAGCGCCCAGTGGTCATTGGTTGACGCGTAATCACCGACGCCGTTAAACGGTGTCTACTGTAATGCATTGCTGCTTGCCCATTGGTCAGTTTGTCAAAGTCTAAACCATGTCAGTTCGGTTCAGTTTAGTTATGTCGCTCTGTAGGCGCCTTTACAGATGCCCACAATCTAACAAACAGTTGTTCGTAGCTGAAGTATCGAAACTTATCAGTTAATAGGCCTATTGTTTACAGTGATTGATGCAGATGAAATATCGATGAGCGCAAAGCGTCACAAACGTGTGGTCACAAAATATATTCGAGACCCAGAATACTTTAGGGCCGGTCCACAAAAGTTACCTTGTGACAGATGTCGTCCCTTTTGTCCGACCAACAACATCAAAGAATTGGAGGAATGAATGAATTAAAGATTTCATGCTATTTGTCGGGTATTATACCCGAATCTTTCACTACGAATCCGAAAAACAAAGCAGTCTGTCACTGAACAAAATTTGTAAGTTTATGAAAACATGATAAGCAGCAAATTGTAGTAATTAAATCACTTTTTGTTAAAAGAACAGGTTAAAAATAATTGGTTTTTGCTCACCGCGCCATTGGGTCGGGTCGGATCACGAGTTACTCATTCAGTCCAGAATGTACATCGGGTCGGACTTTTTCTGGGTCAGTTTGGGTTCTATGAATTTGACCGACGTTCAACTACGAAGTCTCTGAACCAGGCTGGTGTAGTGTGAATGTAACACTGAGCGTCGTGTTGTGGTGTACGCAGACGTTGCTAGACCTCGGCGCATCACCGAACTACAAGGATGAGCGTGGTCTAACGCCGCTCTACCACGCCGTGATGAAGGATAGCCAGGCCGGACCTCAGTGTGTTCAGATGCTGCTCTTCAACCGCTCCGACATCGGACTCGTTGATGCCACTTGGAACACTGAACTGCACCAGGTCATTATCGCATTTTTTTTTTCTCTCAGTCCTGGGTTCTATCCTGATGAATTGAAATCAAACTAACTGGATTTGACATATTGCAGTTGAGTTTTGTTCTGTCGTTTGTACACTTTTTTTGGACGCAACTAAACTGAATTGAGTTTTTACCTCAGTTCATTTTTTTGTTTTTTTTTTGTACACGCTTTTATACTACATCGGTACAATAGGCTCGTTTGCTATGAAGCTGCTCTCATGCAAACCTACCTGGCGACCAGACACTTCTAGCTTACTGCGGTCTTCAGCCCTCGGCGTTGCAAGCAACCGTTGCAAGCAACTTCTTGACTTATCTGTAAGTGTATTAGCCGAGGTTACCTGTAAAATAAAACATAAAACGCTTGCAAGAAACTTTTGCAAACGTTCTATTTTGTAAAGACGGCCTAACAGCTATACATAGAATGTGAGTGAGTGGGGCAGTCAGTGATCGGTATGTGGATGGGCTGCGTTGTCAGGTGTGTTTAAACGGGCGCGTTCAGCACTTGGAGCACCTACTGTTCTACGGAGCCGACGTGAACGCCCAGAACACGTCTGGTGACACGCCGCTGCATATCTGCGCCAGCCATAACCAGGTAGCCTACCACCGTACAGTGTACAGTACATCGGCGCTCTGCTGCCAAATAGCAGCCAATGCAATGCAGATCAGTTGATATGATCCGCCGCCCTGTACTTGAGTACTTTGTTCATCGGATTGTTTTGCCGCAGTCGATTCCGGTGGGATATCGATAATTACAAGCGACCGAAGATCTCAAACTTCTGCCAATAACAGTGCTACTATCTGGCAAAAACAACCAAGTCTCAGTTTAAGCCGTATCGAATTCTGTTTGATCAAGTATTTACAAAAAATTTGGATCACTACCAAAATCTGATCTCATCCTTCTTGGACTATGTGCAGCTTTTCCAAAAAGTGTCGTAAAAATCCATTCATAATTGATTGAGTCATCCAGTCGACAGACGGACGGACAAATTGTGTCACATAACCTTCTCGGCGAGGGAGACAACACTTCCGTTTCGGTGAAACGTAGGAAAACTTGAATTTCACGAATACAACAAGTCCAATATAATTTGGAAAAAAGGCTGACTGGCTTCTTTTTTCTATTTGCCAGTTGACAGCAGCAATTTGCTATTCCGAGTTTTGTCTGGGGGTTCAACCCTTAAATCTCCCGACACAGTATGTCACTAGAACCCAAAAATGTACCTGCCAAATGGTATAAGTACGTCGAACGGTTTATACACAGTGCACGAATATTACAGACGACAGCCAGACCACGCCACAGAGAAATGTGTAGAGCGATTTACCCTGATAATAATTAGCGCCGAAACTTAATATGCCCGTAACTCACTTTCGGCAAAAAAATTTCGAGATCATAAAAACACGTTTCATGACAGTTTAAGTAAATTTGATTCCTGTGCGTTTCACAGGAGGAGTGCGCGCGGGTGTTGCTGTTCCGAGGCGCCAACAAAACGATCAGAAACAAATCGGCCGAGAAGGCGTTCCAGACCGCAAACACCGCCGGACACACCAGCCTCGCCGACGTCATTCGCCGGTTCACTGCTAACGAAGTCGGTCTGTATGATGTTCTGAATCTTTGACGCCGTACAGCATTCCAGTTCAGCATTGAAAAATTCACGAATGTAGCAGCCGATGTAAAATCGAACGGCTTGTACTTAAATAAGAAACTAAGTAAGTTCATACACATTCGTACCTAAAATTCTGAATTTATGCTGATAAGCATAATCATTTCATTTGCGTATGTCTTACAGTTGTAATCGTCTTCGTCTTTGTCACATTCAAACCTCAACTGAGCACAGTGTAGGCTACTACAGAAAGGTAATTTAAAATATTAGAAATTAACAACAGCTAATTTTGCAACAAATCGTCTCCACGGACTCGGTCTGAGCGGCCATTTTTTCAGTGAATATGTTCAGCTTTGTATTTTGAATCAGTCAGTCAGCCACCAGTATTAACTAAATTGGTTTTTGAGAATCAAAACATAGTATGAATATAAAGCAAGGCTGCTGTTGTGACTGACGTCTGTCTCTGTGTGTGTGTGGTTGTCACAGTACTGTTCCAGGAACTGCCGACGTACAACGAAAAGCGGCGTGGAACTATATCCGCCGCGACTCTACGCAACCTACAGCGCAGCCGCAGCAACCCGCAACTCAGCCACCTATTCCAGACGAGCATGGTCGGCGACAACCCCGCCCTCTCCAGCCAGCGTTCCTTGGAGGAAACGTCGTCATCGTCAGTCCGTGCGGCGCCCGCCTCGCTGTCGAGTGCCTATCAGTTCCACCCGCACTCCGCACACGGCCATCAGCACGTCGAACCCGGTGCCAGATCTTCCATTCTCTTGAATTCCGGTCAGACGTTCCTTCTCACTGCTGATCGATGTTTTGGGTTTTTACGTATCAACTACCGTTACGACCAATTCACACCAACGACGCCGACGCGACGCCACTCAACTGAACTCAACTGTTGAGTTGAGTCGCGTCGGCGTCGTTGGTGTGGATTGGCCATTAGATGATGGCACAAGTCTTATGCTTTATGTCGCCCATCCGTCGTCTATCTGTGTTGGTGTAACACGCAGTGACGGATTTTCACAACACTTCTGTCAACGGTGTAGACTTATCTTTGGACGAGAAAGAACTGATTAGGATTTAGGATCAAACATAAGTCATAGTGTGTGACCAAATGCGCTAAAATATCATTTCGGTGTTGGTTTCTGCGTTTTCTCCGTTAAAAATAGGCGGACAATACCAAGCTCAACGCTAACCGCCAAGTTGTTTTTTATCGTGTGATAGCTTCCTGCGATTGTGCCCGGTTTTATACACGTTATATAATTTGACTGATTTTATTGGACAGCATGCTGTAGACAAAATATGTAGGACGTCAATTTTGTTCGTTTTTTATCACCCGAATTTTGTTTTCACCCACTTGGTTTTTTCGCCATCTTTCTACTTGATCAGATTGTTGGTTTATTGCTGGCAATTATTGTTGACATAGTTTATTTTTATTATCTGTGTGTTATTTATCTGGTTATTAGCTGCGTTGACGGTAATTGACTCTGTGTGCAGATATCGTTCCGTCGTTTGCCGGAGATTCGCTACATAATCACAGGTATAGGCTAATTAGGCTACGTTAACGCGTTGTGCCTGTTGTAATCATTTTGCTGCTGCAAACATAATTATGCACTGTTCGAATTCGACGCTAATTTGTTTGTGTAACGTAACTTTACATACGTAGAAAAGAAACGTTCTATTTGCAGTTCGCAGTTGCCGCCTTTGTCTGTTGTTCGGATTATCACAATCGTTAGCTCGCTGGAGTGTAACGTACTTGGGTTCCATTCATTCGTGTCCCATAGACAGTAATTTAGCTCTAGCAGCCCCGCACGGTCACTGTGTGGCCAGCCTGCTGTATTATTGGTTAAAAAGGTTAAACGGTATAACTTTTCATAGGAAACCTATCTCAGAGCTACGCAACATCACCCGTCGTATAGGACCACACAGTGTTACCTGCCACCCGACACAGGTGAAGGCGCCCCGCCATAACCCCACCCGTCCTTAATTTACCTACCCCGCGGAAATAGAAGGCTGAGTTGACTTTGGTGTTGGTTATGTGTGTTGATTATACACCGAAATAATATGCCGCAGACACTTACCCATCCAATTACTTGATAGCGACCCGACCAAGAGTCGAACCAACGACCTCTTGATAGCAATTCCAACGTCCTAACCGTTACACTGCCATAGGCTAATAACTAAAACTAACGATTTTTTGATGTTAGATATAACTTATGCTGATGGTGATGATGGTGCAGTGAACTCGTTACGAGAACGGTCGTTGTTCGCCGGGACAAACGAGGCTTTGGATTCATACTGAGAGGAGCAAAATGTAAGTGCATTATGTATCGATTTCAGTGAAACTGCATTACAGCTAGCAGTGTGGCGTACACAAGAATAATTTCTGTTCTAAGAAACTTATTCTCAGTTGAGTTTTGACACCCTCGCGAACGCCAATGTTTACACTAACTGGCTTTGCGATGTACGGTACAAGAAACAGTTAAGGTGCGGTCACACTAGCGGTCCGGACGCCCGCCAGACGGATGGGTCGCCCGTCCGGACCGCTAGTGTGACCGCACCTTAGCCGTTGATCAGTTTGTCTCATACCGCGTGCACGGTGTATGAGAGGATATTCAAGTGCATGGAAATAAGACTGAGATAAGACGATTGTGTGTGCGCGAATGATAGCCATTCGTTAATTTATCACGTAGGCCTATTGTTACCAACTCCGCGCTATCATACGTTCACACCAGAAATACGCTTATCAGTTAGGCCTACTAGTCCTATGAACAGCGAACTGTATTACCCGCTCATTTGACTCTCCGGCATGCATGATTTTCTGTAAGCAGTTAACCTACTAGTAGCCTATGCACTGTTCTTCACGACTGTTGCACCAGCGTGAAAATCGTCCTACGGTTTGCGTTTGCTGCATATTACAATAATAAAATTTAAAATGTAACTGAATGTTGAATACGTTTCAGCTCGAACTGGCAGTCAGGCGTTACTGGATTTCACGCCGACTGCCGACTTCCCGTCCCTGCAGTACTTCGACTTGGTTGAGAAGAACAGTCAGGCCGACCTGGCCGGACTTCGCTCAGGCGACTTCCTCTTACAGGTCGTTCGTCGTACACCTTCTTCACCGTTCACCCTACTCAGTCAGAAAACAACCCCACGTCGCGGGGCTGGCGAATTAGAGGCGCCCTGGCGCACGGTCGCAGAGACCTGTGCACACATTTACTGAGCAATTTCAAAGAGTTGGATTTTTGTAGGCTTAAGTGTCGCAAGCTGTTGTTTCCGACTGCTAATTAAGTGTTAATTGTTATTCTGGCTACCGTAAATATGCCGTATGCGGTCGTGTGTGTCGGTGAATAAGCAGGCCTATAGGTTCAGGCGTTTGACTGACGGTTAGGAGATTTCTAGTTGCCGACATGTCATATAAGGACTCTGGCTGAGTTCTCTATACACACGTTCCACGAAGAGCCATATATAGGCTTATATATAAAGCTGTCTCCATTACTAAGCACTATAAAATGGTTCATATTTGTGGTGACGCGTTATACTGTATAGTTGAGACGTATGCCATTTAAGTGGCAGCTGTGTTTTCTAATGCAAAGAACACGCGGTTTTACTATTCAATTTTGTGTATTTGTAAAATGCTTGCGACACATTCGTGAATAAACTGACTGTGACTGACGACGATGCACGCACCTGTTCAGGTTGGTGATGTGAGCGTCGTGAAGGCGGCTCACGAATACGTCGTCAATCTCATCAAGAAAGCGGGCGATATCCTCGTACTGAAGGTTGTTCATGTGCATCAGCCGTCTCCGTCACAGCAGCTGATGACAACCGGCACTGGTAACATACCTTGATTCTACCGTGTACAAGATCTATATTGAACCTACTCCCAACGCAACGTCGAGACAGGGGGTTGGCCAACGGTACTGTCCCCTCCCTTCGTAAATTTCCTGTCGGATAAGTTTTCTTGTCGCACGTTTTTTTCCAAAAATACAAAATTTGGAACAGAAAAGTGGAAATCTCCTATTTTGAAAACTTTACGGGCATAATTAAAATTTTAAGCACGTGTATCTCATCTGTCGGAAAGTTGCAACTGTTTATCGGAAAATTGAACTTCTTGCCTCTGCCTAACTCCCAACCTTTCAACTCACGTCGCCGCTGATGTGCGTTTGTTAATGTAGCTAGATCGTGTAATTTATCAGACGATGCACGATGTAAATGTTGTCAGATTTTACGCCAGGAAACGATTCGATGCCTGCAGCTCCGCCGAGGACTATTAGAAGTACATGGTCACGATCGGTGATAGACGGACTGCACGAACTCGGTAATAGATTAGTCTTTCACGCAGCGTAACTCATGCCGTCTTGTAACTCATTCAGCGAAATTAAACATAAGTATCTATAATACCAATGCCGGGTAAAATGGTTTCATGTGATTGGCAAACAGTGCCGACTTTCATTTTCAGTTTGGTAGGCTTATTGCCAGTAAGTTTTAGTGCGCCATATATGCGATATTACTTGACACAACACTGTACGTCTTGGTTTTGTGACTGTGTGCGAATACACGTATATGTTTAAGTAAATTTTGACGTGCTTACTTGCAAACTATTGAATAACTTACTTTGGCTACGTACTTGCGTATTTTGCTGACAGAGCGGCTGGATGCGACGCTGGACAACTATGAAGTGGAAGGCAGAAAGCAGTCGGATCAACAGTCTCTGAGGACGAACCAAGATCTGATATTCACCAGCACACCTAGCTCCGTGTCTTCGTTCTTAGTACATCAGCCAGACGGCTTGGTCAACGGCGGCGGCGGAGGGGCTCACAACGCCACGTTTGTGACGCACGTGGATTTACACCACGTTCCAGCGGAACCCACCCACGAGCAGCATCAGCGTGCGTCACCGATGGACGAACCGGAACCAGATTACGACGCCAAGGACGTGGACAGTGACCACGACGACGCCGAAGGCACCGTTCTCATCGACGGTCGTCTGCCGCGGCCGAAGGAAGTGGTCTGTACGTACGGCGAGCCACCGACACCGCCGCCGCTCCCGCCACCCTCGACCCTCGGCTTCAGTGCCAGACTTCAGGTCAGCAGAGCTCAGTCGAGAGAGCGAGGGGGAGGCGCCGACCCGACCAAAGTGGCAGAAGCAAAGCAGCGTGATGAGGCGCATGCTGCGCTGATGGCAGCAGTACAGCGGCGTCGTCATCTGCTCGACAGCGTCGACGCCGAGCTGATCGCAGACAGCATCGAGAGCCGCGTCCAGCGCTCAAAAATGCTGCAGTCGACGGTATACAAGGCCGACACCACCAGTCCTCCTCCTGCGGCTGCTGCGCCTGCCGCCGCCGCTCAACGCAGCGAGTCCACCGGCGTCCAACATGCGCCGGCCGTCGGCTTGCTGAGTGTCAGTGATGCGACGACGTCGAGCTCCGCCGTGACCGAGTCCAACGGCGGCGGCGGAAACTTCACGACGCAGGCGGAGCAGGCACGACTGCGGTACGTCCGTCGTCTGCGTCCTTCCCCGCCTCCACCATCTCCAGCCAAGCAGCCGCCGCCGCTCACCAAGCCGCTACGTTCTCAGCCGCCACCGACTGCGACCAAGTCACTGCAGAACGGTGTCGGTAGCACGGGGCAGGCGGGCGCCGTGCGGGACCCGCCACCACCGGTGCCGAGGCGACCGGTCGTCGTCCACGAGAGTCACAACAGAGCGCTGGCGGCGTACGTGAACGGTTCCAGCAAAGTCTACACGGCGGCGGGAGCAGGCACGTCGACTGGCGGTGACGTCGACAGCACGACACGGGCGTTCGTCCGTCTCAGCGACGTCGGCGGCGAGTCGACCACCGAGACCGAACCGTCGCCCAGCACCGGCGCGTGCACCGACCGACGACTCAAAGTCGTGACGGACGACACGGCCAGCGTCCTGTCGTCGCTGTCGACAC
>Ga0209367_1002108_pt1 | contig 25820 bp, 20 predicted proteins | sample WorMetLIZISLAND2_FD_187412 | JGI IMG/M metagenome (GOLD analysis project Ga0209367, IMG submission 187412) | Marine gutless worms symbiont microbial communities from Max Planck institute for Marine Microbiology, Germany - Olavius geniculatus... ... | reverse complement strand
GTGTTCAAAAAATTGGCGACATGATTTTTCATCCGGAAACTGTTGTCTTAATTGATCGATATTCATAAGATCTCCTTTCGTTTGTTCTTTTAAGGAGATCTTACACCATGGGTGTGACAGATACGGCCACACTAACCTTAAAAATGTAGATAGGCTCGATATACTTTAAAACGATCCCTTGCAGTTCCCGCACCTCCTCATCGATGCTCTTTTGATCCGTGGCGTAAACAAGATCTGCGGCCGCGTAGTACTTATCCCTGGAGTTTTGCCATATCAACCGGATATCTTCTTCAACGGTCGTGCCGATATTGACCCGGGGCCGATCCGCCAGTTTGACGCGCCGGATCAATTCTTCGAGTGCGGCGGTCATCAGAATGACCATCCCGGTACCCTCGATGGCATCCAGGTTCCATTCATAGCGCACGGTTCCGCCTCCCAGGCAGATGATCGCGTTGTCGATTTCAGCAAATCGTTTGCAAATCGAGTACTCCAGTTCCCGAAAGGCCACCCAGCCTTCTTCTTTTACCAGTTTATGAAAGGAGTAGCCCAGAATTCGGTCCATTTCCTGATCGAGATCATAGAAATCCAGTGCCAGGCTATGTGCCAGCCGCCGGCCGATGGTCGTTTTGCCGGAGCCGATCATGCCGCAAAAATAGATGTTCATCGATACGAATGCCTAAAGCTCATAGCATAAGCTGATCGGTTGATAAGTCCCGCAGCGGGAAGCGATTAATCCTTGAAGCTCTTAATCTTTTTATGTAAAAAACTCCGTCCGACACCGATGGCTTCAGCCGTCTTGGTAACATTATTCTGATGCTCAAAGAGCTTTCGAATGATATATTCTTTTTCAAAAGCCAATTTGGCTTCCTTCAGATTGTCGAATTCCAGAAACCTTGAATCCGAAAAGTCCGCAGCTAAACTGGCATGCTGGTTATAGGCTTTCGGTATATCTTTGCCGTCAATCGCCTCATCCTCCACCATTATTGCCAGACGCTCGACCAGGTTTTTCAATTCCCTGACATTTCCCGGCCAGGAATATTTGACCAGGATGTCGACGGCATCGGCGGTGATTTTTTTTCTTTTGCTGCGATTCTGAACCGCAAATTCTTTTAGAAAGGTCTCCACCAGCACGGGTATGTCTTCATTCCGCTGCCTAAGTGGCGGCACCTCGATCGGCAGAACATTCAAGCGATAGAAAAGATCCTCTCGAAAATTGCCTTTTTCAATCTCCTCTTCCAGGTTTTTATTGCTGGCGGCGATGACCCTGACATCCACGCTGATTGTCCGGCTGCCACCGACACGCTGGATTTTTTGCTCCTGGAGCACCCGCAAAATTTTGGCCTGGGTCTTCAGGCTCATATCCCCGATTTCATCGAGGAAGATCGTTCCCTGGTTGGCCAGTTCGAATTTGCCGATTTTCTTAGCGGTCGCACCGGGCAAAGTTCCTTTTTCGTGACCGAAAAGCTCGCTTTCTATCAGGTCTTCGGGAATTGCCGCACAGCTGACATCGATTAACGGATGTTCGGCCCGCGGACTTAAATGGTGAATCATCCGGGCAACAAGCTCTTTGCCGGTGCCGTTTTCACCATTGATCAAAATCCAGGTATCCGTCGGAGCCGCTTTGGCAATATTCATTTTCAACTCCATCGTCTTGGGACTGTCCCCGTTGATGGAGTTTTTCTCTATGGTTTTCTTGCGCAGATATTTATTCTCTTCTTCGGGGCGCCTGAAATTCAGGGCATTGTTAATGGCCACGATTATTTTGTCGATTGAAAGCGGTTTTTCTATGAGATCATAGGCACCGAGTTTCGTCGCTTTAACTGCGGTTTCTATGGTTCCATGGCCGGTTATGATGATTACTTGAATGTTGGGGTTTTCCTTTTTGATTTCCTGCAGGGTCTCGATCCCGTCGATACCCGGCATCCAGATATCCAGCAAAACAAGATCAGGTGATTCGGTTTCGATAATCTTCAGGGCCTCGTAACCATTTACCGCTGTTGTGACCGCAAATCCTTCATCTGAAAGAAGTCCGCTCAGGCTCTGCAATATAGACGGTTCATCGTCAACAATCAAAAGAGAAGGAAACATATGGTGTTGCTCCTTGATGGTTTAAAACAATTTTGAGGTACTATAATGACCTCTGATGAGCGTGCAAGGCGCATGGCGCGCAGAGCATAGCGCATAGGGCATAGCGCATGGCGCAGGGCGCATAGCGCATAGGGCATAGGGCATAGCGTTAATGGTTGCACGCTTCAGCGCCTGACCCTCAGCCCTCTGTCTTCAGTAAATTATTTCCGAAGTTGGCTCGCCTGCCGTTCAACAGGCTCAGGCCCCGAGCAAGTGGAGGGGAGCTTGCCGAAGGCCGCATTCCTTCCACCCTCTGCTTTCCGATGGTTTTTTCCGACTACCGCATTCCGACTTCCGCATTCCTTCTGCCCCCTACTCTTGGCGCCATGCGCTTTGCGCTCTGCCCTCTGCGCCATGCGCTCTGCCCCCTGCGCCATGCGCTCTGCGCTCTGCGCTTTGCCACTTCAGGCCGGCAGTTCAATGACAAATTTTGCACCCCTGGGTACATTGTCCTGAACACTGATAAAGCCGTGGTGATCTGCAATGATCGTACTGACAATCGTCAATCCGAGGCCCATGCCGGTTTTCTTTGTTGAGAAATTAGGTTCAAACAAACGCGTTTTATCCTGGTTGTTAATCCCGGGACCATTGTCGGCGACTTCGATCCGTGTGCGCTTTAAAATTGAGTCATAGGTGATGGCAAAAGAGATCACACCCTCTTTTTTGATGGCGCTGATCGCATTGTCGATCAGGTTTATGAATGCTTGTTTAATTTGCTGACGATCCAGGTTAAGGGGCGGAATATCACCGGTATTGTGAGCTTCAAATTTAATATTCGGATGCCCTTCCCGGTATAGCGCAATGGTTTCATCAACAATGGGCAGAATCGCACAGGGCTTGGGGTTGGCACTTGGAAAGCGCGCAAATGATGAAAATTCATTCACCAGGTTGCGGATTAAATCCACATGATCAATGATGGTCTGGGTGCACTCGTCGAATACAGGCTCGTTTAGACCTTTGGAATATTTTCGTTTCAGGCGCTGGGCAGACAGCGCTATCGGCGTCAGCGGGTTTTTGACCTCATGGGCGATCCGGCGTGCAACTTCCCGCCAGGCAGCCATGCGCTGGCCTTTTTCCATTTCAGTCAAATCGTCAAAGACCATCGCAATTCCCATATGCTGACCGGCTTCATCCTTTAAGACACTAACCGTGACGAGAAAACTGCGCGGCCTACCCTGGACGATCAGCTTTAGCGGAACCTCGATGGTCGCGTTCCTGGCAAAGGAAAGATTGGTCATGATTTCATCAGCCAGATCCTGATTCTGGACTCTTAACAACGTATTGAAGCTTTTGTAGAGCACTTCCTCCGCATTGACATCCAGCATCTTTTCAGCCGATTTATTGATGGTGGATACCATCCCGTTGGCGTCCAGGGTAACCACTCCGGCTGACACGCTTTTGAGCACAAATTCTATGTAATGGCGTTTTTCCTCAATTTCGATATTTTGTTCTTTGAGCATGCGGGCCGACAGCTCCAGCTGCTCCCGACCGGTTCTGAGATCCTTGGTCATTTGATTGAAGGAGTTAACCAGGCTGCCGATTTCATCATCCGCCACGGAGCCGATGGTAAAGCCCAGATCCCCCTCGGCAACCCGACGGGTTCCTTCAGCCAATTCTTTAATGGGAATACTGATGGTTTTGGCCAGGTAGAAGCCGAACCAGATTGCACAAAACAAGACCAGCAATGCGACGATGGATAGTGAGATGTAATAGGTCAACTGAATGGGTTTTTTATACGGCTTAATCTGCTGATATTCTTCAAAACCGTGAGATATGGATTCCAGGTTCTCATACAATTCCGGCGGTATCAGAATCGTCAATACCACATACCCGGTTGCTTCAGCAACTTTTACCCCGTATGGTACAGTGCCGATGGTTTTGACCAGTTCACCGGCCGGGATCTCCTGGGTGATGGTCCAGACCCCGTCGCCAGGTAAATCTTTACGTAGATTTTCAGCCGAAACCAGACCAAAATAACTTTTGTCCAGTTCCGAAATCAGGGAAACCGTGATTCGTTGGGTGTTGGCACCATAAACTTCCACCGCGTCGATATTGAATTCCCGCTGCACTATCTGAATATATTTGGCCAGTGCTTTTTCTTTTTCCGGCTGCAGCAGTTTCTTGGTTTGTATCTGATAGGATATTCTTTCCAGAAAAAATTGATTATTGTCTGCCACCCGGTCATACAGCCTGCTGCCGACCCGCAGAGAGTTTTCCAGCGCCTGTTCGATCGGGACGTTAAACCAGAATTCAAGGCTAGTCGTAATAAAATTGATGGAAAAGTAGAACAGCACGACCGTTGGAATGATCGTCAGCACAATGAAGGCCACCACTAAACGGGTTCGAAGTTTGGCGCCCATGACCTTGCGCCGGCGGTCATAAAGCAATTTCACCAGGTTCCTGAAAACTAGAAATATCAACAGGATCAGCAGCAACAGGTTGATATTGATCAGGATGAACATCAGGATGGTATTGGAAACCGGTATATCGGCCCCAAACCGGATGGTCCGGGTCTCGATGAAGGTCAGCAGCGCAACCACGAACAAGATGACGAGGATGATTATGCCTTCGCGGCGCCGGCGCTTGCTGTCGGCATCTTTATGGGGTTTTTTATTTCCTTTAAAAAGATTGCTGAGCATTGTTCTTGTGGTGCAATATCGGATTGTAAGATTTGTTGTATCGCTTTACTCTATCAGTTTTTATTCGATCCATCCACCTGCTGCTGCATCAAAATGTTGTTGACAGATGTCAAAGACCAAAAACAGGTTATCTGCACCGGTTTTCTTGTTTTAAGGGCGGGCTATCTAGTAGATGAAATCAATGGTGTACCAGTCGGTTTCGATATCCCATAGTGAGACAAAAAATAAAACATAGTGCAGATAAAAAGGAAGGGTTTGCTTGCTCACCTCGGCTTTAGTTCTTAGCTGATATTGCTGGCCTTTTTCCAGCCGACCCAACGGAATGATTTTTAAGCTGTTTACTTCCGTCATCCATTTCTGAGCTTCGCTAAATGATTTGGTTATTTCAGGCTCATTATTTTTCCAAGGCCGCCTGACAATGAACTCTTTTTTCAGGTTATCGTATTTTATGGTATGGGTAACGGTTATATCGGCGATCCCGCGGTCGACCCATATATCTCGAACACTATTGAGTTTGGCCAGAAAAAAAAATGTTGCCGGCACACCGCTGAGGATAGCCTTGTTTAATTTTTCGCTGAAGGCCCCTTCCAGATTCAGGTACAACAGCAAATCGTCACGGGTATTGGAAACGGTGATATTGGTCAGCCTTGCATCTTGAGCCAACACAGCACCATGGCCAATTAAGATAATAGCAAACAAAAGCGTCCATGTTATCTGCTTCCTTAAAGACAATGGCATAGAATTACGCTGCAAATTACACAAAAAAATTAGTCAGATTCTACGGCTCTTGGATAGGCCTTGGAGAAATTACCAGCACCGGATAAATGGCTGAAAAATAGGCCGGGTGTACCGGCAAATTTCATCGTTCGAAACCGGCAATGATACGACAGCTGAACCTATTCACTAATATCCGAAACTAATTTAAATTGCAAGGGATTTTGCCGATCCGGCAGGTTCTTCCAAAGTCAGGGTCTGCCATGAGGCTTTCTTATTAAAGAAGTTTTCAAGGAAGGCATGGTTAAAGGCATGGCCTGATTTACTGGTAACGATATGCGCCAGAATCGGCATACCCAGCAGGGAAAAATCGCCGATGCAGTCCAACAGTTTATGACGGACAAATTCGTCCTGATACCGCAGGCCGTCATCATTTAAAATGTCTTTATCATCGACCACCACGGCGTTGTCGAGCGACCCGCCCCGGGCAAGGCCATAGCGCTTCATGTATTCCACTTCATGCAAAAAACCGAAGGTTCGGGCGCTGGATATTTCCCGTTCGAATATGTGATCCTCGATTTCGATCGAGCAGGATTGTTGTTGGATTAGGGGATGGGCAAAATCGATATTGCAGGTAATTTTAAAGGTGGTATCCGGATAAGCACCGACAAACTTACCGTTCTGCTCCAACTCGATGGGCTCTTTCAAAACGAAAAAATGACGGGGTGCCTCCTGCTCCTGTATGCCAGCTTCCATGATCATACGGGTAAAAGGCCCGGCGCTGCCGTCCATCACCGGGACTTCGTAGGAATCGAGTTCCACCAAAACGTTATCGATGGACAATCCGCCCAAGCAGGCCATCAGGTGCTCGATGGTGGATACAATCACACCATCGGATCCGATGACGGTGGCCAGGCTGGTGTCCACGACACAGTTAAACCGGGCCGGGATGGTGGGATTGTCGGGCAAATCTTTGCGGACAAATTTAATCCCGTGATTGATGGGTGCCGGTTGGAGGGTCAGGCGAACCTTTTTACCTGAATGGAGTCCGATTCCCGCGAAATGAACATTTTTGCAAATCGTTCTTTGATATATGGGTATAGCCATAAATATATATTTACAAGGATGTCAGGCATCCTATCAAGCTATTCAGTTTAGTAGCCTGTCTTATAGCACATGGAAACCAGGCAGTCAAATCAACTTAACTAATTGTAATAATATGATAAATTTATCCGTCTGTCAACTCGATCGGCGAGATGGCGCCGGATTGGGACGCCGGTCTTGAATTTGGCATTCCCCATAGCGTATCCAACAAAAAGATTGTTCTGTCAACATCCATTTGCTATAGCATGCACCGTTCCGGCCTCATCGCGGAACGGATATAGAATTAGATTAATTTAGACCGGATAACAGGATTTACAGGATTTCTTTGCGTAGCAAGAGACTGGGGTGGTGAATATAAGCCAATTTCGCATCTACCGTTTTTATACCTGTGACGGCAGGAGCTATAATTAGGAATTTTAGATTGCGGATTTGTGGAATCGCTGCGCTCTATCAATTATAATGGACCGTTCGACACAGAAGCTCACGACAGGCAGAATGCCACAATTATTCATTATTCATTTTTCATTATTCATTTAATTAATTAGCTGGGGTGAAAAACGGTGCTTGCCAAAGTTCTCAGCAGTGCAGTGCTCGGGATAGACGCCTATCGGGTGGAAGTGGAAGTCGATATCAACTCGGGACTTCCGTCGTTTACGACGGTCGGTCTGCCGGAGGCTTCAGTCAAGGAAAGCAAGGAACGGGTTAAATCCGCCATCAGCAATTCCGGCTACCGGTTCCCGGACGATCGCATTACCGTCAACCTTGCGCCGGCGGACATCAAAAAGGAAGGCGCCGGCTTCGACCTGCCGATTGCGCTGGGTATTCTGGCGGCAACCGGCATCATACCCCAAAAACAGATTTCCCAGTATCTGATTCTGGGGGAGCTCTCGTTGGATGGACGCGTCAAAGCGGTCAGGGGCTCTCTGCCGATGGCGCTGGCCGCCAAGGAGGCCGGCTACAGGGCGATAATGGTTCCTTACGATAACGGTCGTGAGGCCTCGGTGGTCAGTGACATTGACGTGCTGCCGGTCCAAACCCTCTCAGAGGTCGTCTCCCATTTAAGGGGCTACTCCAATTTAGAACCCCAGAGCACGGATATCTCCGCAATATTTGACAAAAACGGCCAATTTGAGTTGGATTACGCCGAGGTCATGGGCCAGGAACACGTCAAAAGAGCGCTGGAGATTGCGGCCGCCGGCGGTCACAATATAATTATGATCGGCCCACCCGGCTCCGGCAAAACCATGCTCGCCAAACGATTGTCGACGATATTGCCCCCCATAACCTTTCAGGAGGCAATTGAAACATCCAAAATTTTCAGCGTGGTGGGCATGATGGAAAAAGATCAAGCCCTGGTGACGAGACGCCCTTTCCGCTCCCCCCACCACACGATCTCCGATGCTGGGCTCATCGGCGGCGGACACATTCCGCGGCCCGGCGAAGTCAGCCTGGCCCACCATGGCGTGCTTTTTTTAGATGAGCTGCCCGAATTCAAAAAGAATGTCCTGGAAGTTTTGCGTCAACCCCTGGAAGATTTAAAGGTAACCATCTCCCGGGCCACGACCACCCTGACCTATCCCGCCAGCTTCATGCTGGTGGCGGCCATGAATCCCTGTCCCTGCGGGTATTTCGCGGATCCCAAGCATATCTGCCGCTGTTCACATCACCAGATCCACCGCTACCGGTCCAAAATTTCCGGCCCGCTGTTAGACCGCATCGATATCCATGTCGAAGTACCGGCCGTGCCCTACCAAGACCTGATGCAAGAAACTTATGCCGAGCCCTCTAAAGACATCCGGCAGCGAGTGTCCGGCGCCCGCGAGATCCAATCCAAACGTTTTGCCCGGGCCAAGATCTACTGCAACGCCAAAATGAGCAGCCGCCACATTAACACCCACTGCCGAATCGACGGCAGTTCGCGCCGCCTGCTGGAGTCGGCCATCGACAAGCTGGGCCTTTCGGCCCGGGCCTTTAACCGCGTTCTGAAAATTGCCCGCACGATTGCGGATTTGGATGGAAGCCCGGATATCCAGGTCGATCAAATCTCCGAAGCGATCCAGTACCGCAACCTGGATCGGGGCAGTCAGTTTAAATAATAAACAGGTTGAATGGTTCAAGATTCAACGTGCCGGGTTATCCCCCCAGAAGCGCCGGAACGGCTGTCTTCATTGAATCCATAAAGTAACAGAGAAATATATCGCTCAACATAATTTTATGGCCCCTGGCTTAAAACACTCCAGTACTCCAATACTCCAGCACTCCAACACTCCATTACTCCAATACTCCAACACTCCAGTACTCCAGTACTCCAACACTCCAATTCTCCAGTACTCCAGTACTCCAATACTCCAGCACTCCAACACTCCATTACTCCAACACTCCATCATTCCATCCGTAAGCTCCGGTGTACTCCACCCTCCAGGATGATTTCAAATACGAGTTCTCTACTCCCGATCTTTCCTTTTCACCCTTTTTTCAAATTCAGTTCATATTCATTTCATGGTCCCATCGTATGATTTAACACAGCCGGGGACGAAAATATCATTGCCGGCAATAAAACACCTAAAAGGAGGTTAAAATGGGAAAGGCAAAATGCTGTATGGTATGTGTTTTATTATTGGGGGGTGTTTGCGCAGGGGCAGTGAACGGATTGGCGGCATCAGCCGACGATTCAGCCCTATCACCGTATTTTTTTATCGAAACGGGCGATCAGTCGCTGGATCAATTTCCGCTGAAAGCAACCGATGTGGTAGTCAATATCAACGGCGTTATCGCCGATGTGGTAATTACCCAAAGATATGCCAACAACGGCAGTAGCCCGATCAATGGGAGCTATATTTTTCCCGCATCCACCCGGGCCTCTGTCCACGGCATGAAAATGGTCATCGGGACCGAGGTAATCACGGCCGAGATCAAAGAGCGTGAAGCTGCCCGACAGACTTTTGAGCAGGCCAAGCAGCAAGGCAAAAGCGCTTCTTTGCTGAAGCAGCAACGGCCCAATGTGTTCAGTATGAGCGTTGCCAACATTATGCCGGGCGCTGACATCGAGATTGAATTGCATTACACGGAGTTGCTCGTCCCAACCGAGGGCGTATATGAGTTTGTCTATCCCACGGTGGTGGGCCCACGGTATTCGGATCAGCCGGAAACCGCGGCGCCGGAAACCGATCGATGGATCAAGAATCCTTACCTGAAGCAGGACCGTGATCCTGGAACAAAATTTTCGATTCGCGCAACGGTTTCAACCGGGATTGCCCTGCAGGAGCTGAGCTGTCTCTCCCATGAAATCGAAACACAGTTTGAAAGTGATTCCATGGCCCTTATAACCCTGGCCCAAACCGGAGGATTTGGCGGGGATCGGGATTTTATTTTGAACTACCGCCTGGCTGGCGCCGAAATCCAGTCGGGATTACTATTGTATAAAGGTGACGAGGAAAATTTTTTCCTGCTCATGGTCCAGCCGCCGGAGCGCGTGATGCCGCAGGACATACCGCCACGGGAGTACATATTTGTAGTGGATGTTTCCGGTTCGATGAATGGATTTCCCCTGAACACGTCCAAAAAACTGCTCAACAATTTAATCGGCCATTTGAAAGAAACCGACACATTCAACGTCATTCTGTTTGCCGGCGGCTCCCGGTTGATGGCCCCAACATCGGTTCGGGCCACCGCCGGCAATATTCGCCATGCCATTCGTTTCATCGACAAAGAGCGCGGCGGGGGTGGAACCGAGCTTTTGTCCGCTCTGCACAAGGGGCTGGAGTTACCCCGCGACGAAGCCTATTCCCGCACGATGATTGTAGTCACCGACGGCTATATCGGGGCTGAACGCGAGGTTTTCGAAGCCATTCAGAAGAACCTCAACCGTACGAATGTGTTTTCGTTCGGCATCGGATCCAGTGTCAACCGCTACCTGATTGAAGGTATGGCCAAAGCCGGCCAGGGAGAGCCCTTTGTGGTAACCAAACCCCACCAGGCAGACGCAGCCGCCGAACGATTTCGCAGGTATGTCCAGTCGCCGGTGTTGACTCACATTGAGCTGGCATTCAATGGTTTTGAAACCTATGATATCGAGCCGCCGGCCATTCCCGACCTGTTCGCAAATCGGCCCGTGGTGGTTTTCGGCAAGTGGCGCGGACGGCCTGTGGGCACCGTCGAACTGACCGGGGCCGGCGCGCAGGAAGACTATTTCAGTATCGCGCATGTCGGCGATTTCCGAGCGCTGAATGCCAACCGGGCGTTAAGATATCTGTGGGCCCGCAGCCGGATCAACCGATTGTCCGATTTCAGTGCGACGCGCAGCAATCCGGAGCATGAAAAAGAGATCACCAGCCTGGGGTTGACCTACAATCTGCTGTCCGCATACACCTCTTTTGTGGCAGTCCACGATGTCGTTCAAAACACGGACGCTCCGGCCGACGATGTCGACCAGCCGCTGCCGCTTCCCAAAGGGGTTTCCAACCTGGCGGTGGGCACTTCGGTTTCAACCGTGCCGGAACCTGAAATGGGCTTAATCCTCGCAGCTGCCGTGATGATGCTGGCGATCAGCATGGCGGCTAGAAAATTCGGGTCTACAAAAGAAAAAATCCAGCGCAAGAAGACCCGTCGCCGCAAGGCTTCAGGCCTCGCTCTGCTAGCTAAGACCCGACAGGACGCCGCGAAGGACCGCGCTTTGAGTTCACCCCATCTTCCGACTCCTATAACCTAAAACTCGGAGAGAGGGGTGGAGCTTACCGTATACTCTGAATGGAATGATTGAGAAATGGAGTAATGGAGTGTTGGAGTATTGGAATATTGAAGTGCTGGAGTGCTGGAGTGCTGGGGTGCTGGAGTATTGGGAAATTAAAACAGAAATCCTGCACCCCGAATCGGCCGGCTCTAAAATGCCGTTCGGGGAGGTTAAGATGGCCGAACGGCCACAATCCGGGACTTGGGGCAAACTGCCAAAGACTGCCAAGGGATCTTTAGACAGTTACCGACTCAGTTTTGCGCAAATTGTGCAAAACATTTGTTGGCATCTTTGTAAAGCACTAACAAACATGCTTTTACAAAAATCTGAATTGAAATCAACTTTGTCACGAAGGTAATTTCGTTTGAGACATTTGAATTTTTGAATTTCGGATTTGTTTCGTATTTCGATTTTCGAGTTTCGCATTTCCGGTTTATCAGGGTTGGGTAGAAGGGTAAAATTATGGCAAGGATCGATATCAAACAGCATTTGCTCAATAACGCCGTTTATTATCTCCTGATATTGCTCGCGGCGTGGGGACTGAAGCATCATTACAGCCGGGCCGGCGTTGAGGAACTGGCTTGGGTTTTAGCTCCCACGGCAGGCCTGGTCGAGCTTATCGGTGGAATTCAATTTGCGTATGAAAGCCATACCGGATTTATCAGCCGGGAATGTCGAATCATTATCGCGCCGGCCTGTGCGGGGGTCAATTTTCTAATCATTGCCTTTTGCATGGCGGCTTTTGCCGGATTGCACGCCATTGCGCGCCACCGGGCAAAGCTGGTTTGGCTTTGTTTGGGTTTTTTGAGCGCTTATCTGCTGACCATACTCGCCAACACGATTCGGATCCTGATTTCCATTTACTCTCACCAAATGGACCTTCAAATGGGGTGGTTGACGGCTGCCAGGGTGCACCGTCTGGAGGGTATCGTAATTTATTTCTTTTTTTTGAGTCTGTTTTATATGATAATAAATAAGATAACTTACCGGTTTCATGACTGGGCCGGCGCAGAACAAAAGACGCTTGAGCCGCACGGTTCCATTGAAGCCGACAATAGGAAACCGGCGCGCACTGGCTTGATTCCGTTGGGCTGGTACATTCTCATCACCCTTGGGGTACCCCTGGCCAACGGCTCCCTGCAGCGGCAAGCGGCTCGTTTTGCGGAGCACAGCGCAATGGTGCTGGCAGCCGCCGCCGCGGTCTTATTGATTATGCTGCTCGTGCGCACGATTTTGCAGCAGGTTCAAATCAGACGTCGGCATTTTTAGAAGTGAATAGGCGTTCAAAGGTTCAAGGTTCAACGTTCTGGGTTAGCTTTGTTCATAGGAATTTAAAGATTTAGCGGCGCAGTTGAGTTTAGACGATGGTATATGCATGAACCACGAAATACACGAAATACACCAAAATACGGAATAGAACCTTAATAGGCTTTTGTGTGTTTCGTGTATTTCGTGGTTTATCTGTCATGAAACATTAAAAAAGTTTCTTTTTCGATTTGACCGACTGGTTTTTGGGCCGACGGCTGCGCTGAGCCCTAACCTTTGAACCTTGAACCCATGAACGGTTGCAAAAAAGTCATACGCAACGTTTTGCATTTCTAGCTCGCCGCGAACGTTTAGGACCTAATACTTAAAGAAATTTTTGCAACCCTGTGCATCGCAGGATGGAAGCGCCATGAATCCCAAGATTCTGATTGTTGAAGACGAGCAAGCGATTGCAGACAATATCCAGTATGCCCTCGAAACCGAGGGATTTGAAACCCGCAGCCTTTTATCCGGCATGCAGGTCTTGCCCTTGCTGGACCGGGAAGCCATTGATTTAATCATTTTGGACATCGGTTTGCCCGACGTCAACGGGCTTGAATTGTGCAAACAAATACGCAAAAGCCACGGCCTTCCCATTATCTTCTTAACGGCCCGCTCAGCCGAAATCGATCGGGTGGTCGGTCTTGAAATCGGCGCCGATGACTACGTGGTCAAACCGTTCAGCCCCCGGGAGTTAAGCGCGCGGGTGAAGGCGGTTTTGAGGCGCACCCGGCCGCCGAATCCCGAGCCGCCGGGCCTACCGACCTTCCGGATCAATGAATCCAAGCGACAAATTTCCTATCGGGGCCAGGCGCTGGTCCTCTCCCGCTATGAATACAATATCCTCGCCTTGTTTATCCGCCGGCCCGGACATGTATTTTCCCGCGAGCAGCTCATGGAACTGGCCTGGGATGAGCCCGAGGCCAGCATGGACCGCACGGTGGATGCCCACATCAAAAATATTCGGGCCAAACTGAGAGACATCACACCGGATTTGGACCCGATCGTTACCCACCGGGGCGTCGGGTACGCTTTAAAAGAGGACATATGAATCTGGGAACCCGCATTTTTTTCAGTTACATCATCGTTTTCGTCATTTGTTTTTCCTATCCCATCAACTGGATTCTGGACAATCAACGCACCCGCTACCTGGAAGGGGTTGAAGAACCCCTGGTGGACCAGGCCAATATACTGGCATCCCTCGTGGGATGCGAAATGGGATCCAATCGGTTTAATCCCGCGGACTGGTTCAGGGCATTTGAGCAAATGCACGCCCGCCCGATATCCGCCCGGATATACAGCCTGGCCAAAACCGGTGTCGACATGCGGGTATATATCACCGATGACAAGGGAAAGCTTCTCTTTGATTCCCTGGATCAACGCAATGTAGGCAAAGACTACGCCGGCTGGCGCGATGTCAACCTGACGCTGGCAGGCAAATACGGCGCCCGCACAACACCGGATGTGGTTGACGATCCGGCCAGCAAAGTGCTGTATGTTGCCGCACCGATCATGGTTGACGATCGCATTGCGGGGGTGTTGTCGGTGGGCAAGCCCACGACGAGCATCAACACCTTTTTGAGGAATGCCAAACCCCAAATTTTTAAAGTCGGTCTACTGGCCATGGCGGCGGCGGTTGTGTTGAGTTACCTGGTTTCGATCTGGCTTACCCGTCCGATAAAGCGTCTGACGCGATATGCCAATGAAGTGCGCCATGGCCGGCGGGTTGACTTTCCCAAGCTGGGCCGCGGTGATATCGGCAATATGGGCGCTGCCTTTGCCAGGATGCAGCAAACGCTGGAAGGCAAAGAATACGTTGAGCAGTACGTCCAAAAGCTGACCCATGAAGTCAAAAGCCCCCTGTCGGCCATCCGCGGCGCGGCTGAATTGCTGGAAGAAAACGTGCCGTCCCGGCAGCGGTCCCTGTTTTTAAAAAATATCCGCAACGAAGCCAATCGGATTCAGGCTCTGGTGGATAGGATGCTGGAGCTGTCAGCCCTTGAGAATCAGAAAATTCTGCAAACATCGAAGCGGATATCGGCAGGCGCGCTTTTGCGGGCCGCCGTCGAGAGCAAACGGGCAATCCTGGAAAAAAATCGGCTCAGCTTGACGACCCGGACACCCGCCAAGGCCCGGGTGAAAGGCGACAGGCTGCTGCTCAATCAGGCGTTGTCCAATCTGATCCAAAATGCCATCGATTTTAGCCCTGCCGGGGGTGAAATTATTTTCCGCAGTCAAATTGAGGGCAACCTGCTCAGGTTGATTGTCGAAGATCGTGGTTCGGGAATCCCCGAATATGCCGTCAAAAAGGTATTTAACAAATTCTTTTCATTACAGCGGCCCAACGCCAGGGATAAAAGTGCCGGTTTGGGACTCAATTTCGTGGCAGAGGTGGCCAAACTGCACAACGGCTCCGTCGAGCTGGAAAACCGTCAAACCGGCGGCGTGCGCGCAACCCTCACTCTTCCATTGCTCAGACCCAAAATATCGCCTTCAGGATGAAAACCGCGGAACCGGGTAAAATTTCAGATCTTTTATTCAACCACCGGACTAATTTGAAGGCAGTGCTGCAATTTCAGGATCTTCAAACAGACCTCATTTATTTTTTTCACGTTAAGTTCACGCGTTGTTTATAATTCGTTCACCGTAGCGGTGCATAATGGGCCTCAGAGGGTTCAAAAAAGTCATTATTGAAAAAGGAGGCCTTTATGCAAAGTACTGATGCCGTCAAGGAAACAGCCAAACGGATTGGCAGTTCCGTAACCTTCAAGCTGATTATCGTTTGCGTGCTGATTCTGGCACTACTCATTCCAACATCGATGGTGAAAGCGCTTATCAAAGAGCGCAAAAACCGCAAACAGGGAGTTATCGATGAGATCAATTATAAATGGGGAAAAGCGCAGACCGTTACCGGTCCGGTTATTTCGGTTCCGTACCTTAAGCATATTGAAGGCAATGACCAAAAAACCAATACCGTAACCCGGTATTTTCACATCCTGCCGGATACTGTCGACATAAAAAGCCGGATTACCCCCGAAGTTCGATACCGCGGGATTTACAAAGCCATTTTGTATAATGCGACTCTGTCCATAGGCGGCGTGTTTCCGCGAATCCCGATTGAGAACTTAAGGATCGCACCGGAAAACATCGAATGGTCGGGGGCGTTCATCTCCCTCGGCATTACCGACATGCGCGGCATAAAAGACCGGATTGAGACAACATTCGATGGCACCAGCCTCTCCATGGAGCCCGGCCTCGAAACTGCAGATGTGATCAAATCCGGGGTTAGCGCGAAAATACCTCTCAATGACACGAACCCGTCATACCGTTTCCATCTCGCGTTGAACCTCAATGGCAGTCAGCAAATACATTTCGCCCCGGTGGGAAAGGAGACGACGGTTATCGTAGAATCGACCTGGCGCGATCCCAGTTTCGGAGGCGCCTTTCTGCCGACGGAAAGAAAGGTCTCTGAGGAAGGATTTTCCGCCAGATGGAAGGTCCTACACCTGAATCGAAACTACCCCCAGCATTGGAGCGGCGCCGGCCATAATTTGACTACCTCCACATTCGGAGTCAAGCTGTTCCACCCGGTCAATATTTACCAGAAAACCATGCGCACCGCCAAATACGCCCTGATATTCATTGTGTTTACCTTTCTGGCCTTTTTGATGTCGGAGGTCATGCTTCGCTTGCGAGTGCACCCGGTTCAGTATTTGCTAATCGGCCTGGCCATCATTATTTTTTATACCCTTCTGCTGTCCATTTCCGAGCAGACCAACTTCGAGTTAGCCTACCTTATTTCCGCCGGCGCCGTGATCTGTCTGATTACCGGCTATGCTAAAGCAATTTTGAAGAAGAAAATGGTTACCCTGATGGTGGGCGGCGTTCTGCTAGTACTTTATACCTACCTGTATATATTACTCCAGCTTGAGGATTATGCCCTGCTGATGGGAAGCATTGGGTTGTTCGCGGTATTGTCAGTCATCATGTACCTGACCCGCAGAATCGACTGGTATGCCACCCCGCAGGAAATCCGTAAATCGCATCCGGGGCAGCTGTTGGACACACCCGCCCGGTAAAGGCGGAAGTGGTGCGCATCATCTTAAAAAATAATACAGCCAGATTTAACAGGGCAGACACCCGGGTGGTAGAGAAAGCTTTGACCCTTGCCCATTTACTGTATGGTATGTCCATACTTCATGGACATACCAACTCCGAAAAAAAGTAGGGGACGCAGATTTTCACCGATCAATTATTCCAGGGATATTATGAATGAGTGAGAAACCATCATATGCCGAATTGGAGCAAAGAGTTCTCGACTTAGAGAAAATCGAGGAATCGCTACGCAAAAGCGAGGCCCGCTATCGCGAAATTTTTACCTCGAATCCACACGCCATGTGGATCTACGATCTGGAATCGCTTGCTTTTCTGGACGTGAACAACGCTGCAATTTCGCACTACGGTTACAGTCGCGAGGAATTTCTCTCTATGACGATTAAAGATATCCGCCTCCCCGAGGACGTCGCGCGGCTGCTTCACAATGTGGATGCTGTAAACGTCGGCTTGGATAAAGCCGGGACCAGGCGTCATATCAAGAAAAACGGCGAAGAAATCGACGTAGAGATTACCTCCCATGTGTTGCAGTTTGAGAAACGCAGGGCTGAGCTGGTACTCGCGTGCGACATTACCGAGCGCAAGCTGGCGGAGGAAGAAGGCGAAAATCTACGAGAACAGCTCTATCAATCCCAGAAGATGGAATCCGTCGGACGACTTGCGGGAGGCGTGGCGCACGATTTCAACAATATGTTGGGGGTGATCCTGGGCAGTACCGAGTTGCTGTTCATGGGGATGAAAAAGGAGGACCCACGCTATGCGGAACTGCAAGAGATCCATAATGCCGCCCGGCGATCGAAGGAGCTGACGCGGCAGTTATTAGCATTTGCCAGAAAGCAGACCATTGCACCGAAAATTCTGAATTTCAATGATACCCTGGAGGGAATGTTCAAAATGCTCCGGCGTTTGATCGGAGATGACATTGATCTAGTCTGGAAGCCTTACGCTCGTATTTGGCCGGCGAAGATGGACCCTGCCCAGGTAGACCAGATTATGGCCAACCTCTGTGTGAATGCCCGGGATGCCATATTCAGGACGGGTAAGGTCACCATCGAAACGGAAAACGTGATCATTGACGAAGCATATTGCAAAACGCTGCCCGGGTGTGAGCCGGGACAATACGTGATGCTTGCTGTCAGCGACGACGGGTGCGGCATGGATAAGGAGACCCTCGACAATCTTTTCGAACCGTTTTTCACCACAAAGAAGTTCGGGGGGGGACCGGATTGGGGCTGGCGACGGTCTACGGGATCGTAAAACAAAACGAAGGGTTCATTAACGTATATAGCGAACCGGGACAGGGGACCACATTTAAGATCTACCTGCCCCGAGTGCAGCCGGTCGCGGATGCCAATAGTGAAACCGCTGACGATGCCATCGCGAAAGGAAGCGAGACAATCCTATTGGTGGAAGACGAGGAGGCGATCCTGAGACTGAGTAAGATCGTACTTGAGCGTTTTGGCTACAATGTGCTTGCAGCCGACACGCCTAAGAAGGCTCTTGCCATAGCCGAAAGTCTCGAAGAACCGCTTCACCTTTTGCTGACCGACGTGGTGATGCCTGAGATGAACGGCAAGGAGTTGACCCGGAAAATCGAGAAAATGAAATCGGATATTAGAGTCCTCTACATGTCCGGCTATACTGGCGATGTTATCATGCACCAAGGTATTCTTGAAGAGGATGTTAATTTCCTTCAGAAACCCTTTTCGGTCAATTCCCTGGCTGCCAAGGTGAGGGAGGTGCTGGATCAGCCCCAAAAGTAATTTATGAAGCCAATGAAAATTCAGGGTAAGCACAGGAATACCTCGCCAAAGCAGTTGAACGAGAAATCCCACAACTTGAATTGACGCTCCCATTGTTCAGACCTAAAATATCGCCTTAAAGCTGATTTTTTCTTTAGACTTGACATTTTCTGTTTATATTGACACTATGATGTTACTATTTTTATAAAATATTAACATTACAGAGTTATTAAGTGAAAATATCTGAATTCAATCCATGGTGGAAATCTTCGAAAGTGCCTGAGGAGCTAGCGGGACAACCGCGGAAGATACTGCCTCATGTTCGGTCATTTATGGATTACCGTCAAATTATTTTACTTTTTGGAATTCGTCGTGCGGGAAAGACCACACTGGTGCACCAACTCATCGATCATCTGCTTCGCGATCAACAGGTAGATCCGTTTCGGATTGTTTACTTTTCATTCGATCTGCAGGAATTGGGCCTGGATGTAATTCTCGAAAGCTATGAGCTGGAAATCTTGAAGCAGGGTATACGGGACGCGGAAAAGATCTACCTTTTTCTGGATGAAATTCAGAAGCTGAAAGATTGGTCCAACAAAGTGAAGATTCTTTATGATCAGTATCCGAATTTGAAAATCATATTGTCGGGATCTGCGGCTTTGCCCCTTCAAAAAGGAATCAAAGAAAGCCTGGCGGGTCGCTTTTTTGAATTTCGAGTGGATCCCCTATCTTTCAGCGAATTTCTTGAGTTCCGGGGTGCCGCCATCGACAGCACGAGAGAGCAAATATATGAGCGAGAAATTAAACTTTTTTTGAGTGATTATTTAATAACGGGCGGATTCGCCGAAACCATTTCCTTTTCCGGCATCGCTCTTAAAAAATACTTTAGAGAAAGCCTCCTCGAACGGGTAGTTTTCCGGGACATTCCCGAAAGTTTCGAGATTAATCGCCCTGCTTTGCTTATGGTTCTGCTTGAAATCATCGCCGACACACCGGGTCTTTACCTTGAATATAAAAATCTAGGCAATGATTTGAAAATCGATCAGCGCACGGTGGCAAACTACATTTCCTACCTCTCCCATTCACTGCTGGTGAGTAAATTGTATAATTATTCATCAAATCGCCTGGCCAGTGAAAAAAAATTGAAGCGTGTCTACCTTTCAAACACGTGTTTTCTATCGGTGTTAACTTCTGAAAAGGAGCCGGATCTAGGGATTTTGTTCGGAACTTTTTTTGCAAACTGGCTAAACGCCCGATTCTTCTTTAGGTCTTCCCAAAAAGATGAGGTTGACTTTATTCTGTATGATCGAAAAAATGTTTTACCCGTGGAAGTCAAAATCAGGGAAAGATTGAGTAAAAGGGATTTGCGTCCAATAAAGAAATTTATGTCGCGCTTCAACTGTCTGCGCGCTATATTGATCGCTAAAAATGATGACCGAATAGAAAGAGAAGACAAGCGCGAAATTCTGATCCTACCTTACTGGAAGTACTGGACTATCAAGGGCGCAATCAGTGAATTCATCGATTTGCAGGACGCCCCCAGATCACTGTAGTTTGGCCCTAAATGGTCGAAAAGAGCTCATTTAGGTGTTAAATGCAATAAAAAAGTATGGGACGCAGAATTCCATAGATTAAATATTCCATGTCCGCCTGGCGGCTAAAGAAGCAATGCAGCAAAGTCTGCGAGTGTAATTAGCTTTTTTTCGCCGAAGGCGATGGAGTTAATTGGTTTTATTTAAAATCTGCGTGCATCCGCGAAAATCTGCGTCCCAAATTATGTATTTTGAAGAGGTGGAGGACTTATATCAGACTAATCATGACCACTCTGGTCCGATTGCAACATTATCAATATAGTCAACGTTAATTTGGTTGACTAAATCCGATCGATCTGGGTATTAATCTGTATATACAATTCATGATTCTCCCATTCCAACTGACCTGAAGCATTGCTTTTCCTGCTGAATTGAATCCGATCGATACAACTCTATCCTTGGAGGTATACGTGATTTTGCCAAAGAAAGGAGGATTGAATGCCAACCTACATGACCCAAATTCGATATACTCAACAAGGTATACAGAGTATAAAGGACAGCCCCACACGCCTCGACACGGCTAAGGCACTTTTCAAATCCATGGATGCAGAAATCAAGTCATTCTATTTGGCAATGGGACGTAACGATGTGGTTGTTATATCGGAAGCACCTGATGACGAAACTGTAACCAAACTCATTTTAACCATCGGATCAGGTGGAGCGGTTCGAACGGAAACGTTCAGGGTATTCACTGAAGATGAATATCGCAAACTCATTTCAGAATTGCCATAGTCGGACGATTCTAATAATTGTTAAGCATCTTAGCGTATACCTCCATTTTCAAGTACGTTAGTTTCAAGATCGGTATCATCATCAGCCGTGAAATCGCCCGAAAGTTACTGGACTGGTTTGCGCAATAGGTTGCATACATTCATTTTAGTCATTTATCAGTTATACTTGCGCTGTTATAATACTTACCTTTAGGGCCACTTTTGCGAGCGAAGTCTCGGAAAAAACTTAGATGCTTGGAGGCCACAATATTTTAACTTTCAAAGCGGATGGAATAAGAAATTTATAATATTATGGCTCTGATATCCCCCGATCAGATAATCGTAGCGGCAAAGAAGACTGCCGTTCCTATTTTCATGGCAAAGCCAAAATGTCCCTTGGATTTGAGGACGCAGATCTCCACAGATTTTCACAGATTAAATTTTCAAATATTCCATGTCCGCCTGGCGGCTGAAGAAGCAATGCAACAAAGTCTGCGAGAGTAGTTAGCTTTTTCTCGCCGAAGGCGATGGAGTTAATTGGTATTAAAATCTGCGTGCATCTGCGAAAATCTGCGTCCTCTTAATACCACATTTCTCAAGGCTTGATTTCCCATCTGCAAATCAGTTTGGGAGTTTCAGATACTACAACTCGCGGACCGCAAAATCATTTAACGTAATTGTGTAGCTCAATTGAATTCCGTCGACAACGAAACGGACAATGCTTTCTGACGCCACCGCAACCGCCATCATTATGAGGTTGCGGGCCAAGGGATAGTCGCAGACATCCTCTCCTTCGCCGGAAGGGATAGTGTATTGATCGTTCCAGATGACTTCAGCATAGCCGCCATTCAGTCCCACATGGAGGCAGGGGACTTTTTCTTTCTGACAGTAGGTCGCAACGATCTGCCTTGCAGTCGAGTTATCAAACGAGTCTACGAGAAGGGTTCCCCTTTTCAGCAATTTCTTCGCATTTTGATCAGTCAGCTTTTTGGCGACGGATTCCATCTCCAATCCCAGATCTTCAAACAGCCGGTTTTCGAGGCACCGCACCTTGAGAAGCCCGATCTCTGCTTCAGACCAAATTTGGGTCGATAGATTTTGCGGATCGACCCGATCAAAATCAATGGCGGTAAACGATGAGAAACCCTGGCGCGCCAGATTCATGGCCAGGTTTGAGCCGACGGCACCGATGCCGCACAGGGTCAACCTGGTTTGCTTCAGGACCTGCAGCACTGCCGGTCCCCGATAAACACTTTCGTGCAATAGTCTGTCATCCATATATTTATTCATAGAATTCATTTAAACGGCGGCCCTCTCTGAGAACGCCGACCAGACTGTGCAGGTCGAATTTCTCATCTTCATCGGACAGGCAGATTCCGGCGGATGGGATCGTCAAGTCATCTGATCGAATGACGGATCGATTCCGGATGCCGTCTACGGAATAAGTCACCGTAAATGTGTTATTTTTTTGCTGTAAACGGTGAAGTTGTGCGCCACCGTGTTCCAACGCCTTACGGATGCGACGCCGGTCCCTGCTTTCCTGAGTTGACTGCTTCAGCTTCAACAAATCTGCGTAAATCGCTTTTTCCCGCGGCAACAACCCCGGCCGATCAAGAAGCTCCAGGTCGGTTTCCCTCTCCAGCGAGCGCCTCAAGTAGTTCGCAAACGCCGGGTTGCGGCCCGGCTGTTTGCGCTCATACCAGAAGTTGAATCCATCAAACCGAACCTTTACGTGTTGAAACAAACCGGCCTTTTCGACCAGCAAAACCGTTATATAGCCGTCCACTTTGACCGAACTGCCAGCCGGATGAGCCACCATTGCCTGGCGCCGGGAACCGGATGGTTCGCCGATAATCACGTCAACGGACGGAAGCTTCCCGAGATAGCTGCGTATCTCCCTTCTACCGGCCGGTCTGAGGCACGTTGCCCGATTGAACGATTTTGGTTGGAAAATGCCCCAGCCTTCAAAATTTTTATCTTCAACCTTTAAGGCACAGACAATGCCCTGCAGCCGTACACAAAGGTTGCCGCCTTTGACTGCCGGAGCCAGAAAGCTTTCCTCCAGAAACGCGTCCTCTTTCCCGGCCAGTTTTTCGAGAAGTTCTTTAGGTTTCAATTGTTTTTCCGTTCGGGGAGCGGATATTCCATGATCTCCATCAGCAGCTCAACGCGGCTGGGCTGACTGAGCAACGGCACCAGGTTGGGCAGCGAATAATAGTCGCCATCGAACCGGAACGTATCGCACATCACCGCTGCTTTGCGGCAATCCCGCTCAATCTGATCCGAAGCTCCCCGAAGCTTGACAATGCAGACATTGGGTTCGGTTTTCAGATCATAGCTGTAGCGATCCAAGGCCTGGATAAAGAAGGGGCCCGTGTTTTCCTCCTCATCGGTGATGATTAATATCTGCTCAACATACTGCTTCTTCTTCCGCATCCACTCCAAAGCGACGCCACAGGAGGTCGCACCGGAAGCCTGAATGCCCCGGAAAGCCTTTTCCCAATGGACAAGCTCATCTCTCTTCACGGTGATGGGATAGGCGGTAGTGTCAAAGGCATAGACGAATAAATCGGCCTGACACAACGATGAAATCATGGCACCGATATTTTTGGCGACTTCGATGGCCTCATCCATTGAAGCGGATTTATCCACCAAAAGGGCTGTGGGACGCTTTATTGCGCCTTTTGCTTTGATCTTTTCATCGGTGACGCGATCCAGCTTTGCAGCCAGATCTTTCGAAACCCCGGACTTTTCCACCGCTTTTTTGGCCTTGTAGGCGGATACTCGATCATTCGTGCTGGCTTTCTCAAGCTTTTTTTCAACCAGGGACTTGAGATCGGCATTGTCAAAAACGCCCCGCCGGCGCAGCGATCCCATGTTGTTAATCACTTCCTGGGGGGTCATTACCTCGATCAGGGCCACCAGAACGCTCGGTGTGATCTGCCTGATCGTCGAAGCCGCAACCCGGTAAGGCACTCGATGTTCCACAATGATCCGAGCCTGATCCGCGGGTTTCTTTGCCTTGCGTATCTGCTTGATGGCAAACAGCTTGCTGTCTTCCGGCGGTTTTTCATCAAACAGAATCAACTGAGCCCGCGGAGACGGCTTGATGTGAAGCAATGCATACAACCGTTTCATGGCCTTTCGGGCCTGCAGCACACATTCGTCGAACCACATCGGATCCGCCTCGCGCTCTCGCAAGTAGCGCTCGATCTCCGTGCGCATGGATCGCGGCGGTGTTCGTCCCAATCCAGTGGTCACGACCTCGGGCTCGGAGGCCTGATCCGTCTTGACGTTAGCTGATGAGGCCACAAGCCGGCGCAGTCGACCGCGCAGGCGTGATGCGGTCGGTGTTTCCAATTTCCGGGGGATTCGCCGAATGCGTTTTCCATGGATAAAATCCAACACCCGTGCCACTTCATAGGGCGGAAGCTTCCTGAGCAAAGCCAAACCGACATCCCGGTGTCCTTCAAATTCAGACAAAATCGGGTTGACAATAAACATCTCCTTGTGGTCGCGCACCTCACCTTTTTCAAAGTACCAGGCTGCCATCCGCACATAAAAGAGCGGGTCTTTTTCACACATCCGGCGATGCACGGGAAATACTTTGGCCAAATCCCGGTGAGGTGTCGTCAACAATGAATTGAAAATTTCCAATCTCAGATTCTTTTCTGTCATTCCGGCCTCCGCTTGGTCATTATTATCCCCGTGCAAGTTTGAAAAGCTGGTTTTTTTTGGTGCGGGAACCTCCCGCAAGGGGGGAGTCGAACCCCGAGACTTTTCAAGTCTTGCCATGTTTGTAAGCTTCCCGGATAGGGCACGGGGAAATATGTTGATAGATTGCCTGTGCAAGTTTAAGAAGCATTTGGTTTCGAGAGGGATTCGAACCCTCGACTTCCGATTAGCAGTCGGTTGCTCTACCATCTGAGCTATCGTTTGTAAGCTTCCCGGATGGGGCACAGGCAAAGCCGTAAATATCGATCCCTAAATGAACGAAAGGCGTTCATTTAGGAGTTATTAGTTATTGGTTATTCGTTATTCGTAATGTTTGAGAGCCTGAGTTTATATTTCCACTGACAGTGAGATATAAAAACGGATTTCATTCCTTTCAAACCATCAACCAATAACCAATAAGGAATAGCTCCCGATTGGCTTTCAATTCAATTGGGATTAACGCGTGCAAGTTCAAACTGCCATTTTTCGACGCTCTACCGTTGAGCTACAGGGGCACTTAGGAGCCCCTGGCGGGATTCGAACCCGCAGCCTTCGCCTCCGTAAGGTTTGTATGCAGCTTCGATTGGGCACGCGTAAACTGTTTATCCAAAGACCGCTTCCGGTCGGATGGTCAGGTTGCCATTGCTGTGCCGCTCGACAACGTAATTTCTGAACCGCGATTCGGTCACATCCAGGTAACCGGCCAGGGCTGCCTTCACCTGGCGGTCGTCGAAGCGGCTGCCGATATCAAGTTCACCGAAGGGTATGTCAAAACTTTTTCCGTCAAATCGAATATGCATAATGAACTCCATTTCATTCTCCTCCTAGTCGGCTTTGTGATTGATCGCATTTTTATTACACAACGATTATGCCAAGGCAGTCATTTTTTTGAAAAAATTATTTAACTGATTGATATCAATTTATATTATTTAATCAAGCCGAAAGCAATCGGTAATCACGATAGAAGACAGAATGATAAAATATATATCAAGAATTATAGTTTTTTATAGAATTGGATAAGCATCAGGAAAGAGATAGAGATAGGAAGAATATTAGGAAATTAGATAATTAGGAAAATAGAGAATAGGAAAATAGAGAATAATGTGTCTCATCAAAGAAGGTAGGTAATCAGAAATGAGAACCTCTCTGCAGCAGAATAGGCCGTTTTAGAAACAAGAGGTTCACCCGGTTTCATCAAAAAATTACGAGCCTATCTACATTTTTAAGGTTAGTGTGACCGTATCTGTCACACCCATGGTGTAAGATCTCCTTAAAAGAACAAACGAAAGGAGATCTTATGAATATCGATCAATTAAGACAACAGTTTCCGG